>JACCDQ011625903.1_pt1 | contig 102463 bp, 162 predicted proteins | sample 7446031 | NCBI WGS metagenome assembly JACCDQ01 (sample SAMN15323442, study PRJNA562643) | freshwater metagenome | isolation source: river surface water | place: USA:Blue River Watershed | collected 2017-08-17
CAGCTCATCTTCCAGCTCTTTAATCTCACTCACAGCCTCATCGTACATACCTTGCCCGTCGAGAGTGACTCCACCTGGAAGCTGAATACCGCCAAACTTTTTAAGGTTAACACCCCACTGTCGTTTGAACAACGCGGTTACATAATGCTTCAACCAAGGCTCACCCCACACACGTGTAAACACAGCGGGATCCAGAGCACGGTAGCATTCAAGCACTACATAGTCCCCAGGAGCAATATCAGCCTCCCAGTTGATATCGGGGTACAAGCGATTTTGCAAACGATTGAATCGGAACATCGGTCGACCGTTTAGCTCGAGGTCGAGCATTGATAAGTGTCCCATCACTTGCTTGTAGTAAATGATCGAGGTGGATGTCAGGTCGTAGAGGTCATTCAATCGAAGCTGATATTGAACGTCAAACATCGACTTCGATGTTTGTGTTCCGGAGAATGGGAGCAGGCGAGTGACGCCGTATACGATATCTGGCAATTCAATATACTTCTTCTCCGTTTCACCCTCAGTGTAAAAATTAGTGGAGGCAAGTGTTGCTGTGGCTGTAGAATCTGTGATGGACTCGCCGGCCTGGAATGTTCCAACTACATTTCTGACAATCAACTCATTACCGGCCGAAGCCTTGTTAGTTTGGTTAACTACCTTAGCCTTTGCTCCAGATGTTACGCCAGTAATGATTGACCCTAACGGAAACGTCTCAGCATTGTTGGTGGTCAACGTCAATGTCGAAGCATTGATTTGGTGTTTGAGGTATACCTTCTCAATTCCCTCATTGTGATACAGGCGCCAATATTCGAGCGCCTCATCAACTCGATCTTCTAACTGATCATCGTCGACGTTGATTTCCAACACAGGCGCACCAAGTGCACGCAGTGCGTATTGTTTAAGTTGTTCTCTTGTAGATATTGCCATGAGGTTTCCTTGTTGGGTATATTATTTATCCGATGTATGTAATCTTGATATAACCCCCTGCATCATTGTAAAATGACAGGTTCGTTATCGCTGAACCACCAAATGTAGTACTACCATCATATTGGCCATCACTCGTAGCAACGTCCGTCGCCGAGCTAATTATGTAAGATCCACCCCCAATACCTGACAAGTAAGATCCACCAAGCGAAGTCTGACCGCCAAGACCACCAGAATAACCACCGCCGCCGCCACCTGAGTTGTTTCCTGAGTGACCACCACCACCACCACCAAATCCACCCTCCGCCAATAAGTTGGTAGCATTTCCGCCAGTTGCATAAAAAGGGCCAGTTGCAGTGCTAACGCTCCCCCCAATAAAACTGGCACCATGAGTAAACTGCTGAGCAATAAGGTCTGTGGTCATAGCAGAGGACCCTGAATAACCTGAGTAATCTTGGCCGGCAGTTTGCCAACCACCACCGCCACCCCCATGGTATCCCCGGCCACCACCCGCAATTATGGGGTCGGTTCCGGACACAGCCGGTAAATAGCTGTACCCACTGTATATGGGTTGACGTCTTGTCTGTCCGTTAATATATGCAGCTGTTGTGAAACTGTTGTAAAATCCACCGCCTCCTCCTGCTACCAATAACGGAGTATTGGTACCGTAATAGGCAATAAACGAACCTCCCCCCCCTCCAGCATATGTAGTGCCCGAAGACACTGCGCCTGTGTTGCCTGGCACTTGTCCAACCACCATCTCTAACTTGTCGCTAACAGTGAGACTGACCCTAGCTTTGATGATAGCTCCTCTTCCATAGTTGGCTGCGCTATAGTACTGACCCCGAGATCCAGCAATTTCAATCTCATACACGCCGTTCTTTGGAACCTGAAATACTTGGTATCCCTGCGCTCTGCCTTGAAAAAAGTAGCTGCTATTTGATGCCCAAGAAGCTGAACTATATGTTGATTTTAGCAGTGACAATGCCGGCCCATGCCGACCTACTGTAGATGCAGAAGTAAATGTAAATGTTGTAAACGCAAACAAAGCGAGGCCCGGCCAAGTGCCAGCCTTACGATACTGCATTGCTTGATCAAGCGTCCACATACCAGACGCCGTGCTTGTTGTTACATCTAAAGGTACATAGGTAATGAACCCACCGGGATATTGCTGACTCATAGCTTTGTTATTATTACCTTTCCATTACCAGCGAGAATTGCAGTTCCAACGTTACCAGCGCTATTGTCTTGGTTGGTGCCTACATTATAAGATCCACCAGCTCCGCCCCAGACACTACTACTGTTACCTGCACCACCACCGGAATATCCACCTCCGGGCCCGGACGCCCCTTGGCAGCACCCATCAGAACCAGAACCGCCACCAAAACCACCGATTGAATTGCAAGTGATGCCTCCAGTACCTCCATTGACAAAACTAAGAGGCACCACGGATCCGCTACAGCTAGACGCTCCACCGTTACCAAAAAATCCAGCACCCCCTGGCATATTATTGCCGCCAGCACCACCACCACCATCAACACCGCCCGCGCCACCTGAGCTCGAGGCCACGCCAGATGTCGTAGTCACAGCATGGCTAAGCGTTGTGCTCCACGCGGATGTTGTGTTTCCGCCACCAGCTACAATCAAAGGCACATCTAGACTGGTGGCCACAGCAGTCATGCCCCCACCACCACCATACGAGGCACCGCCGGTCTGGCCTATTAAAATCTTCAAAATTTGACCGGCAGTAAGAGAGAAGTCACCGCGCATTCTTGCGCCATACCCACCAGTATAACCGCCCCCACCACCCTGTGCACCCCACACCTCTATTCTATAAACTGCGGTTGAGGGGACAGTCCACAACATGATTCCAGTTGCGGTCACGTTGAAAAAAGTTGTGTTATTTTTCCAAGTAACATCTCCGGTACTCGTAGCACCGCTGACTGCTTGGGCTAGAGTGGGTCCATATCTTCCAGTGGCTCCGCCCGGCACCAAGGTCACATCGGTGAACTGATATAGATCAGGCAGAGGGCCAGTTCCTTTGGCCCTCTGCCTGGCAGTAAACATACCTGAAGGGTGCGTAGCCATCAGCTAGTCACTTTTTGCCACTTGCCTAATGGGCACTCGGAGTCTGCCCACACCACTTTAACGGGCATCACACATCCACATTGATTGCACGTCTTTACAATTGTAAATTGGTCGCACTCCTTGCATATTGTATACCGCTCATCTCGTACATTATCTTCTACGAGCGTCATAAATGGAATTGGAATATTGATCGACATATATCTTCCTTATAATCTAACTATTGTACAAAATCCAGCACCTACGGAGCCGCCTAATGATCCAGTATTACCGCCGGCGGTATTCGTTGTTGATGTCCCAGAGTTGTAGGATCCACCACCGCCACCGTACGTACTGTAGCTCGACCACTCTCCAACTGAACATCCACCAGTATAACCACCAGCAGCGCCAGGTCCACTAAGCATACCTCCTCCGCCTCCGCCGAAACCTCCAGCATTGTCTGAGGTGTAACAAGTATTTCCTGCACCGCCCACTAAACCATTATTAAAACCGCCACCGCCAATAGCAGTGGAGCAATGCGTCCCGCCGTTTGATCCGGCACTCAAATACCCACCGCCTGCCCCGCCTTGGTACGATCCCGCCGTATTACCGCCATAACCTATAGTTGGTGCAGATACACTATATAGACAGCTGAACGCAGCTACAGCATTCCCACTCTGACCGTGTCCATTCGCCACAATCCTCGTGCAACTAGTCCCGTATGAGGACGACGGAGCGCCGCCACCGCCGCCAGCGACCAGCAGCAGGGTATTGGTAGTTACATTTCTAACAAAGGTCCCGCCACCGCCGCCATTCTCGTTACCGTGTGCGCCGCCATTGCTACCACCCTTAACACCAACCACAATCTCCAAAACATCACCGCTAGTTAAGTTGAATGTTCCTGTTATCAATGCACCGTAAGCATACGTTGTTATTGTTGAGCCGTTGCCTGTACCGCCCATACCACCGCCTGCTTGTATGGTGTAGGATTTTGTCTGAGGAACGGTCCACCGCTGATATCCTTGAAACGACCCCAAAGCGAAATACGAACTCAGCCAGGTTTGCCCTGCATAAGCGGTTTGCATCTGCGCTAAAGTGGGTCCAACAGGTGATCCGGGACTAACGATAGGAAGAAATGTGAACGAAGTGAAAGGATACAACATCGGAGGCTCAGGTACCGCAGGGCCTGCAGCTGATATAACGCCACCGTAATATCGTTTACCCATTAGCTGATTTCCTCGTAGCTCACAACATATGTAATTTTGCTAGCCGTACCTGAGGTTACAACAATCGATCTATCTTCTTCCAGGTAAAATGATGTAGACTTATCCGACACAATCAATGTAGCGTCTGCGGGAACGGCAATAGTTGATGCAATTGGATACGAAGTCCCAGAGCCGGCTGCGTTGCTATTAACACTAACTGAAGTGTCTATCACATTGGTGCCGTCAACATTGCATGCCATAATCATGTTAACTTTAATCACTTTATTTGACGCTGCTGCGTTTGCTAGCAACACGTTCGCGGTAGTGTTAGCTGGTGTAAGATACGCTGTTTTAGCAGCAATCGATGTTACGTTTACTATATTTGGTGCTGCCACGTGTTACCCTCCGAATACGATTGCCATTGCAATAGACTTACCTGTGCTTAAAGGAGTCACCCATTGCGTGTTATAATTGGTGCCATCTACTTTAGACAGGACTTGACCAGCAGTACCGCCAGTCACCACTCCCGCCCCTTGCGGAATGCTAAAGTTTAGTGTAGCTGCTGTACTTGTCCCTACGTTGGTTACTGTCGCTGCTGAACCAGCGGCACCCGTTGTTACAGTGCCAATTGATACAGTAGCGGCATTACCGGCAATTCCCTGTGGGATACTAAAGTTTAGTGTAGCTGCTGTACTTGTCCCTACGTTGGTTACTGTCGCTGCTGAACCGGCAGCACCTGTAGTTACAGTACCGATCGACACTGTGCCTGAATTACCAATAGCCCCCTGCGGAATACTAAAGTTTAATGTTGCAGCAGATGATGTTCCTACGTTGGTTACGGTAGCGGATGAACCAGCGGCACCTGTTGTTACAGTACCAATCGCTACGGTAGCGGCATTACCGGCAATCCCCTGCGGAATACTAAAGTTTAATGTTGCAGCAGATGATGTTCCTACGTTGGTTACCGTCGCTGCTGAACCGGCAGCACCTGTAGTTACAGTGCCTACCGACACTGTGCCGGCATTACCCTGGAACGTGGTTGATAATAAAGAGCTTAAGGTTGCCATGTTATCTTTGCATTAGTTGTTTCAGAGCAGCAATTTCATGTTGTAGCTCCTTAACGGTATTTATTAACAGTGGTATCATCTGTGTATACGATACCGATTTAATTCCAGCTTCATTAGTTTCTACCATGTGAGGAAAAACTTGCTCTACTTGCTGGGCAATGACACCAAACGATTTACCACCGCTGTCTTTCCACGTAAACTCCACAGGATCAATGCCATCAACGCCAATCGTTAGTGGTTTGATGTTTTCTTTTAAGGTTTTATCTGATAGTGAATTGAAAGAAGTAGCATTTACTGTACCGGTACTTGGATTATAATAAAACTTCGTATTCGACACATATGCTGTGGTCCAAGTACCTGACGTCGTGTTGTACGACATTGCGGGATAAAATGTATTTGCATTTGTTGTTGTGTCGTTTGATAACGTCGCGCCTGCTGTAACAGTTGACCAGGATACATTTGTTCCATCTGTTAGCAAATACTTACCACTATTCCCAGTCTGTGATGGTAACTCTGCTGGTCCAGCTGAAGCGTACACCTCCCAGGTTGTACCATCATATATGATGTCGACTGTAATACCTTTGATGTTAATCACCAAATCTTCAGCAGCACCTTCAATGGTTGATCCATTTCGACCGACAGTAAGATTAGTTGTAGCCCAGTCACCACCATCAGCTAACTTGATATTCATGCCAGTTGTAGGACTAGCAGGTAGAGTTATTGTGAATGGTCCCGATGCAGTGTCACAAATTAACCAATCACCATTAATGGCTGTATATGCTGCAATTTTTCTACTCCACTTTAGGTAACCAGCATAGTTACCGGAGTGAATCACTGTGTTAGCGCCAATACCTAATGTTGACCCATCAAACGTTAACGCAGTTCCTGTGGTTAATACCTTGCTTGCATTTAAATAGACTACACCATTGGCTGTGCCGCCTGAAAGAGTTAACCCAGTAAAGCTAGGCGAATTACCTGTCCCGAGACCCAGATTAGTTGCGGCAGTCGCAGCTGTAGTGGCACCGGTACCGCCATTAGCAATTGCAACCGTACCAGTCACGTTTGCGGCTGTACCAGTCGTATTTTGGTTCAATGTTGGGATATCCGCCGCAACAATTGACCTGAAAGACGGAGCGCCAGCCGATCCGTTAGGAGCCGCCAAGAATTGATTAGCAGACTTCGATCCGTAGGGATTGACTGTATCACCATATGCGGTAGCTAGCGATAGGGTGTTACCGTTTTTTGAAAGACCCGACCCCACCGTTATATTTGTAGCGCCGTTGAATTGAACCCACGTAACTGACGCCGTTTCGATTGTCCCGCCTAGGTTTGAAGTGCATACAAATCCATAATCGGCATTTACACCTCCCTCTTCAACAAATACAAATGCTCCTGGGACTTCTGCCCAAGTATTCATATCAACAGCACGCGTCCACGCGCCGGCATCTACAATGTAGATGCCGTTCTGAGAGGAAGTTGATTGATCCTTAACAAGTACACGATCGCCTGCGATGACACTGACACCGTCAATTGTTTGCGTACCGGATAGTGTGATGTTTGTGGTAGTTGCTACTCGAACCGACGCTTTTGGATCCAACCCTTGCAAGAATGAATCTACCTCATTCTTCGTATATGCGTCGGAAATACCAAATCCGGATAATGTAGTTGGCTTGCTGGTGATTGAGGACCAATCAGGTGTGATGGTGACATTAGCGCCAGTACTGGTTACACGGCCTTTTGCATCAACTGTAAACGGAGTGACAGCTGTAGCGCTACTGTTGTAAGTGCCTGCTGTCACACCACTAGATGCGAGAGTTGCGGTACCAGTAACATTTGCAGATCCATCAAATAGTCCAGACGTCCATGAAACGTCACCGGTCGTGCTAATTGTGCGGCCAGTTGTAAGAGTTGTTGCGGATGATGCGTTACCAACCAATGTAGCAGTGATTGTCCCTGCGCTAAAATTACCAGACGCGTCACGGGCAACAACTTTACCGCCAGTATTTAAAGAGGTTGCATCAACTGCTAGTGTAATTGCCGCTCCCTCCGAGCCACCATTACCGCCAGTAATGTAAGACCCGTTTGAGATACTGGCAACATAATTGCCGGCGGTATCGGTTCCAAGTTCGACTGAGTTTGCGGCAATCGTAGCTGTGAGAGTGCCAGATGATAGATCAGTCAAAGTGACTGATCCTGTCAAATCTCCAGCAAGTGTAATCACTGGATCCGGTTTGCTCGTGATATTACCCCAATCAAGGTAATATGAACCGTGCTGACCGTCTAATAAATCAGCATCCAGACCTGACCCTGCTCCGTCAACCCCAAGGATTAAATCCAAAATAGCGGAACTGCCCGTTTTTTTCAGGCTCCAGGCAGACCCATTCCACACCCATGTCTTGGTGTTATATGTGTATTCCGCGTTTAATGACGGTGATGATGGAAAATCTAAAGCCATATTAGCTACTCTCGACTACATACGCTTCTTCCGGATTTACAACGGACCTGTCCGTGAGTGCATCAGAAGCAATTCTAAGTACTTTAGTCCCTTTAACAATTAAACTTGATTGAATTGCTGCGGGTGTCCCCCATTGCGCAAGAGACCGTGAATCAATATTAGATAACACTGCCATATCAGTTTGTTTTTAAAATCACGCCGTAATTGACGTTAGCATCAAAAAACGTATACGAATCACCAGCAACCTCAACTATATCGCCGCTCGTGCCTATGTCCGGAGCTGTCCAGTAAATAGGAACAATTCCGCTGACGTATTGTGTGGGGTAACCCTTCGATCCTATTGAGTAGAACACCGGAGAAATTTGATAAGCTAATGCACCAGTTGTAGTGATTGAATTTGCTCTCGTATTACCTGATGTCTGTAAAAGCGATTGCTTATTCACTACAGTAGCCTCACCAACATCGTAGTTTCCATAAACAGTACCGGTATTAACGTCGGTGACGTTGAATGCGGCAGTCATTATGCCGCCACCGATTACAGTAGTGAGAGTTGATACTGTAGTGGGGCCGTTGGCGGTTAGTGATGGGTTAGTCACAGGAGAACCGAAGTGCGTGTACTGTACAAATGGAGCTGTCGAATAAAAAGTGTGAGCGTCAGTCTGCGACGCTTCCCATACAGCACCCATTCCTGTATTCTCGTGAATAATCGTGATATGTCTTTGGTTTGCTATTAGATGAATAGTACTGCCAGCTTTACCAGGAAAACCAAAGTTTGCAATATATCCATATGGACCGGTTCCTGCTGGGTTTGCGGTGTTTACAAATCTAGGACCTTCGCTCGTGACAACTCCTAACGCAGAAGCCGACGTCGCGCCCGTCAGTGATAGTGCATTAGTAGTTGTGGCGCTTGTGCCGTTCGCTCCTGCAGATGAGCACATGGTAGACAGCACCGCATATTTAAGTGCTGGGCTGCTTATACACGGCGCCGAGAAGCATAAGTTTGAAGTGCCGCCTGCCCATGTTGTGGCAGCCCCCACATCAGCAATAGTAGGCTGATCAGAAGCCATATTACTACCAACATAAGTCCAGCCAGCTGGTGTAGAATCAATAACAGCAGAAGATGTTTGGCTAAACCCTGATAGCAGAGCAGTTGTTGGTTCGGGTGAGGTAAGCAGTCTTCCAATATCTCTCAGCATGGCAATTGGATTAACATACCCCGATGCAATTAATTTTACGTACACAGATTATTCTCCGACAAAAAGTTCAACTCTTGTATCAATACCGTCTAACGGGCTGTCGGACTTGAAGTAAATGATACCACCCACTATTAGGTATGTGTAGCTGTTATTATTACTTTGCTGCAACTCATCAAGCTCAGCTAGCGAGCCGTTAAACGTATACACGTTGGTGTTAAAGTAATCTAAAATTTCTTGATTTGTCATATATCATCCAGCGTAGTAATCAAAGTTTATTGCAAACCCACTTGGTATCTTCACTGTGGGAACTGAGACTATATCCACAAATAGCTTCTCGCCTATTTCAACAGTAATGAGCACTGGTAGTTCAGTTGCGGTAGATGCATCTAAAATACTCAATGTAGAGATCACAGTTGAATCAACATATGATGTACCCTTCCTCACATTTATAACCACATCACCACCACGGCCGAACAGCGTCACATAAGCGCGGATCTTTACAATCTGCGATCTTTGTAGGAATTTCATTCCCGTTGTTGTGCCTATATTATTTGCTACTCTAACGAGACCTTTCTTGTTGCCAGAAAATGATAAAGTAGATAATTTTGTGCCGGCTAGTAAGTTTGCCGGCATTGCTTTTGATGGTGCTTCAATGTTAGTAAAAATTCTACCTAAGGTGTTATCCATCAGTACGCTTCGTATTCTTGCCATTTAAACCTCCACAGTGCTAACTGCACACTTCCAATTGACGACCTTGCTCGAATTTCCCGTAACGTACACGTTTAAGGTATCGTTGGTATTGTCTGATCTCACATCAACGGATAGAGATGGATCAGTCCGAACTACAATCAACTCATACAACATTCCAACGTCAGATACGGTACCATCCACGTTTTTCACCATTCCCTTCAACATGAATGATGCACCACTCGCGTGATCGGCATGTCGACATACGAAATCTAGTGTATAGTGCATTGATGTATTTACCGCCACTGGAATTCTAGCGCCAGCAACACCGCCAATAAAAATTTCAGTCTCTACTGCATTTGATGTTGTCCCAGTCATTGTGTACTGGTTTGAGTAAGCTGATGATGCGGTAGACCCGGAGCTAACAGAAATGGAAATATCAGATTCCATCTCAACCCACTGTAACGATGATCCATCATCGAAGTAAGTGTATTTCACGCCTGTATTAGAGTCTAACCACTCATCACCAGCACTTGGCGATAAGGGCGCTGTCGATGCAAATGTGAATGTTGATCCGGATCCGCCACCAGATCCGGTAGATGTGCTAAAGGATTGAATCGTATTTGACGAGTCTTTGAAAAACAGTTTACCGTCTGCATAGTTCAATGCAAGCTCACCGTATTCAAGATCTGTAGAAAGAGGAACCTTCGCAGAAACTGAAGATTTCTTTAATAGAACTTTATTTGCCATGGCAACGCCTAAAAAGGAAGAGTGAAAGGAGACTAAAAAGCCTCCTTTATTTATCTAAGGTCTAGCTTAGTAAGTGCCGCCATCGATTGTATTTGACCAGTATGGGTTGCCTGAAGAGTCCTCTCTGAGGAAGCTGCCATCAACCGCTGATGCTGCCGTCACTCCAAAAGCTGATGTACCATCGCCAAATAAAATGCCGCGCGATGTGGCTGAAGTGATACCTGTACCACCGAGAGCCACTGCAACTGTAGTAAATCCCGTACCCAGTGCACCAGACGTTAATGTGCCGACTGTATTGATGGACGATTGACCAACATACGTTGAAGCGATATCAACCGCATCGCCGGTAACAGTAATGCGATCGGCTGTACCGCCAACTGCTAGAACACCAGACGATAGCGTCAAACCATTACCGGCAACGGATGATGCTAGCTGCAACTGGTCATCGGAGATTTCAACACCACCGTTTGTGGCCACACGAACATCAAATGTTGTTCCAGTCAGCAACAAACCTGCGCCTGCGGTATATGACCCGGAACCGGAGAATTGAACCCACGCTTGTCCGTCAAAGCTAGTTAGGTAGTGATTGGTCTGAACCCAACCAGTACTAGCATACGTGGCACCCTCCATTACATAAACAGAACTACCGAGTAGCTCGCCATAAGTATCTGCGTCAGTTGCGCGAACTAATGTGTATGATGTGCCATTGTCGGTGTATACGTAAATACCGTTCTCAGATGTAGCTGTTTGGCCAGTCAGCAACAGGCGGTATAAGCCGTCGTCTGCTGAATCAAGAGCGGAGTGTCCATCAATTACAAGGGTGCTTGTACTGCCAGTTAGGCTCACATTGGAGGTAGCGAGCAAGTTGACAGCACTCTTCCAATCAAGACCTGTAACAGCATTATCAACATACGCTTTGTTAGCTGCGTCCGTATCGAGTGTTGGTGCGGCAACACCGGTGATACGAGCTCCATTAACAGCAACGCTACCCGTTCCGTTTGGATTCAGGGAGATGTCACCGTTAGTATCTGTCGAGCTAATCTCATTACCGTTGAAGTTCAAATTATCAACAGTAACCTCAGTCAGACCAGCAAGAGAGGTTGACGTGCCGCCCAGAGATACGGTGGTTGATCCAACTGTGATGCTTGAGTTAGCCAGTTGCGTGTTAGAGACGCCACCAGTCTTAATAGAAACTGCACCAGACGCTACATCAAAGCTAGCAGTGTTGAACGATGCAATACCCTTATTGGAAGTAGATGCATCCTCGCCTGAGATTGTAATCGTGTTGTTTGTGACAGTAGTGTCAATGCCTTCACCACCAACAAACAACAGCGTTTCGCCGTTGTTAAATGTATCTGCAGTACCCGTGTCGGCGGCAATTGTAAACGATGTGGAGAGTGAAGCGGTGGATACTGCAGTGATCAGGCCTTTGCCGTTAACTGTGATAACAGGAACTTCGCTAGAAGAGCCGAATTGTCCGGTGTTCGAGTTGACGGTATCCAGTGTAACCGTAATCGTGGTGTTACCCAGATTGGTCATTGTAGCGGAGCCGTCTACATCGCCGTCGATTGTAATCGTTGGATCATTTACGTCAAATGTCAACTTGCCATTTGTGTCATCATATCCGACTGAAATGCCATTTTGGGTGGCACCAGTACCAGATACCATAGCGCCGACGATATCCTGAACGCGCTCGTCATTCAACGACACGGCGCCAGAAGTCACAGAGAAGTCTGTAGAATCAAATGATGCGACACCCTTAGTCGTCGTCGTTGCATCAGCAACGCTTAGAGTTACTGTGTTATCAGTAACAGCTGTGCTCAGCGGACCGGAACCAGCAATTGTCAGTGTTTCACCGGTACTGAAAAGATCGGTGCCTGTATTGCCTGCAAGATTGAACGACCCAGATGGAATAGCAGCCCAGCTCAATTGGCCGGAACCGTTTGTTTTTAGGTAGTAGTCCGCTGTACCATCGGCTTGAGGCCAATTCTGGCCGTCGAGAACAATCGATCCAGATCCGTTAGGAGTGATCTCAATGTTACCGTTTGTGTTGGTTGATGTGATTGCATTACCGTTGAGCGTTAGATTGTCAACGTTCAGAACGTCAATCTTACTATCTGCATCAACAACAATCGCACTTGATGGGGTCAGTGTACCTGCTGTATGATCCAGTCGATCTGTAAAGAACTTACCGCCAATGACAATGTGGTTAGCCGCGTTACCGGCGGTCTCTGTTCCGAGACCGATATACAGCCTATCGCCGCCGTTAGAGCCGTTGTCTGTTAAGCCAGAATAAGCCAACTCACCAGCAGCTAGTGTGCTTGGATTTCCACTGACCGATGAGCGCTTAATACGAATAATTGAAGCCATGTTTTAGATTCCTTGGGTTAGTATTCCCCACCTTCCATATTCTGTAAATCAAGGGTGGTAGTGGATGTCCACCGATTATTGGCCGTTCTATATACCAGAACGGATCCGTTAACGAGCACTGACGTGTCTACGTCACCGACATCACCGAGGTGAGGGACTGTTGCTGGATTATATACAGCCGTAGCCACGCTTAGTGAATCAGCCTCACGCAATTGCACCGTGCTGAAAACATCTATCTCTCTTACGCTGACTGTGACGTTGTCGCTCATGTTTGCGTTATTTGAGGTGTGATTGTTACAATGCCTTCAACAACGCGCTTCTTAGCTCCGCTTGATGTTTGTGTGATTTCAACATCATAGAGCCAGCGGCCAGCAGCAATTGTTTCAGATTGTGATGATGAGAGGGCTAGTTTAATCTGCCCATCCAATGCCCCGTAGACAGTTGCTGTAAAGTTGTAGGCGGTAGAGGAGCTATACGATTTCCGCATTTGTGACTTGACTGTATAGCCTGTTAAATCCAAGGGAGCGCCGTTGGCTGCTTTTACAGATACAATGGTAGCGTAGTCTGACCCTTGATCGATGTATAAGTTACTGGTAACAGCCAAAGTTTTCTCCCTTTATTGTCTTATTTATCAGTTGAGCTTCTTGAAGGTGCACACATGATATATTGGTTTTGGCTCACCATTCATCATTGGAAATACGTTGAGCTGATATTCCTGAAACTCACCTTTCCATGATTTGTTCTTCTGAACGGTGCTCCACATCTTAGGATTGAGCTCTCCTACAACGTCATCCAGTTTCTCTCCAACAACGCTATTGTATGAAGTGATATTGAACGCATCGATAAACCGATCGTTGCAGAAGAAAATTCGACAGTTGTGATCAACAATAGCAATCACATCAGATGCTGAATTTAGTGCCTGAAAGCATGCCTTCGTTCTGCGCTGACGTTCCCGTATTTCTGTAACATCACGCCCAATCACAATCAGCTCCTTAGGCGTGCCGTCGTCATTAAACACAGGCGTCTTAATGACATCAAATATGAATTTACTGGTACCGTTGGGCACACATTCCTCGGTACGATAAGACTTTCTGTGTTCCCATGTGGCATCGTCGGTCTTTTTGCATACAAGCAAGGTATCTCTGAACTGCGGAAACTCTACTGATAGCTCCAGATCCGTTTTGTTGAAGAACTCGCCGTGATGCCAGCCAAATACATCTTGGCCGATTCTGTTTAATGTCTTCCATCGACCGTCACCGTCTTTAACAATGACGAGGTCTGTGATGTGATCAACAGTGGAATGAAACCGCAGCTCTGCATCGTGCAGTCGTTCTTCCAAGACCTTTGCCGCTTTAACCGCTGCTTGGGACACCTCTTCTGTTGTTGTTCGTAGCATGAACATGCTACGATCTAGTTTGGCAATGTCTATATGTGTTGTGCAAACTTCAGGTGCAGTCGGGCGCTTTAACCACCGAGATAGTATTCCCATCCTGGCCTCACTTACGAGTGTTCTGGATTGTAACCAGAACGATCTTGATTTCATTTAGCGCTTGAACTAGATCGAGGTTGCCTTGGTGGTAGCGATCTACGATTTCTTTGATCGATTTTGTTTCGCTATCTTTAGCGTCGAATACTTTCTGCGTAGTATCCGTGAGATCTTTGACTAATGACTTGCGGTCCCACACCAGAACCGCAACAATAGCAAAAAGCAAGGCAATAATAGCTGCGGAGCCGCCCTGCGTTAGATATTGTAGTATTGTAGTAGCAAATTCCATCGTTCTTTTTATTGTAAGTTGGCAACTCCGCAGCAATAAGCATAGGAACTTATGTTATTTATGGTTCTGGGTACCTACGATCTTCTACCCCACTTTATTTTATCCCACAGTCTTTCGTGGAAAAAGTAGAGTATGGTGTTTGTTATAATCTGCATGACGGCAATAGATCCAGCAATAGAAAAGTCTCCTACCATCAGATAGGAGACTAAAAACGTCATGCCTGACCCGGTCAGCCGCCAGGAGATAGTCTTAGCAAGACTTCTGGCGCTGGAATCGATCATTATTTCAACCCAAGCTCTTTGCGGATTTTTGTCGCTGAGATACTGTGTGTTGCATCATCGAAGACCTCTTGCTCGATTTTGTAGCCAACATCCCGTCCGTAAGTGATGTTTACAATATTCGGCACCACTTGGATTTCATATTGACCTTGATAGAGAGGGTCGAGATCTCGCCGAATAAAGCTCTTGACTTGTTCAATGGCAAAGGGATTGCTGCCCTGCCACCCCTGACAATCGCGAATCTGAATTACAACCTGACCTGTTTTCTCGATTGATCTCTCAAACAGCTTGCGATGGCCCTCATGCCACGGCTGCCAACGACCGAGCATTTGAACCGTCTCTTTCTGCCAGTCAAATACAGGCCTCCGACGATCGTCCAGGATGTGGGCCGCAATAAACTCTCCCCACTTTTCACCGTGCTGTTCAGTGATCCGGAAATCATAAACGTCAGGAGGAGTGAATACCTTATTCGTATCCTCAAACCGACCCTTTTCAATGGTATCAACCCAGACGGTCCAGTCTGCTTTAAAGTTGTTACGCATCTCTACAAGAGGTGCGACAAAATCGCAGATTACATAGTCAAACGCACCATACCTTGTTTCAGCTAGCTCAGCCATCCGCTTGCTCTGACGAATTCGCCCTTCGTGGCTAAAGTCCCAGTCATTAAACTCTTTGCGAACTTCATCTGCATTCAGCCAACCGACACTCTTTCGTTCAGCTTGCAGTGTCTCAAGAATATATTGAGCCAGGTATGTTTTACCCGATCCCGGCAGTCCCATTACTAAAATCTTTTTCACCATCAACTCCTACACACGTTTAGACATAATACGCTTCATCACCCTGAACAAGTTTTCTTGATCGTCGTTTGTACACTCAACATCATACAATACTGGTGGCACATACATCTTGTTCAGCTCTTCATATTGGCACTCTGCTTTATCAGATACCCAGACAATTATATCCGGATTCAGGATTTCCCTCATCTTTGGAAGAGGGCACGCCATATCAATGATCGTGACCTGAGAAGATGATTGTCTAGCCAGCTTCAACATTCTGTAGCAATGGCGAAGCTGTCCGTCCTCTGTAAAATCGAGGTCTTTGTTGGCAACCCGTTGATCGTATGATTTGATCACCTCAGCGCTGTCGAAGAACTCACACAGCTTATTAGCGATCGAGGTCTTCTTTGATCCCGGCATACCCATCACGAGGATCCGATACTTCTTATCAGAGACGAGTCGATAGTACTGGACCAATCCGTCTTGCAGTGAATGAAACACCCAAGGCCTAAAGAATAGGCATTGGTTTGGCTCTAGCAAGATGTTGGTGTGAATCTTCCACTCAAAGAAGTTGTTGTAGTTGAAACTCGACCCTTCGAGAGCATGTCTTGCATCGGGAGTACCCAACTCACCAAAGCCACCGGATGGGTCAATGTGGTACCAGAAGTTGACGGTGGTGGGCTCTAACGCAACAATGAAACACCACTCGTCAGGTGTTTCAAAGTGCTCAAAGTGAATTGCGTTATTGTTTGGCTTACGGAGAACGCCTGATCGATCAGGATCAACTGTGACGCGCTCGCCAAGGACTTTGTTGAAGACGATCTCGCTGTCAGGAAAGATCAGGTTGAAGTTAGGGACCTCCATACCATACGGTTGGGGAACAAACTCCAATCCCTTAGCCAAATTCATAAGATTCTCCGCATCGTTGTTGGGAAAGAACCCATCAGCGTGCAGCAACTTCACCATCGACCGCGACATTACAGTCTCCAGACTTCCATGTTTTTATACTTCCCTTGGATATCTGGCGGGAGGATTGATTTGCGAGGAATGAACTCAACCTTCTTACGTGTAGTGTGCAGTGGAATGCCAATCTCAGCATCATACTCATCCCACGAATTTTCAACATTGTCAAAGTCGTGCTCAAATTGTGGTTCGTCGATGAACGAATACACAGCCTTCATAATTGCACCAGGATTTCTGCACAGCTGATCATATTCAACCAACATAAGGTTGTTTTTCTCATTACTTGTGATTGCTTGCTTGATGCCAACATACGGGAATCCAACAATACCCTTCTCATCCATCAACATCTCTGCACGAGAGTACACAGTTCCGCTCAGACCACCAGTGACGGTGTTGACAGACAGTGGATGCTTACGGTGAGCGACTTCGAATGAGTCAAGGATCCAATTAATGTCGCGGACGCACACAATCAACTTAGATTGCGGGTAGATTTCTTTTAGTTGAGGAGTCAGCAGTGTCCAAGCACGATTGGTGTTGAAGATCACCTCTTTATCGACGTCTTGGTAGTACCCCTCGAACATCGACTTCACAATATTAATTCGACGAGACACCGGAACTTCGATTTTGATGCCAGGACCATCCTGTGACGTCTCGATCACCCCTTTAGTCATTGTCGCTAGCGGATCGGTGATCGAAGCGTGGAAGCGGGGGTTTTGTTTGAGGATCGAGCTCATCAACGTTGAGCCCGAACGCGGCAATCCTGTTATAAAATGGTATTTCTTCATTATTTACTCCATAAAAATTCGTTAACTCGCTGGCCTATGTCAGCAAGCGGTTCACTCCAATCACGCACTTTTGTTTGGCGTGCCACGTAGAAGTTATCACCGTACCACGGCGAAGATCCATCACGTTTTGTTGTTGTCCAGATGTAATACTCCGCAATCGGTACCGCAACAAATGTCGGCTTACCCATTGCACCAGCAGCGTGAACCAGACTTGTGCATGATGATACAATACAATCCATCTGGTCGATGAAGTCTAATGTGTCTTCCCATGATTCAATTCTATCGCCTAAGTCAATTGTCCCTGGGTGGTTGACTTCCTTATCAATGTAGTATATATCGGCATCTTTAGGCAGACAACTCAACATCTGGTCCAACGGAATTTTTCGGTACTCATCCTGTCCAAAAAATGGATTACCAGAACACTTGATACCAATACGAGGTCTCGTGCCTTCTATCTTGTTTTTGGGATTTCTGAGTGGGCTAAGATATGGACCTGTCCACAACTGACTTTCTGACAGATTCATGTACCCCGGAAGACTCATCATTGGAGCCCAGAGCTGAGTTCTGTCAATTGAAAACTTGTCCGTAAGGACTTCATACCCGTGCCGCACAAACACTTGATTGATATGCTTGTGGTATTTTGAGTTGTCTGAAACAAGAATGGGATTCATTCCATAAGACTTAATCCGATCGAAAAAGCGGATGTTGATGATCTCATCACCAATACCACCTTCCCCGTCAATGTACAGAGTCTTGCCCGGAACAATCAAACCGGTCCACCTGTTCATACCGAGATACTCTTCAAACACTTTATTCTTTGGTTTGAATGCCTCGATGAATGAAAGGATACCCTGTGCTGTTCGGCCTTCACGCAAATGCTTACCAGAGAATGCTGCCTCAATCTTGTAAGCATCTTCAGGATACTGGACCGTCAGGTCCAACAGCATCTGCTCAGCAACATCTTTGTGGCCGAGCAATGATGTGTTGAATGCTTTTTGGCACAGTGTTTGAAAATCCTCTGGCATCAGCTTGAGATTCTCTTCGATGTAGAACAGAGCTTTTTCAGGCTGATTCATAGCATTGTATGCCATGTAAAGATTCGTGCGTGCAGCCAAGCGTTGATGGGGTTCGACTGCCATAGCATAAGCCGCCTCTGCACACTCAAGGTATGTGTCTCGTTTATCAGCTTTCAAAGACAAATAGCCGAGAGTGTCAAAGTGCTCGAGGGTGTGAGCCTTCTTGAGGTAGTGATCAATCAAGCTCCACGCCAAGGCGCGCTGATCGCTCTTGATCAGATCAAGCACCGTTGTTTTCAGGTGGTGAGCCTGAAAAACCGGATCATTCATCTTTAATTGCAGTTAGACGGATGTGGATTTCAGAAATGAGGTTGTTGTGCTCATCTGCATACTCTTGCAACTCTTCTTGTGATAGATGAGCATATTTGAAAGAGCATTTATCGTCGGGGATGTATTTGAAGTCGAGGATTTCAAAATCAACGTTGAAATAGTCGCCAAGACGCGAAGAGGCATATCCCTGCTTACGGCAGAGTTGGTTGAACTTCTTGCTGAACAGTTGAAGACCGATTGGAGTGATCGGCCTTTTGTGTGTTGGGTCTGCCAAGAACGAGTCGTGTCTTGGATGAGGGACCCGGACATCAATAATTGCGCCGTGCTTACAAACACGGTAGAGTTCTTGGAGGCAGTTGAAGTAGCCTTCTCCAAGGTGTTCGAGAATGTGATGAGCGACGACGGTTTCTACCGTGTTATCATCAAATGGCAGTCGATCCTTTTCAAGATCAACGACGTAGTCTGGGTTTGATATAGCGTCATAGTCGAGGGTTATGAACCCTTCAAGTTTAGTGTCACCAGCGCCAATGTTAATTTTCATAATATCTCCACAAAATCATTTCATCAGTATATATCCTTTTAGGGCTGATGTCAAATTTTGTGGAGATGTTTTTATGCGCGGAGCGCTGCTGTATGACCGCCAGTTGTATCAGCGCTAACTTGAACCCAGTCAGTGAACCCGCCAACCACTGATACTGGACTTGATTGGTATGTTCCTCCCGTACCATCACCAAGTCGACCAAAGTAATTATTTCCCCAAGCCCAAGCAGTGCCATTGGTGCGAAGTGCAAATGTCCGGAAGTTACCCGCTGATATCTGCACCCAATCGGTAAACCCACCAACTACTGATACTGGGCTCGATCTACTAGAGTTTGACTGACCGTCACCGAGACAGCCGTGAATGCCTCGTCCCCAAGCCCAAGCGGTACCGTTAGCCCGGAGTGCTGCTGTATGGCTGTAGCCAGCGCTGATTTGAACCCAATCAGTGAACCCGCCAACAACTGATACAGGGCTTGATCGAGTTGTTATGGTGCTATCACCAAGACGCCCGTAACTATTTTGCCCCCAAGCCCAAGCAGTACCGTTAGCCCGGAGTGCTGTGGTGTGTAGTGGACCGGATGATACCTGAACCCAGTCAGTGAAGCCACCAACAACTGATACAGGGCTTGATCTGGTAGTTGTGGTGTTGTCGCCAAGCTGTCCAGACACATTCCAGCCCCAAACCCAAGCAGTACCATTAGCCCGAAGTGCTGTGGTATGGTTAGCGCCAACATCGATTTGAATCCAATCAGTAAAACCGCCAGCAACTAGTACCGGACTTGATTTGTTGGCCGTTGTGCCATCGCCAATTTGGCTGCCACCACCCCACCCCCAAGACCAAGCAGTGCCATTGGCTCTTATTGCTGCAGCGTTAACACCGCCGGCCGATACCTGAACCCAGTCGGTGAACCCGCCAGCAATAAGTACCGGACTTGATCGGTCGGTTGTGGTACCGTCGCCAAGACGACCGAAGCCATTATATCCCCAAGACCAAGCTGTACCATTAGCTCTCAATCCGGCGCTGTGAAGGCCGCCAGTGCTGATTTGAACCCAATCAGTAAAGCCACCAGCTACCGATACTGGACTTTCTCTATAAGTTGTCTCACCACCATCGCCAATTTGACCGCCGTTATTAAGTCCCCAAGCATAAGCATTCGGAGATGCCAAAGCCCCTTGAGAGCTGGGTTCAATCATAATCCATGTACCGTTGATTCGGCGGATGTATGGATAACCTTCGCTCTCAACGAAGTATACTGATCCAGGCGTTGCTGTGGTTGGCAATGCTGCAATATCAGCCACCGTGAGTGTACGGTCGGACGTCATTACCGCCAGAGCGTTGATCAGCATAGCAACCTCTTCCAACGCCTCGGACGTTGCAACTGTTGTGATCAACGTCTGCAACTGCGTCGATATCGTGGTAGCGTTTGCTCCAACATTCTGTGCAGCTTTGAGTAAGTATATCAGACGCTGTTTTGTTTCCGTGGCAACAGTCAATCCGTTAATAATTGTCTGAATCTGCGTTACCAGCGAGCTTTTGTTTATATTAGACATTGTTATTCCTGCTCTTGATATTAGCTACGGAGGGCTGCTGTGTGTATAGAGCCGGCGCTAACTTGCACCCAGTCTGTGAAGCCACCAACTACAGATACGGGGCTGGACTTGCTGACTGAAGTATTATCACCAAGCTGGCCGTAGATATTTGTTCCCCATGCCCAAGCAGTGCCGTTAGACCTCACTCCAATATTGTGAGATAAACCCGCATCCAATTGAACCCAATCCATAAAACCACCAACAACTGATACGGGGCTTGATGTGCCTGTTGTATTGTTGGTACCAAGTTGACCGCTGCCATTATAACCCCAAGCCCACGCGGTGCCATTAGCTCTTACTCCAATAGAGTGAGCGCCACCAGCACTAACTTGAACCCAATCCGTGAAGCCGCCAACTACAGATACAGGGCTTAGCGTATTGGAGCTAGAGCTGGTACCATCACCAAGTCGACCCGAGGAACCAAGTCCCCACGCCCACGCGGTGCCATTAGCTCTTACTCCAATAGAGTGAGCGCCACCAGCACTAACTTGAACCCAATCCGTGAAGCCACCAACAACTGATACGGGGCTTGATTTGCTGATGTTAGTATTATCGCCAAGCTGGCCGTTGGTATTTCTTCCCCAACCCCATAGGGTACCGTTAGCCCTTAATCCAATACTATGGAAAGCGCTGGACCCGGTAGTAACTTGAACCCAATCCGTGAACCCACCGACAACTGATACAGGGCTTGACCTTATACTGATAGGATCAGAAAGTCCATCGCCAATTTGGCCTTGGCCGTTTTGCCCCCAGGACCAAACAGTACCATTGGACCTTAACCCAAGGCCGTGGTTCTGGCCGGCGCTGACCTGAACCCAATCCGTGAACCCACCGACTACCGACACTGGGCTCAGTCTACTGGTGCTCGCTGTGCCCATGCCGAGTTGACCGTTGGCATTACTCCCCCACGCCCAAGCCGTTCCGTTGGCTCGAACGGCTATCGTAGCGTATCCGCCAGCAGAGATCTGTGTCCAGTCGGTGAACCCACCAGATACAAACACAGGACTTGATTTACTAGTGGTTGTATTATCACCAAGCCGCCCATCGGTGTTATTTCCCCAGGTCAGTGCAGTTGGGTAGGAAGCGGCCCCTTGGGAGTTAGTTTCGATCATAACCCAAGTGCCGTTAATTCGGCGAATATATGGGTACCCTTCACTCTCGACAAAGTATACTGAACCAGCTGCAGCAGTTGATGGGAGATCAACAATCGCAGGTACTGTGAGCACCCGATTGTCAGTAATCAACGCTAAAGAAACAACTAGCAGCGCAACATCATTTAAAGCTGATGATGGAGGTAACGTGGAGATTAACGTCTGTAGTTGAGTTGTGATAGTGCTGGCATTTGCACCAATCATTTGCGCAGACTTAGCTAGCGTTATCAACCGCTCTTTTGTTTCGGATGTAACCGACAAACCATTAATGATCGTCTGGAGTTGCGTTATCAACGAACTTTGACTGATGTTGGGCATCAATAATCCTTACACTGCAGGTGTTGCTTTTGGTTCAATCTCGATGTTTAAAAGATCCGCTGACGTAGTTGCGGCGTCGATCTGCGCGTGAATACCAGCTTCCCAGTCAAATGCAGCCTGAACGTGTTGGTCGATCGCGGCGATTGCTGCCTTAACATCTTCACGAGAAACGACAAGCCACCGCTGATCAAATTTCCAGTTAACAGTATCGCCGTCGTTCATGGTAACATACTTTTGAACCAAAGGATCGCGAGCCTCGCGAAGCGTGCTCAACTTGAGTTCCGTACCTTGGACCGTAACGGTTGTACCGGATACTTCTTTTTTGTAGCGTTCATGAGCTGCAAGGATTTTGAAGTTGCCGCGAGCTGAATCAATATCCAGATCTTTCACTTCGTAAGTTGCAACAGCTGGATTCTGTGCTGTATCCCACTGAGGGCCGTAAAGATACTCAACCATTGCGTTATATTGCGGTTGATTCTCCGTCGCCTCGTAAATGGCGGTGTTATCATCGATCGTGTATGGAAACTCTTCCGGCGCTTGGCCAGGAATGTTTGCGCTGATACGATGACGAATTTTTAGAACATCAGTGAAGTACTTTTGTGACCAAGCTAGTGGTCCGACGATTACTCTGCCTTTGTGAACAATTGCATATGACATATAAATTTCTCCTTGTTAAATTGTTTGGGATGGTTATCTCAGGGCGATACTGTGGTTGATACCACCGCTAACCTGCACCCAATCCGTAAACCCGCCCACGACGGATACAGGGCTTGATCTGGTAGCTGTGGTATTGTCGCCTAACCTACCCTGACCGTTATTGCCCCAAGCCCACGCTGTACCATTAGCTCTTATACCGATGCTATGATTTGCACCCGCATCAACCTGAACCCAATTTGTAAACCCACCAACTACGGATACTGGACTTCTTTTGCTGGTTGTAGTGTTGTCACCAAGCTGGCCATTACCATTATAACCCCAAGCCCACACTGTACCATTGGATCTTAATCCTATAGTGTGAGAGCTGCCAGCATCGACCTGAACCCAATCGGTAAACCCACCGACTACCGATACAGGGCTTGATCTAGCATACGTTGTACCATCGCCGAGATGTCCTGTTGTGTTGTTTCCCCAAGCCCAGACCGTTCCGTTAGAACGTAAGCCGACTGTATGCTGCCCGCTGCTAGCACTAACCTGAACCCAGTCGGCAAATCCGCCAACAACGGATACCGGGCTTGATCTGTCAGCTACGGTGCCGTCACCGAGCTGGCCACTATTATTTCTCCCCCACCCCCACGCCGTGCCGTTTGATCTCAACCCGACAGCAAAAAATGCTCCTGTACTAACTTGAACCCAATCTGTGAACCCGCCCACTACGGATACCGGACTTGATCTATTGGTTTGAGTGCCATCACCAAGAATGTTAAACATATCACCTCGCCCCCAAGCCCAGACCGTTCCGTTAGAACGTAAGCCGACTACATGATCAGTACCAGCCGATATCTGTACCCAATCGGTAAATCCACCAACTACCGACACCGGACTCGCTCTATCCGTTGCAGATCCATCACCGAGCTGGCCGTTGATATTACCCCCCCATCCCCATGCCGTTCCATTGGCCCTCACGCCGGCAGTTCTGTAAGACCCAGCACTGACTTGAACCCAATCCGTAAACCCACCAATAACCGACACGGGACTTAGTCTGGAAGTTGGTGTGTTATCGCCAAGCGCACCTGAGCTGTTCCGCCCCCAACCCCAAGCTCCATTTGAGGCATCTAGCATAGCCGTCCAAACACCACGCGACCTTGCAAAGTATAGCTTTTGCTCGCCATCAACAAACACTAGATCCCCCGCCTGTCTTGTAAGAAGCAGCATATCGGCATATGTTGATACGGCGTCTACTGCACCAAGCTGGAGTTTCTGTAGTGCCTTAGTGATTGAAATCAGATCGGTTGGTGTCGTAGCAGCGGCTAACTTTACCTGTAGTGCTTTAGTTAAATTTGAGATATTCATGTTGGTATATATCTTTAACGGACTGCGGTGGTGTGAAGCTCGCCAGCGCTAATGTGAACCCAATCAGTGAAGCCACCAACCACCAACACCGGGCTTACCACTGTACCGCTGACATTACCATTACCAAGTTGGCCATAATTGCCACGACCCCAAGCCCAAGCGGTTCCATTGGCCCGGATTGCTGTTGTGTGTAGTGCACCTGCCGATACCTGGACCCAGTTGGTAAACCCGCCAACTACAGATACCGGGCTTGATTTAGCATTGTTTGAAGTGTTGTCTCCGAGTTGACCGTAGATGTTACGACCCCAAGCCCATGCAGTGCCATTGGCTCTTAATCCAACCGTATGGTTACCGCCGGCAGCAACTTGAACCCAGTCGGTGAACCCACCAACTACCGATACTGGGCTCGATCTGTCGGTTACGGTATTATCACCAAGCTGACCGGAAATATTATATCCCCAAGTCCAAGCCGTTCCATTGGAACGAAGTGCTGCGGTGTGATCAGTGCCAGCACTAACCTGAACCCAGTCTGTAAACCCACCCACCACTGATACTGGACTCGACCTGGTGGTGATGGTACCATCACCAAGACGACCTTTGTTGTTTCCTCCCCAAGCCCAAGCTGTGCCGTTGGACCTCAGTCCGATTGTATGGCCAAAGCCCGCACTAACCTGAACCCAGTCTGTAAACCCACCCACTACTGATACTGGACTTGATTTATTGGTTGTGGTACCATCACCCATCACCCCACCGTTTCCCCAAGTCCAAACCGTTCCGTTGGAACGGAGTGCCGCGGTGTGATTACCGCCGGCACTAACTTGAACCCAGTCAGTGAAGCCACCAACTACCGATACTGGGCTCGATCTGTATGTTGTCGTACCATCGCCGAGACGTCCGCTATTGTTAGATCCCCAAGCCCAAGCGGTGCCGTTGGACCTCAAGCCAGCGGAGTGAACGCTACCAGCTGATATATGAACCCAGTCAGTGAACCCACCAACTACCGATACTGGGCTCGATCTGTTACTTATAGCACCGTCACCAAGACGTCCGTTATTATTAGATCCCCACGAAAACCCTAAATTTGCTGTATCAACTATAGGTCTCCACACACTATATGCGCTTGGTTTGAAATATAGCTTTTGTTCGCCATCAACAAACACTAAATCACCCGCTTGTTTTGTGAGGGTGATCATGTCATTGTACGTAGCTACAGCGGTAACATTTCCCAGCTTCAGTCTTTCAAGCACCTTGCTAAGAGTCAGAATGTCTATGGCGGCTGTTGCTGAGTTGGCAAGAACTTCAATCGCTTTTGTTAGTGTCGTTATATTCATATTGCTCTCAATCTCAATAAAGTGCAGCGGGTTGTCGCATTATTGCCAACGTCTTGTGATTATAGTGTGATGCTATGTGCACAGGGGATCTCTTAAACCGCTCTGATACCGACGGTGTGATTGCTACCAGCATCAACCTGCACCCAATCTGTAAACCCGCCAACAACTGATACTGGGCTTGATTTGATGGTTGTGGTGTTGTCACCAAGTTGGCCTGAGGCATTAGATCCCCAAGCCCATGCGGTTCCATTGGATCGCAATCCAATTGTTTGATCGGCACCTGATGACACCTGCACCCAATCTGTAAACCCGCCAACAACTGATACTGGGCTTGATTTGTTGGTTGGACTGTTATCGCCAAGCTGGCCCGAGGAACCAAGTCCCCACGCCCATGCGGTACCGTTAGCTCGCAACCCAGCGGTGTGTCTGCCACCCGCACTAACCTGAACCCAATCCGTGAACCCACCAACAACTGATACAGGGCTTGATCTATTAGTTGCGGTGCCGTCGCCGAGCTGACCAAAATCATTACGCCCCCAAGCCCATGTGGTTCCATTGGATCTCAGCCCAACAGTATGATCGCTAGTGGCACCGGAGTTAGCGCTAACTTGAACCCAGTCAGTAAACCCACCGATCACGGATACCGGACTTGTTTTAGCGGCTGTTGTGCCGTCACCAAGGTTACCATAACCATTGTATCCCCAAGCCCATGCAGTACCGTTTGCGCGGATCGCTGCAGTATGCTCTCGCCCAGCGCTAACTTGAACCCAATCGGTAAAGCCGCCAACCACGGATACTGGACTTGTTATATAAACCGCTGAGTCAGCGCCAAGTTGACCATTAATACCGGACCCCCAAGCCCATGCAGTACCGTTGGCTCTCAGGCCAACGGTATGCCGATTACCAGCGCTAACTTGAACCCAATTCGTGAAGCCGCCAACCACCGATACAGGGCTCATCTTGCTTACAGTCGTCCCATCACCGAGTCGGCCGTAACTATTTGGCCCGTTTTTCCCCCAACCCCAAGCCGTCCCATTAGCCCTCACGCCGACGCTATGATAAGCACCGCCACTGACTTGAACCCAATCGGCGAATCCACCAATAACTGACACAGGACTTGATTTGTTGGTTGTGGTGTTATCACCAAGTCGGCCGTAGCTACCCGTCCCCCAAGACCACAAAGGTACTGCCGCAACCCTCAAAATCCTGGTAATATCCCACACCACACCATTGCTGTACGTGTACTGGCCAGTTGATTTAACGTAAAGGAATCTACCTTTGTTATTAACTGGGTTAGGGAGATCAGCTGGAGTTGCCACTGATGCAACGCCTTTTTTCTCGATGGAGTCTACAGCCGCAGACAATTGAACAAGCTGCAACTCTGAAGCCGTACCACTATTAATAATGGTGTTGATTTTTGTGATTAGATCTGTTACGCCACGCATTTTGTGATTTCGTGTTATGTTGCTCTTACACCGATGCCGTGGTTGTTACCAGCACTGATCTGAACCCAGTCGGTGAATCCACCGACCACGGATACTGGGCTTGATCTGTTACCGAAGCCGTTGTCCCCAAGTTGACCTCCGATGTTATATCCCCAACCCCAGGCAGTACCACTAGCGCGAAGGGCCACCGTCATACCGGCACCCGATGACACCTGAACCCAGTCGGTGAATCCACCGACCACGGATACTGGGCTTGATACGCTCGTTGTTGTATTATTGCCAAGCTGGCCAAACGCATTATATCCCCAGGCCCAAGCGGTGCCATTAGCTCTTACCGCAACAGTGTGCCTATAGCCGGTGCTCACTTGAACCCAATCAGTGAAGCCGCCAACTACCGATACCGGGCTTGATCTTTGGGCTATTGCGTTATTACCTAATTGACCAAAGTTATTGTTTCCCCAAGCCCAAATAGTACCACTAGCTCTTACACCAGCGGTGTGAAGTCGATTAGCGGACAAATGAACCCAATCAGTGAAGCCGCCAACTACCGATACTGGGCTGGACTTGCTGGTTAGAGTGTTATCTCCCAGTTGAGCGTTGCCGTTTTGTCCCCAAGCCCACGCAGTGCCGTTAGACCTTAACCCAACCGTATGTTCACCGCCAGCTGACATTTGAACCCAGTCAGCAAATCCACCGACCACGGATACCGGACTTGATCTATTGGACGCTGTACCATCACCAAGCTGGCCGACCGTATTTGTTCCCCAAGCCCAAGCTGTACCGTTGGATCTCAACCCAACCGTATGACCGACACCCGCTGATACCTGAGCCCAGTTGGTGAACCCACCAACCACCGATACAGGGCTTGATCTGGCAATTGTTGTGCCATCGCCCAACCTACCAAACTGATTGTCCCCCCAAGCCCAAGCAGTCCCATTGGATTTTAAAGCTACATTATTCCTATTACCAGCGCTCACCTGAACCCAGTCGGTGATTCCACCAACAACTGATACAGGACTTGATTTATCAGTTGTTGTATTATTGCCGAGTTGACCGTAGCTGTTTGATCCCCAAGCATATAATGGTGTGATAGATGGCCGCAAAATACCGTTAATATCCCACACTACACCGTTGCTAAACGTGTACTGACCAGTAGACTTGACGTAAAAGAAACGGCCTTTGTTAGTAACTGGATTGGGGAGATCAGTTGGAGTTGCCGCAATTGCGGTGCCGTATTGACGTAAGGAGTTTACCGCACTGGACAAATATTCAATTTGGTCCTCAGTAGCAGTTCCGCTAGCAATAGCGGCGTTGATTTTTGTGATTAGATCGTTGACGCCGAACACATTACAATCCCATGAACGCTAATGTACGTGCATACTCATCATTGACGCCACCCACAGTAGCCCATGCCGTACCGTTATAACCCTCAAACGATCCGAGGTCTGTGTTGTACCAGATCATTCCGATTGCAGGAGATGCTGGGCGTGATGAAGTTGGGCCAGATCCTAGCTGAAATACCTTATCATCGTGGATGACGGTAGTGCCTTGAACTTTGATTGCCATTTTAATTTTCCTGTGGATGGAGCTATAGCAATCAAGATATTTGATGCCATCTTCGCTCGTTTGAACTCGGCTTGTGTTTAATTATTTATACTTCGCTCGAGGTGTGTAATCCGCAATTCTTGTTGTTTTATTGCTTCGATTAAATAACCTATCAATCCATTGTAGTTGACACTTTTAACACCATCCCCACCAGTATCAACAAGGTGAGGTAAGATAGATTCCAATTGCTGAGCAATCACCCCGGCAGATTTTTTACCAGTATCTTTCCATGTAAACTCAACCCCATCAATTGATTTGACAGCATTAGCAGCGCCGTTGATTCTTACAACATCAGTCTTCAGAGTTGCATCCGACAGTGAGTTGAATGTTGTTGAATTCAGCGTTCCGGTAGATGGGTTGAAATACAGCTTAGTTGATGTTACCTTCAGAGTGAGTGCTGTGCCTGACGTAGAGGTTGCTAGCGCTGGATAGTATGTTGTGTCTGTAGTCGTATCATCCGCTAACGTAGCTCCACCAACGCTCGTCCAGTTTGAGCCATCATATCCCTCAAACTGAGTGGTGCTGGTGTTGAAACGTAGATAGCCGGCAGTCGCGGAACCGTCACGCTCAGCTGTTGTTCCAGCTGGTAACGCTGCAGATCCTGTTGCGGTGGTTTTTTCAACCTTGTAAGTGTTGAGGCTGGCAAAGTTACCATCAACCTCAAGGTTTGATAGTGCTGCGCCTTTTACTGTGGTAGATGATGGCAGCGTCGGTGACGAGGAGGCTCTGAATAATAGGTTAGACATTATTTTTCTCTAAAAGTTTCTGTACTAGCGCCTTAAGCTGGTCGACCTCGTCTTGTAATTGAGTTATGTGGTGAGCGGATGCTTGCTCACGCATATATTTATGATACCCGGAAACATCGCTGACCACCAGACCTCCGGAAGGAGATCTAATCACGCCGCTAACAACATTTCCGTTTGCGTCTTTAACCCTCATGCCAGTACAATTACACGGTAGTTGTTAATAACCGGAGGCTGCCAAGGAGTCGTGGTTCGAAGGACGAATTTAACGGAGTACACATCAAATGGTTCGATGTTGTCTTTGATGAACTCGTAGTCTAAAAACTGCCCTGGGTTTGCGGACCGGTTACGGTCGATCAGGCACGATAGTTGCTGCCACTCTTGGTTATCGTGGTTTTGATTTGCGGAAGAAAGAGATGTCTTCACATACACATCGAAACTTGAATCGGCATTAGAGAACGCCGTAGCATACAGTCTGATACCATACGATACGTTCTGTAGACGTTGAGCCTTGGTGACATATCTTGACAGAGCGTTACCGTAGTTAGACTTTAGCTCGGAGTTATAATCTGAGAGGGTTGCGGTTGCCGTGGCGTATGTTGTTGGTGTACCGCCAGAGAATGCCACCTTAACGGTTCCGTAATAACCAGAACCTCCATCAACCAGCGTCAAGGAGTCGACAATCCCGCCGCTGATAGTACATGTCGCAGTTGCGCCAGTTCCTGTTCCGGAAATAATCACGGTCGGGGCGCTGTCATATCCAGACCCACCACCAACAAGCGTGATGCCAGTAACATAGCCTGAAGAGTTTGTAGATGCGATGACCTCGTTCTTCTGGTTGTTAATGCTGTTTGTGCGCATCAACATCTTTGTCTTGGATAGATCGATGATCGGCGATACGTTGCTGTTGGTAGTGCCCGCAACAATATCCACCTGAGTAGAATTACTACCGCCCATTAGATCAATTTCGTTGAAACGGGATGCGATTAAAAGGTTGCTATCAAATGAGTTGACGTCGTTGAGGTCCAGCTCGTAAGTTTTACCCTCAGCGTAGTGGACGAGGTTGCCTCCCTCAAAAGAGCCTGTGGTCGTGCTCAGCGTCGATTTGACAGAGGTGCCCTCAGGTTGAATATTATACACAACGGGAGTCATGCTGTGGTAGATTCGGTTTGTAGTAACAGTGAATCTAGGGGTTACTACAGCAGATGCGGTTGCACCAGAACCAACGGCAGAGTTGATTGTTACAGTGACAGCTCCGGTATATCCTGAACCCTCATTTGTCATGATAACATCAACAATTTCACCGTTGCTAATAACGGCAGTTGCAGCTGCATTAGAGCCGCCGCCGGTGAAGGTGAATGTTGGAGGAGATCCAGCATCGTATCCAGACCCACCATCCGTGATGATAATGTCTTTGATTCGACCGCCAGTTGTGATTGGTCCGGTGCTTGTTGCGGCCGCGCCTGGAACGTAGAATCCAGCAACGTACTCCGACACAACATCAGTAACCGCAAAATCACCATTCAGCTGTGCGGATGTAATACCGTTGAATGTGGAGCTTGCGTCAGTGGCAATAGCCAAGCGAGAGTCAATTTTCAAGCCGTGCTTGAATGGGAAGTTAACGTACACGTTTCCGGACGTTTTGAATGTCTGGAACATAGACGAGTCAACTGCGATAGAGTTCGGTCTCAAGGCGAGCTGAATGTTTGCATCGTTAGCAGTGTCAAAGTCAGCTCGATACATCACAAACTTAATATCTTCAGTTTGCTCGGCAGTCCATGTAATGTTATTTTCAGACTTGAACAGAGATCCCATGTACGGCTGCTGGAAAACAGTTTTGCCAGTTTCCTTAGAAGTCTCACCCAGCTTGGACGTCCAGAGGTTGTACTTGCTAGAGTTTGATCTAACCACAAAGCAGTAATCTTTATCCTGCTGAAGGTAGATCAGTTGGCCGAATTCAAATCGCGTTGCAGTAGCTGCCGTAGAAGACACTAAAACATCCGCAGCCTTCACAATTGAGATTGCGTGGTCGCCGAGTAGCTTTGGACCTGGATATCCATTAACCATCTCACGCAATTCAACCCACACAGGTAGTGTAGAGTCCTTTGTCGAAAAGTACAAGTCGATTGCTGTGATGAAGCATCCGCCAGTCACACCGTAAGTAAAAAACGACTGCGCTAATGGGTCGTAGTTGCGAGGTGGTGGAGGTGGTTCAGTGATTGTTGTAGTAATCGTCGTTGTTTCAGTAGACTGATATGTTTGCAGTGTACCGCGTGAAGAGAATTTTGCTGTAGCCTTGACAACCGCAGTGCCTGATGTCGAGAGCACTGTGTAGTCCTCATAGTCAAGAATCACGAGTTCCTTTTCACCGGTTGTGAAGGTCATTTCCGGGATTTGAAACGTTGCTACAAGATTTCCATCTACATCGGTGACGAGCTGGTCACCAAGCGCTCCTCCTGAAGGGGTGAAAAATCGATTGACATCGATGCCGTCAAAAAACGCGTACATCTTAGTGTACGGCTTTAGGAGCGAGGCGTTAATCGTGAGCGTGATTGGTCGAATAAATGCAACCGATGTGGTTGACACCAACTCCGTTGTACGGTTAACTGTGGTGGTAATTGATGTTGCCATTGATATAGTACCCGTAATCTTATGATCGTTCTTGCCAGAAGTTGATAATCTGGTCTGTTGTAAATCTGTCTTGCATAACCGTTGAAGGTGCGGTGCCGCTCAGAGTGTTAAACCCACCAACGGCTGATGTAGCAGATAGTGCGCTATCAAACGCTCGGTTTGTTGCCTCAATTGCAGTTGTCCAAGCCTCGGAGCGTGTCCATTCATTATTACCCTGGAAGAATGCTGGATCTCTCAATGATGGATCCAACAGAGCCATCGTCTGATCGAACACAGACTGTGGGACAGTGAACGCTACAATCTCATCCCACAGATCAGATCCCTCTGCGCTTGGATCAACCAATCCCAAATCACGAGCCAATGCTGTAATAACGGCGGTTGGCTCTGGCTGGCGAACTGGGGTAACTACCGCCACTGGCGGTTCCCATGCCGGTTCAGGAGCAGGATCCGCTACTACTGGAGGTGGCGGTGGAGCTGGACGAACCACTTGGGATCTAATACGAACCGTCTCTTCAACAGTCTTATATATCGTAGGTAAATCTTGTGTCTCAATCCACGTATCGAATGCAGGTTGGACTGTCATCACACCTTCCCAACTGAAAACCATGAATGGGTTCAGGTTGGTTACACGTGTTGATGTGCCTTGGGTAATGAAAGCAACTTCATCGTACGGGAGCGTAACAAGATCCCCTGTCAACTGATAGTTGGTGGAGTTGCTGAGCAACTGAACGGTAGCCTCATGATCTTCAACAGCAGTGCTCAGATTGCGTTTGAAGAATGAACTGCGGTTGTCTGAGTTGTAGAAGTCGCATACTGTAAACACATTCTCAAAGTTGTCCACCAAGTACCCGTTCTTGAATCGGTTCAATCCAGTCTCGGGGTCAACTATATCGTATGATAGAAGAGAGGTCTCGAGCGAGTTCAGAGTGGAGAAGTATTCAACATTCGTGACACGATTGTCAATCTTCTTAATATCGCTCATCGTGTAGCGGTAGTTTTTCAACGATCTTGTTAGAACGTCCGCAATACTCATTGTGTATGCCGGAACGAACACAACAGCGATTTCCACAGAGCCTTCAGGCGAAGTTGGTCTCAGCGGGACATCTTTTGGAATGCCTCGTGCAACGCCAACAGTTTTATTCTTGTGCAGATATACAACGTCAATTCGTGGCACGTAGTATTGAACTGAGGTGACCGTGAATGTGTCGATCACAGGGACGTCGATCAGCGATGGTCCGTTCGATGTAAAGGATCCAGTAGTACCAACTCGCGGACGGAAATCAACTGCCTTAGCAAGATTGAAAAATTCACCAGTCGACTTGGAACGGTACTTCGATGCTTTTGTGATGTAATCGTCACCCAGAGTGCTGTATGAGTCGACGCAGAAGAAGTCACCTGATCCAGTGTGTTCAAAGTACTCGAATGTTATGGATAGGTTTGTGGTTGGCAGCGTACCAGTAAGTTCTAGTGACCCAAGGCCGTAGTAATAATCGGTTTGACCGTCATTAAGCGTGTAAGCATCGGTAACTTCTGTGGATCCAGCAAAAATGGATACCACGCGATATACATCAGCCTTACCTAGCGAGATTGTCGTCGCTGGTGCCACGCCCGTGAGCGTAGTGGTTGTTAGCGTTTTTACCTTAGGCTGGACGTTTTGCTTCTCAACCTGGATAAGCATGTTAACGGTTGAGCTTGTAGGGCCGCCCGTAATAACAATCGTGTTTGTCCCAGACAGCGACAGTTTATCGTTGGTCACCACACCTGAAGGGCCGACCGCAACAACTGTGCCGACTTCAGGCGATACTATCGTTCCGTCAGTTGCAGTGTATGTGCCGTAGCCAGATGAGTTGGTAGAGATTGATACACGCTTCCACGCAGTATACGAAATATCGTATGTATTAGTATCAATATTCTTTAGCGTCTTGACTGCGATAGCTGGAATGCCAAAAATAGGGACATTACCTGCACCAACAACGCTTTCAACGGATGAAATCGTTCCGGCAGGAGAGTTGGCAGATGATCCAACAATATACTCACCAATTGTTGGAATTTGTTTAGTAGTGTCATGACGGGATACGTACAATTCACCAGTCGAGCGGAGATAGCGACGAACTGTGGCTGTGCGAGTAGACGCACGGTTTGATACCGTAGAACCCTCTACAAAATCATATGATGCGCTTGGGACATTGTACTTTGTCAACACGACAGCCGAGCCGCTTGCATCAAATCGCAATCCACCAACATCACCAAATTCATAACCAGCATTCAAATTCAATTCATCAATGTAGAGTTTGTAGACCTCATCACCAGCTGACTGGTCGCCGACCAGATAGTCGATGGCTACAACTCGAACATCTCCAATCTTTGTCGCTGATCCGTTTGTGGGATCGTTGTCGTTGTACAAGTCGACGACCTGACGTGTGTTAAAGTTTGGTAGTGATTTGAGGTCGCTAACGTAAATGTGACGACCGTAAGTTGTTTTAATAGTCTCTGTACGCGCTTTGGTGTGATCAGCAGTACGGGCTTTATCGACGATGATGGTTCTCTTGTTTAGAGTCTCTACTTCAAGACCATCAATATAACCTTTGCCGGGCTGCACTTCAATTGCAAACTTACTACGATCACCTGTGGTTGAAACACCGTCGTTGTATTTTGTCTTGAGGTGATCACGGATCTGGTATCCAAAACCGCTTACCAGATAGTTGCCCGACTCATCATATGTGCGACGAGCTAGGCTTTTTTCCAACTCCGAGTACTGAGCGTAGCGGGCATGCTCTTCAAGCACTCCAGTGTTATACCTCATTAACTCCACGTAGTTATCATCGATCGTGGATCCGAGATCCAGAGTTGTGAGAACCAGCTCCATTTTGACACGGTCTGCGCCAGGAGCGGCGTAGTTATAAGATCCCTGAGCGGGGTCTAATAGCGTGCCGTCTTGCTCTGGTGTGACCACTGACTCGTTAATCTGCAATAGAACGTGGCAAGACGGTGCATTACCATACTTCTGCAAAACAACCGACTGTCCGTTGACATAAACAAACGAGCCGCGAATGTAGAATACGCCGTCGTTGATGAATGCTAGAGATCCCGTGCCAACCGGCGTTGATGCTTGAACTGTTGCACGAAGAGTGGAGTTATCCACATCATACACTTCCTCAGAAGCCAAGAATACGTTGGTAGATCCACCAGATCCACCGCCAGTGATGTATGATACGTAGAATGTTACAGGGTCAGTTGTTGTTGCTGCAACAGCCTTCTTGACAACAGCTTTAATACCTGATGTGGCTCCAATAACAGTCTTACCCTCAAACGAAGCTGGATTGATGGCGTTGCTGTTATAAGTGGCAACCATTTTAACATACGGCGTTGCCAAATCAGCAAACGAGTTACCAGGAATAACAACCGATCCGTGCTTAAAAATGTGGTTGCCAAACTTACGGATTTGATCGCGTAAGATGGTTTGAAGCTGTGTCAGTTCACGGGCCTGGACAGCATACCCAGGCTTGAACATGATTTGATGGAATCCATTATCTTCGCTGAAATCATCAAAATACGGATTAATGTTGTAAGTCTTCATTTTAGAGCTTTATGTACGTTCTGATTGCAACTGACTGTTGGTCGGTTGGAGTGAAGGGCGTGCTGTTGGTTGTGTAGAGCAGGCTTCCAGAATATTTATTGGCGGTTGGGCTTGCTACAACATCCAGAATGTTATATAAAATGTTGGGCGTACCGTCTTTATAGAAGGATCCAGAAGGCGTGCTGTAAACTGAACTCAGCTGCTGCAGACGAACTGTTGTGCCAGCAATAGACACGATGCGGTATCTCTTGCTGTTGTTGATTAGGATATCATCCGGGGCCAGAGTACCCACCGTTGCTAGCTCAATATCGAATGTGACAAAGGCAGTAGAGTCAGTGACACGTTCACCTGAATCCAGGTATGTTGGGTTTTTAATCAAACCATACTGACGATAATCTTGCTCAAGCAAGTTGAGCTGAGTGTCGCCTCGTAGGAGAGTGAAGATTGACAGAGTGTCGCCGTAAAGCTCGCTCACTGCATTGAATCCGTGCCCGTTTGCTGGAGGGAGAACTGCATACGCTTGAGCGTCGGTGAATTCGTTTGGCTCTTGACGGCTTGTATCGGCGATCGTCACGTTGGCGTAAGTATAGTTTGACCCAAACGAGGTCATGATAATCTGGGTAATTGTTCCGTTTACAATAACCGGATATCCTTCAGCGCCTACACCATCGCCTGTAAATGTGACTGTTGTTGTACCATTGGTATAATTATCGCCCGGCTCCGTAACAACCACGGAATAGATTGCCCCATCGACAGCCGTCTGCTCAACGTACGATTGATCGGATAAAAAGTCTGAGCTAGCAACAATACCGCTAACATCTGCACCAGAACCGGCACCAACAACGTCTAGGTTGATGTATGAGTAACCGGTACCTGCTGATTCCACAACAACGTCAACAACCCGACCGTTTGAAACAACAGGAGAGAATGATGCCCCTTCACCGTCACCGGACACAACAATTGTTGTTGCGTTATCGGCGGGGTAATCTTGACCGGGATCCTCAATCATCACGCGGACAATGGATCCTTGATAAACGATTGGTTTGATCACAGCCGTAGCGTGACCATATAAGCCAGAGCCCGTTGCTGGCGTCTGCACAATAGATACTGTTGGGTTTGCTGTGTATCCTGCTCCCGGATTATCGATTCGAACATCAACAATAGAACCAGTGGATTGCGATACCACTGGAATCAAAACAGCGCCACCGACAGAGATGCTTACAGTGTCTGATGTTGTATAACCAAACCCGGAGTTTACAATTGTAAACCCTGTAATCACACCTCCGGATATTGTTGGGGTAATTACTGCACCTGTACCAGTCGATGATGTGATCGTGACAGCAGCCCCAGCCGTGTAGTTGGAGCCACCGCCTCCCAGTGTTAGGGTTGCAATCTGTCCGAGAGACCCAACAGTGGCAATTGAAGCGGTTGCTCCAGATCCGGTTGTGGTTCCAGTTACGGTGAATGAGGTTAGAAGCGCGTCCGTATACCCAGAGCCCGAAGCGTTTACAACAACATCTTCAATCGCGCCGTTATTGTAGAATGAGTCGGAGAGCGCCTTTTGTACCGGAAGATATCCACGCGAGTTAAATTTCGCGCGTTTGAATACTGGTACATTGTACATGTACTTCCACAAGTACCCATCAGCTGTTCTGAATGGGAATACTGTGTTTCCAGTCGGCTTAACCGTTGACGTAGCGCCATTATTGTTATCCAGGCACTTGTATACGTTAAACTCGTCAGTTAGGCAGTAAAAATTCTGTCCTTGCATTTCCAGGGTATGATCCCACTGAGCAAAGACAGTACCAGACTCCCAATCATAGCTAGCTGTGACGAGAGACACTTCAGTCGGGGCAATCTTTCTCATGTAGAGAAGGTTGTCGCGAATGGAGATGTCCTGCTCGACTGAGTTCAGAAGGGTGGTAGGTGCTTGCTCACCAGAATTCCATGGATTGATTTTACCAAGAAAGTAGAAATAACTCGATCTTTGATAAAAAATATCATTTAGAATTTGAGAAGCAAGACTTTCATGGAAGTCTGGTCTAATTACTGACATTTTGGTTAGTTAATCGTTACGTTCCAGTTGATAGTCAGAATGTCTGATGCTTCTTTATTTATCACTGCAAACGTGGTACGGCAGAGCATAGTTCCAGCAGAACTAGCGTTAAAAATGCCAGCTTCAACCAGCGCGCCAGTACCAACGCCGGTGTTAAACGTTGCTGAGTATGTCACAACGTTGCCACTAGCCGTGCCGGAGGTTAGCGCCGTGCGAGCAAGCTCCGATGCCAAAGTGGTGTTAGCCGCTACTAGGTTGGTGTTGGATGTACCAACAGCCATGTGCGACATAACGTTGCTAGATGTACCTACAAGTCGTGATGCAATCAGGTTTTTACCTACAGTAACGACAAGGTTAGGAATAAAAATTTCTTGTTTGACGCGATAGTTAGCATCGTATAGTACAATGCCGAGAGCGCCTGTTGCTTTGATAGAATCGTGGATCATATTATGCTCCTAGGGTTAGAATGGTTTCAATTGCAGCGTAATCCTCAGCAAAATACGATTCAGAATCGTATGTAGCGTCTGCTGTTGATGCTGTTTCTGGGGATGAAATTGTAGCTGAGTCGTCAAAGTATTTATCGTACGATTTAGAAACAGTTTCAAGGGCTTCGATGATATCGTCAAGAGTTTTGATAAACTCAGTCGCGATAATTTGGTCGGTTATTGTAGCTTCTTCAAATAGCGTTCGCAAGCCAGCCAACATGGTCTCAATTGCATCAAGAGCTGAGATCTCATCACCCGTCACAGGCCGTGTGACGTGACGGCCTGATTCGTCAGTTGCTTCAGCATCCTCTGCAATCGGTCTTGTTAGCTCACGTAACGCAATCTCATCAGTAGCAGGATCCAAAGAGTCTGCAAACGGGCGAGTCAGTACCATACCCTTTTGCTCTAGCACCGTTACAATATCTAGTGGCTCAATTGTGACGTAAGGGAACGATGTGTTTCCGCTAAAGATGAAGCTGAGCTCTTGTACAAGACTGTAGTTGGTGAACAGCTTGATGCCTGCTGGAGCAGTAGATGCGGCCAGCTCAACGTATGTGTCAGGAGAAGCTGTGGAATCGATTACGTAGGAGAATTGCTGGTAGTATAGGTTATCCTGCAGTCTGATGTTTTGGTTAGATAGTTGTCCAGCATCATCAGTCCAGCGCCCTTTTGTATTGACAATTGTATCAAAGTTGAGTGACACGGTAGCGCGTGATGCAAACCATTGCTCGAGTGTTACTGCTGAGTCGGTTGAGATTGGTGTCTCTGCAAACGCAGATGTGAATTGCATTACGGTATTGCTACCAATCGTTCCGGTAATAGATTCCGTGGCACCATCGGTGTAGTCATCAATACTCAAAACATACTGATATGCTGCAGGTGATTGCGATATTTGGTTGGTGGTTAAAGATGGAATTGCGCCAGCAGGCTTAACAGCGTATGGAGATACAATCAGTGATTGGTACTCGGTGTGCTCATAACCGTGGTCAAGAACCTCCACAGTCGTGATCGCACCCATCGCGTCGATCGACGATACGCGAACAATCGTATTTTTTGAAGTTCCAGGAATCTCAATAACCTGGCCCAATTGCCAATTCTGTCCGCCGCTCAATACAGAGACGCGAGAAGGCGATCGGGTAAGAATACCGGTCCAAGCTACAAATGATCCTTCACGAAGCTGTATAACATCACTGACTGAAGGTGTTATTGTGTTGTCAAATTTGTAGTATAGACGAATTGTATCATTGTCTATGACTTCATAGCGAGTGATCGGAACAGTCTGTACACTGAACGGATACACGACATAAAATGAGGTTATGGAGACAGGGAGAGTTCCATACAATTTGTTAACGGTGACAAAACTTTCACGTACCCACTTGCCGTCAGATGATTTAAGAATCTGTTTAGATGGATATACAATCTCAGTGCTGGCACCATGTACGACGTGTAGCAAATATATCAGAGCTTGCTCTGAGCCTTTCGCTGCGTAAATCTCTTTGATATTTTTGATGTATCTGGTATCAAATAGATCCGCGTTGGAAAACAATCCACCGATATCCAGTTGGTCACGAAAATACTTGACAAACTGCGAGGCCGTTTGATCAATATCAACAACATCTTCGAGCTTGCCTATGGACTGGAAGTCCAGCCACTTATAGTAAGCTTCAATGAACTCAATGAACGCGGGATAGTTTGTCCGCGCAAATTGCGGGAACTGTTCCCGTAAAACTAAGTGCAGGTTATCCATTAGGCTCTACTCGAGGTGAATGTGTACGTTTTGGATGGGGTATCGATGATCGGAGTAATCGTAAGAAGCGTAGGCTCGACTTCTACAAATTGGTTCTGAACAGAAGCAACATCATTTGATTGCGGTTTGATTACTAGTGCCCACGAGGTCTCGTGCAGTTGCGTTACGTTGAGCTGCGTGATATCAATCTGGCCGGTTGAATAATCAACATATCCAACATCGCGTAGATATACTTTAGTTCCGGTTGTGCTGTAGTAGAACAACCGTAAGGTGCCTATGTCAGATCCGTCGGATGCAGGCTGATCTTCAATGTATACGATCTCAGATGAATCAGACGAGTAGAACCCTGTTGATAAAATCGACTGCTCACCAACTCCGGAATTGTAAATGGGGTTACCGAGTTTAATTGTGTACCCTGTGGTGATGTTATACACCGGTTCAACTTCACGGTGCAGTTTTATCGTCATAATGTTACTTGTGATCGAATCTTCGCTGGAGTCGATCAGCGAACTCAGCCGTGAAAACTTAAACACATCACCAAACGATTTTAGGTACGTAGAATCGTAGTCCAGAATTGTTTGCTGAACAATGGAGGTCAGGTCATTAGATGTGCGAGTTGTTAGACGTGGGTTGTAGTAAAACGAAACATTCAACTCAATCTTGATGTATGTTGGGTCAACAAACTCGGGGGTGATAGCGAGAACTTTGCGTGGATTAATAATATCCGTGATGATCGTTTGCTTTTGTACATCAGTCAGATAGTCTGTAGCTTCCGGCACGATTGATATAAACACCTTACCGTACTGAGGTGGGGTAGCCTCATCGCCTCCCCACACGCTAATGGCTTTGATTCCTGGAAATAGGCTGGTGATAACAGTTTTGTAGTCATCGACAGTTACGCATCGGTTTTGCGAGGCGTACATCCGTGGCGCGTTCCATTTAATTTGATCAATAGACTCTGCATCTGCCCCACCATAAGCTGTTGTGGTGGTTGTAACATATGATGACACGTTAGCTGGGAGCGTTCCAGTATACGTAAATGTGTTCGCTCCGTTTGGTAAATCCTTGTTACATACAAGGTATGATACAGTCACAACATTACCATTCACCAGCTGCTGGCCAATCACACCGTTACCAAACTCAACTGTATACGTTTGATCCTCATTTTCTTTGAGGAAGTATACTTTGGAAGTTTCATCAATCGTGATGATATTTGTGCTCAGTACGTAGACTTCTGATGTGGCGGACTGGGAGTTCTCTTGAACGTACACCTTTATAGTAGAAGTGTCTACACCCGTGTTTGGGATAATGATGGAGTTTGTGTTGTCGATGACCTGACGATACTCCAGGTAGCTGCCCTCTTTCAGGATAATGTCAGCGAAGAGGTATTGATTACCGGATCTCGTCGCGATCTTTGTGTCTGAAGAATAGAATGTGTACGTCTTCCCGTCTACCAGTGCGGAGAATGGAGAGTACGCTGGGATTTCAGCAATGGTTGGAGCATTGAGCTGATCATTAATCCACAACACATCAACAACTGCAGTAGCGGATTTGGCTGATATAGGAATGTACCCAAGCTCTTTTGCTTTGGATACCACACTCGACCTCTTCGAAGCAGAATCCAGGAAGGCCTCGTTTACTGCGAGGTTCATGTACAATGCATTGTAGTGGGTGTTATACGCCAGAACGTCTAAAAGAACAGAAAGACCTGACCCCTCAAAATCATAGTCGGAGAATTGACTCTGCCCTTTAAGGAAGTTTTTTAGGTTGTTCTTGATGCTGTCAAAATCAAGCTCTGTTGTTTGGATGCGGTTGTTGTTCATCAGCGGGTTCTCTGCAAGGTGAAATCGACTGTAAGCGGACTCTCGGTGTTAATGATTCTAAACTGAACCGACACATATACTGTGTGATTATCAGGATTCAGAGCCACCTTAACTCCCGTCAAATCAACTCTAGGTTCAAAGTTCGTTATCGTGTTGGTTATGGCCCGCTGAAGCATCGCTTGCAGCATTGGGCTGAACGGCTCAAAAAGCAAGGCAGAAACCTGCGAGCCGATTTCCGGATGGAACGGCTTCTCGAAGTGGTTGAGTCCGACTAGATTTTTGATGGATTGTTTTATTGCTTCCTCGTCATACTTCCTGGAGACGTCTCCAGTGACGGGATTCGCAATAAAATTGAGATCTAAGTCTGTGAATGTTCTTGTATTTCTGGCCATATCTTTATTTATCCGCCAATGAAAACTGTTTCGCTGCCAGATGTGATTGTATTATCCGACGTGTACTGATCTCCGATTCGCCCAGCTCCTTGACCGTTTATAAAGACGGTGGAAGATCCAGACGATAATGTGCTTGTGTCCGGCGAACACCCCGCTTTTGCGTGGACAGCAATTAAGTCGCCAAGACGGACAATGCCGATTCCATTAGCAAATACGTTTGATGAGCATGCGGCTGTAGATGTTGTTACAGGAGACTTGCATCCCTTCCCGGTGCCTGTTTTGCTGAATACCGAGTCGGTACCATTGCCTCTTGCTGCCGCCGGCATTACACTTCCCCTTGCTGCACAAGAGTGCTAATGGTCTGCAAGCCCTGTTCCCAAGACCAATAAACATATTGTGTGATGGTGTACGGGTCCTGACCGCTGACAGGTAGATTATCGACTGTGCCTTCATACGTAACACTGAACGTATAGCTCAAAATTGTATGCCACGGTCTCGGTGGGGTGTTCCACTTTGTTACAGCAATCCAATCTTCATCATTTACTGGGGGCAATTGGGCTACGGTGTTATCGCGTAGCTTGAAGTTGAAATATTCCCCATCTAAAGATGGGGTGCTCCCCGTAACCCTTATCGTTGTTGCGTTCTGTTGGGTAAACACAAGCGAGTCTCCATCCGGCGCGGTTGTAAGGGCAACTGCAGTGACGATGACAGTGCTCGGACTTCCCTGTATTTGAATATCAAAAGAGCACGGTTGGGAAGACCACATGGATGGGATCAGTATATCTGGTGGCACTTGATCCACATACGCATCCGACGTCTTAGCGTCGAATTGCGCATCTGTATTCATCGGCCAGTCATATGGCGCAACCGGTGTTACAATAGCGACAAACATATTAGGCTAGTAGGACGAATCCGTCTTTATACTTCTTATGATCTTTCATAGTAAACGCCATCTTGCGGTTTGTGCCACCACCAAATGTAGTATTACCATCACCCTTGAATCCAGTGTGGATCCATACAGAAGAAGCGCCCGAGTACTCCAACAGCAGCTGGTCGTATGGGACAAGTTTGTCGAGGACCTTAATCAACTCAAACATCTGATCCTTATTACGGCTTGTCAACTGGATATCACAAGCTCGGCCTTTAGGGTGATCGGAGGTTGATGAGTTGACTGGGGAGTCGGCCATACGATATCCAGACGAGATTCTCCACTGCTTGTTGTAGCCATTGATTCCACCCGGTAACACTGTTAGGTATTTCTCGAGGACGTTTTCGCAAAGAGCTGATAGGTTTGCTACAATCTGTTGCTTCGTCAAGCCGCATTGGTTGATTAGACGGTGGCGGACGTTGAAGCCACCGTCAAACATCATACCAAGAGTGAAGTGCTCCGACAGTTTGAAGTCTGCGGTGAAGTCAGTCATGGCCAAAATTTCAGCTTGCTTTGAGCTAGGCTTGACTGTACCAGATCCACCCGATCCAGATTCAGTCTCAGACTCGTATGTATTCGCCTTACCTTCTTGGGCAGTGCGCTCTTCATTGTATGCCTTAGATGCGCCGGTTTGACCGTCTTGCGGCAACTCATACATGAATTGTTCTTCGCCAAGCATTTCAATGCTTGACAGCGATCCCAAGTTAGGGTAGATTGGTGCGCCTGGTGGTGGAGGCACCATACCGTGGATCAACGCTTTTGTTGATGCTGGCACGTCACCCTCAATAGCCGTACCCTCCGTTGCAACTCCGCTGTTAAGGTGGACATTAGAACCATCAAGTGCAACATCACCACCTGCAGTTGTGTTAGCTTGACCGCCTGCCGAAACATAAGTGTCACCTGCCGCAACAACCGTAGCATCCGCCGCTGAGTGGATGCTGAAGTTGCCCCCAGACTTCATGCCAATGGTTTCCGCAGCTTGAACTGCAATTACGGTAGCTGCCTTCGCGTTAATAGCCGTCTTAGACTCGATGAAGGTTTCAGTCGTAGATTGCATGTGAATTTGCTCATTTGATGAAACGTGCATGTTTGCGTTTGAGCGGATGTGTCCCATACCTTTGGACTGTAGGTTCATTGCGCCATTAGCCCACAAAGAGAAATCACCCTCAACTGCGATGTTCATATCACGAGCAACGCCAACATCAAACGATCCGCCAATTTTCATTTCAGCGGAACCTGCAACTTCGATGTTTGCATCGGAACGACAGAAGATATTGACGTTGCCTGCCACGGTGACGTTTGCTTCTCCTTCGATCGAGATGTAGCCGTTGCGGTCAAATAGAATGTAACCGTCACCTACAATTTTGGTGACTTTTGTTCCGTTAGCATCAATCTCTTCGAATGTTCCAGAACGGTGGTATGTATGAATGCGCTCATATCCTGGTGTATCATCAATCTCATGCACGTGTCCTGATTCAGACTCACGAACTTCATTGTACGGATATTTGGCGCCATAAGGGATCGACGGTTGATTCCATGACCCACCTTGCATTGCAACCGGAATACCGGTTGTACGCTTCGATTGTTTTAGAGCAACAATTGTCTCTCCCACAACACCACGTGCTAGCCTGTTTGTATCAGGCTCATTGTGTGTGCGTTTGAGTGGGTACTTGTTATTTGGATCGCGGAATCCACGATTATCTGGTTTTCCGCTTTCATTGCCACTCATAGCTCCATCGTATGTGTTGGGGCTTTGTGAGTTACCAGCTTGCTTGTCCGCATAGCCATACGATTCCGGAGTACCAAGTCCGTAGAAGTGCTCATAGTACTTCAGCTTGCGTGCTGCAATGTCGGGTGAGTTATTTCCGACAGCTTTCTTAGCGGCATAGAAATACCCTGGGTGCGCTGTTGGAACGGCATTCTTAACACGATCCATCAAATACAAAACAGCGATCTCTGCACCAACTTTAGGGTCGTTGAGTAGATCGGGGTTGTCTAGTATGTTGTGGCCAGATAGCGTAGAGTATCGCTGGTAGTTTGCTCTACCTGTCAGTTGAATGTACCCTCGGCCGTAGAACTTGCCACCATCACCCGGTTGTGTGTTACCTAACTGACGGCCATTGTTAGCTGGGTCGTAGACGAAGTTGAAGAATTCAGACGTGCTACCTTTATTGCCCTTGACCCAGTTTGCGTACTTCGATGCAAGAGTGGTATCACCCTTGAACGTTGTTTTAAAAATCTCACAAAGGCGGTTAGGGTTAGAGTATTGGCAGGACTCGTTCTGTGGAATCCATCCACACTCTCCACCCACAATCCCAAGCAACGCCGCTTTTTGTTCGTTGGTGGATAGACCATATTTTGTACATGCGTCAATCAAATACTGAATGTTACGTTCAGCAGTCGATCGATCTCCAGTCCAGTCTGATGGTGGAGATAGCTTGAGATCTGCCTTGGACCCACCTGAGTACTTGGTCATGTCCTGTGTAGGAACTACAAGAACGGGAGATGCTCCACCAAAGTTAGGACCGCCATAAGCTCCTTTGATTGGAGGAGTGGATCCTTCATCAACGTCCTTAAATGTCTCTGAAGTAACCTCTGATGGATTTTCCGTTTTAAGGACTGCCATATTACCCGCACCAGTTGCTGCAGCAGCCTCAGACGAGTATGACTTGTTAATCAGTTCAGCAATCTTTGCAGGCGACTCCATCGCAGTCTTAATAGCATCTTGACCACCGCTTGTTATATCGCCCAAACCTAGAATACTTGCAGCCCTCTGTGCTTCAGCAAGCGCTGCACTGGCAGTACCACCCAGCGAAGATGTTATTGACGATACAATCGCGCCAACAGACCCACCAATAGAGCTTACCGTCCCGCCGAGGGTAACTTGGCTAGCTTCACCGTATATTGTGGAGAGAGTCTTCCCAAGATCGGATGCTGTAGACCCAATTTGACCTGCAATCTGCTCTGCGTTCGAAACAACACCCACAAGGTCGCTAACACTTCGCACGCGTGTGTTTCGAACTGCGTTGAATGATGATTGGATGTTGGTAATCGTACCAAACCCTAAATCACGAGCAATACTTTTGAGGGATGCATTGCCGTTTAGTACAGTGGAAATGGCACTACCGAGCGGCCCGGATTGTAGAGCGACTGTTTTAAATTGCTGCAGTGCAGTGTCTTTATTACCATACGTTCTCAGTAGATCTTCAAACGAGCTTTTTGCTATTCCGTACGTTGAACCGACCCCACCAATCGCGCCCAACAAACCGCCAACCGAGCCCATCGTTTGACTTGTGGCTCCAAGAATGTTTTGAACTGCGCCGTAAGCGGTGTTTGTTGTCTGTTGTTGAGATTGGGTTACCAGTTGAGTGACCATTGGGTTCACCGCATCTGGCGGCATAGGACCAATCTGGTTGCCCGTTGCTTCGGCTGCGTTGACTGGAACTTTTCGGCCGGCTGGAGTAATGTTATCTTTGAATAGAGGGGTGTCCTCAAACTTATCAACAAAGATGTTGTTTTCTTGTGGTATGCCACCCAATCGACCTATTACAATTGGTTGCTGGTTGTCTGGCCAGTCGTTAAAAATAACGATGACGGTCGATCCTTCTGGAGGACCAATTATAGCAGATCCAGTTCCGGCCGCGGGTTGCATAAGCATTGCCCACGGTAAGTCGCTGGTGGGGAGTACCGTTTTGTCATGGAAGTGTAGACCAACCACACGAGCGCGAACGCGACCAAGTTGCAGCGGATCGTTACGATCTTCTACAACACCAACATAAAACTGACCACCGTTACTTTGAATCATTGAGGTTCACCAAATAGCTGTCTTTAATCAATTCCATAACACACGTATGGTTTTCTCTTGTTATCAAATGGCACACAGCGGATACGAGATACGTTCCTGAAAGAATCTTGTCTTCATAATCACCCTTTGTATCAGACTTCTTGATCTGCGCGTTCTTAGGGGACTCGAGATATACACGCTGTCCCGCAGAGTAATCAGTTCGGCCAAATACGTTGATTGTCACCTTGTACGCTTCAGCCTGAGCCATCAAACTCTTGCGCTTCTGTACATATCGAGTGTTTGTGACGTCATCAAAACCGTCGAAATTGTTGTAGTATTTGTGTTCATGTATCAACACCGCTTTCGGACGAGCGGCGAGGTTATCGGACCACAGTGGATATGGGTTAAGGTGCTTTCCGGACTTGAAATCTGGAGAGTACCCAGTGTGGACATACTGCTTTGTTAGTAGGTCGTAGTATATGATTTCAGATCCGTACATTCCGGATCTGAGACTATCCATGTAGTTGAATGGTGTTGGGTTGCTTAGGTCCAGCACGCGTTGGTAATCTTTCTCAATATCGCGAACCGAGCCACCAATTGTTTGAACCGAGCGTGTGAAGTTGTCCCATATGAATCGCTGTTTTATTGGGGATCCTACATACAGCGATTCCAAAGACACAAAGTTCAACCCGTACTTATTCTCAAAAAATACGTACGATGGTGAGTCGTTAGCGTTTACCGCCGTCTCGCAGATGTATTGTAAGCACTTAACTGGCGACCAGAAATTGGATATGAATTTAGTGTTGTTGCTCGTCTCTTCTATGTTGACCGACTTCTTGCTTTCCAGGCCATGTACGTCGGTACAGAGTGTTTTAGCAATATCTGACACTTTGCCTGAATAAGCCTTTGACAGCTTTTTGTTCATATCTACGATGGCTTCTTTTGAGATGAAGTATAGCACGTACACGACTTCGCGCTCGGCCGACTTCATTCTGTCATCCATCTTGTAGATGTAAAACTCACCAGAGTATGTTTGCTCATCTGGCAACGACGGAGTCACCACCTTCAATCTAACAATCTCTTCACCAACTAAAGGCAGTAGGTTTGTAAGCTCTTGCGAGTCGCTTAGTGTGAGTTTGCCGGTGATGAATGGGGAGAACAGATCCTCGTAGATTTCAATAGCTATAACCTGAGGAGTAATGGTCTGAGCAAACCCAGCGGATGTAACCAACGTCACATCCTCAATACTAACATCACCAGCAACGCTGATTTTTTGCTTTTTGTCACTCATATTATACTAACGTCTTAAACTCGTCTAGGATTGTGTTAAGGAGTTGAGGGGAGATTAGCTTTATTCTTCTCTTGGAATCGTTTACTGACTCTTCGTATTCATAGTTTGTCACAGGCAATGCACCAACAACATCTGATGATACAATCAGACCGTTGCTGTTGATATAGTGGTGCACGTCATATTGCTTGTTTGTTGTTTGAACCAAAACATATCCAGCAGGAGTGCCGGTGGGGGCCGACTCCACATCAAAGCTAATGGTATCCGATGTAACTGCGGTTACTGTGAACAACCCATTAGGCGCGTTTGTGGTTGATGTGGCGCCCGACACATTCACATCATCGCCTTCATTGATGCTGTGGTTTGGAACTGTGATGGTGATGGTAGTTCCATCAAAACTCCATCCAGTGGCTTTAAAATCATTGTACTTTCCGACAATGTATCGTTCGAGTGCGTAGTATGGCTTCGGAAAGTCGTTGACATAATCGTAGCGCTGATTTGCCAGCATGATCACCCAATGATATTCAGACGATCCGTAGTATTTGGCCGCGATAATCTCGGGGGTGTCTCCCTCCTGAATATCATACTCATCGTACAGGGTGATTGCATCAAAGATACTTGTGCGGAAGCGCACGTTGGCGGTTATATCTGTAACAACCTTTAGCGTATCAACATTATTGATATCAAAGCCATAATATAGGCTTGGAAAATTCTTGAAGTACATTTAGAACCCCTTCTCGATTGTTTCTTTGGTAAGCAATGCGAGTTCTTTGAACGTCATCGTCAGGTTAATCTGTGTTGGCATACCATCCACAAACGTAGCAAAAGTACCTTGAGGTGAGTAGGAGACGTTTAGATCAGTGATCACACACGAGGTGTGTCGGTGAAGGTTCATATTCTCCACCCCGTTTTGATAGTACACAATATCAAACTCGGACGGGTAGATGTATAAAAACTGGCCCGTATCCGGCTTGTACTCCGGATGCATGTGCAGCTTGAACGTCTTGATGATCCGCTGAATGTTTTCAGCTTCTGTTTTGCTACGAGGGAAGAATTGATAAGCAAATGTGAATGTTCGGAAGTCGACTTCTTGGAACAGCTGTTCCTTCTTCGGGTTTCCGGCGATACCCGACGACTTGCTGAGCATTTGACCAGCCCCTGGAGTCTTCAACGCCATTGAACCTGCAAATGCAGTTGCGACTTGTTTGGCTTTGTCCAAACTCTCCGAACCAGCTGCCAGCGCTTGTGTGCCTGCAAACTCTTCTGCACCCCACTGTGCTGAATACCTCGTTGACAGCTCGTTGGGGACGTGTAGCGCTACGACAGAGTTCAGGGTCTTGTATTCCTTCTTGCTTCCACCGACAGCAGTTACTGCAGCGGCCCCTACAAGGGCACCTCCACCAAGATTCACCACCGACTTTGCTAAGCCACTGCCAGCTAATATTTTACCACCAGCTGCTGCAGTAACTGCAGCACCACCCACAACAGCCTTATAGGCTTGATCCTCAGTCAACCCCCGGGCCGACCCTGCCATGTTTGGCGTAATGTTACCCTGAACTGCGGCGACATTCTCCGACTTGGCTAGGTACGAATCTTCGTGAACATTGATGTAGAAGATCACGTAATTGCCCCCATATTCATTGTTACCGGGGCGCATAAGATCATCGGGATACATCATACCCTTAACCTTGAATAGGTCGTTTGAGAATGTTCTTGGCCCGTCAAGACTTGATTTGAGGTTAGGAGATGTTGCCATTTAGATTAATAAGTAATGGGTTCAATACCTATTTATGTGCATGGCAAAATTCTATCAAGGCAAGTACTCGCCAAAAAATCCTCAAAAATACGCTGGAGATCCAACGAACATAATCTACAGGTCTTCGTGGGAGCTCAAGTTTTTCAATTGGTGTGATTCAAACACAGCTGTCATTCAGTGGAGCTCTGAAGAGACTGTGATCCCATATATTTGCCCGACTGATAATAGGCCACATCGATACTTTGTTGATGCAAAGATTAAGGTCAGAGATAAGACTGGGGCGGTAAAGACGTACCTCGTGGAAATCAAGCCAGACAAGCAGACTAGACCACCAGACCCTCAGAAGAGGAAGACGAAGCACTACATCAATGAGGTAATGACTTGGGGGAAGAATGACGCAAAGTGGAAGGCGGCGAGAGAGTACTGTAAAGACCGTGGACTAGAGTTCGTAATCCTTACTGAGTTTCATTTGGGGATCAAATAACACCCTCAAACCGGACATAGTCGATTTTATGTGGTTGGCTGCTCCAAGTCAACTTTATTTTGCAGCATAAATATCAACATGGCAACGTACGACCAAATTTTTCGCAAAAATCACTACAATCTCAGCGATGCAGCTAAGAAATCATCTACATGGTTTCAGCAGCAGGCTAGGATGTTGAGTGGAAAAAACATTATTCCAGGGCGACTGATAAGAACAAACTCAGAGCTTAACGTCACTCGCATTACGCCTGGTGAGTTGTATCTGTTCCAATATGACGCTAAGTGGAAGGATGAGTTGCCTTTTTGGGACACATTCCCCTTAGTATTCCCGTTCAGAAGATTGAATGATGGTTTTATTGGGTTGAACATGCACTACCTCCCCTACCAAATTCGCGTGCGGTTGCTAGATCAATTAATGACGTTCAAGACCTCCCAAAGTCTGGATGAGAATACTCGACTCCGTCTTTCGTGGAGCACGATTAATGGTCTGTCGACCCTTAAGGTGGCCGAGCACTGCGTCCATCGATATCTGATAGATCACGTCAAGTCTCCATTCAAGCGTATTGAATCACCCGATTGGGCTACAGCAATGATGCTGCCAGTTGAGCGTTTTGTTGGGGCCACTAAGCAACAAGTCTGGAAAAGCCACCTATGATAAGCAACTTCATTTCCCAAGTAAAGACGCGAGGACTGGCGCGCATAAATCGATATGAAGTTTTGGTACCATTCCCCACCGCAGCAGCCTCACAGCCAACGATAGAGGTCGCGAACCTATTTTGCGACTCAGTCACATTACCAGGCGTCAACATCTCCACCAACCCATCGCGGATTTTTGGTGAAGCACGAGAGCTTCCGTACGAGAAGATTTTCGATCCAGTAACCTTCACATTCTATGTTGACAGTGATATGTCTATCCGACACGCCTTCGACCGTTGGATGGCGTTGATCATTGATCCGGTGAATAGAACAGTCGGGTATTATAAAGATTACACAAGAGATATTGCCATCTACGTAAAAACCGTGGAAAACAGCTCCCCGTACAAAATCATGTTGTATGAGGCTTATCCTAAAAACATCAGCTCAGTAACTCTCGACACTAACGGTCGGGAAGTGATGAAGATGACGGTTACCATGCAGTACAAATATTGGTACTCGTATGCAATGGATGCTCGAGCTACAGGGACTCCGGGAAACACAGTTGGATCTCAATCCACTGCAAACTCTCGATCAGTTGCTTCTGTGGTTGCGGGGTTCATGGGTGAAGATCAGCCACAAGTAACAACCGGCGCATCTATTCCAGATGAGGTTTACTACGATGGTCAGTTCTACAGCGATTTTTACGGCGGCGATTTTGATGCCCCGTATGCGGAGGTTCCTGAGTCTCGCATGATTGATGATGTTCAGCAGATTCGCGACTCAGCGTTTAGAGATCAACTTCTAGCACAAACTGACATAGATAATACATCTGAATTTGACCTTGGATTTTAATATATGAGCCTTGATGATACATTTAACATTGAGCCTACCAAAATTACTGGCGATATTATTGCCCATGATGGTAGTCTCATTGTTCCACACGATTCGTCTACTGAACGAAACGTGGATGCTGATTATGAAAAGACACGCACCAACCTCCACAACCTTTTGACGCAGGGACAAGAGGCGTTGATGCACGCTCTTGACGTCGCAAAGTCATCTGAACATCCACGTGCGTTTGAGGTGGTTGGCGGTTTGATGAAGCAACTGGCCGACATCAACCATCAACTTTTAGATCTATCGGAAAAACGACAAAAGATTGTTGATAAGGTTAAAGACAGCAACAGCCAACAACCAAACAATCCACAGGTTACCAATAACAATGCATTTTTCGTTGGTTCAACAGCTGAGTTGAACAAGATGCTACAAAATTTGAATAAAGGATGATTTTATGGGTTTGCCAAAGAATACAACTCCCGTTTACACGTTAACTGTTCCATCGACAGGCAAGCAAGTTAAGTACAGGCCGTTCCTCGTGAAAGAGGAAAAGGCTTTGTTGATCGCGTATCAGAGTGAAGATGAGATCATAATGGTCGATACCATTAAGTCAATCATTGGGGATTGCGTTAATGGAGATATCAACGTTGACGAACTGGCAACGTTTGACGTTGAGTATATCTTTACACAGATCCGTGCGAAGTCGGTAGGGGAAATGGTTACCCTGATTTTCCCTTGCGACACATGCACGGATGAAAAGGCTCGTGCCCCTGTGACGTTTGACTTGACTAAGCTCAAAGTCGACTTCCCACAAGGTCACACCAATAAAATCGCATTGTTTGGTGACGTTGGGATTAAGTTGAAATACCCTGACATGAGCATCTTGGATAAAATCCGCAACGTAGAACAAAGTGACGTTGAGCAAGTGTTCGATGTCATTGTGAACTGCATCGACTTCATCTACACATCAGATGAAGTGTTCTCCGCCAAAGACCAAACCCGTGAAGAGTTGATGCAATTCTTGGAACAGCTAACCCCTGAGCAGTTCGGAAACGTGCAGGCGTTTTTTGAAACTATGCCACGCATCAAACAGGATGTTGAGTACGACTGCCCAGTGTGTGGTAAACATCACTCCAAGTACTTGGAGGGAATCCACAGTTTTTTTTAATGTGCCTTGGTCATGATGATCTGCATAACTTTTACAAGATGAATTTTGCACTAATGCAATATCACAAGTACACGTTAGCAGACCTTGAGAATATGATTCCGTTTGAGCGCGAGATTTACATCACTATGTTGGTTCAATACCTAGAAGAAGAAAAGCAACGACTAGAAAGCAGAAAAAATGGCAGCAGTTACTCTTAAAGACTTGCTCGACCTCCAGCGGATTAATGCCGTTAAGGGGGATGTAAACGCTCAGCGCCAGGTTGAGCGATTGGAGTCGCTCGAAAAAATTATGAAGCAGGATCGTGTTTTGCAAGCCGCTCAGGTAGTTGAAGCTGCCAGAACGGAGCATGATGATGAGAGAACTGCTGATGGCGTTGAGAATCTTGAAGCTATCCTCAAAAAGGGATTGGTCGACAAACGCGGCGATGGTCTGAACAGCAACATCATTAAGATGTTTGAGCAGATCAAAAAGCAGAATGAGCAGATTTCTGAACTTCAAGCCGCGTTGAGTCAACAAGGTCCAGCACCAACGCCACTTGAGCCCACGACCCCTGACGCACCAAAAGGCAAAAAGCCTACCAGTCGCGCGCTGAACAAGGATGAAACTGCTGGAATAACACAAACAGCGATGGCACGTCAGCAGTATCCTACAATACGCGAGCGGTTCACGCAGATGAAAGAGAATGCATTTAATGTTCGAAACTTTCTGAGCGCAACAGGAATCGTACAGAAAGGTACTGGTGGTATCCTTGATACCGCGCTGGCGAAACGCGAAGAAAAGAAAGAGTACATCGCTTCACGGCTGAAGATGGACTCAACTGCAAACCTACAAGGTGTAAGGGGAGCTAAGCAAACATTCAGTAGACAGTTTGATGAGCAGCAGGCAATTCAAAGCAAAATTCGCCAGAATGAAAAAACAATCAGCAAATATGAACGCCAGGGATTCACAGCAGCACAGATAGGGCTCACTGGTGCATTTACAGAGCGGGATAAACTGGCAACCAATCTAGCCAAATCTGACACACGAGTGCGCCCCGTCGGATTCGATGCAAGGACCGGAAAGGTCAAAGAGCTGCCTGACGGCGAAGAGGTTGCCAAGCCCTTAGCCAAACCAGTATCAAAAAGATCAAAAGCTAAACCTGAGCAGAGTGCACCTGAGCCCGTTTTGTCAGGGTTGCTCGCTCCCTCAGCCAATCCGGTAGGCAATGCGGGAGCTGCGGAAAAGGAAAACGAAGCATCTCGCCAGCGCGAAGAGCAGGTTAAACTCCTCAAGCAGATTGAGGAAAACACTCGCGGCGGAGAGCCAAAGAAAGTTGGTACGACTGCTGAGCCTAGCACTAGTGGAATGCTCGGCGGTATGGTAGAAAGCCTCATGGGAGGCTTGGTGGGTAATCTGGGTAAGGCGTTTAAGTTCTTGCTAAACCCAAGATCTTTGTTGAAGGTGCTGACAAAATTTGCACTACCGGCTGCGATTATCGGCTCCGTTGTTAATGGTGTGATTGACGGGTTCAATGTGTGGAAAGAAACTGGTTCAATCAGCGAAGCACTGATTGCTGGCGTGGGTGGGATTTTAGAATTCCTGTCATTCGGATTGTTTGATAAAGAAACCATCCGTGGAATTGTAGACGGAGTAGAAGGATTCTACACTGATTACATTGAGAAGCCCGTGCAAGAATTTGTTGAAACGATTACTGGAGTGTTCACGTCAGTGAAGACTTTCTTTACTGACGCTATCAATAGCTTTACGGGTATGATTGAGAACATTGGTATTCCAAAGGTTGGATTCAAAATTCCTGTGATCGATAAAGAGGTATCAATAGGTCCATTCTATCCTTTCAAGTCAGATACGTCCGGTCAAGCAGCAGCAACACCGGCAAGCGCTGTATCTGCTCCGCCGGCACAAGCCGCTCAGCAAGTGTATAGTCAATCAGGAGCTAACGCTGGCGCAGCAAGCGCACCGGCAGCAGCCCCAGCAGCTGCACCTGTTGTCATCAACGCTCCTACGAACGTAAACAGCAGCACAACATATGCTCCAAGAATTCCGCCTCGGAATTCGGAGTCGTCATACCAGCAATACAACAGGTCTCGATTTGCATAAAGAAAAAGCCCGCTAAGCGGGCTTTTATTTTAGTCAGACCTTATCAGTCTTCGTCTGCAATGCTCTGGAAGTAACTCAGAGCATCATCGTCATTATCCAGTGCTGCTGGCTTAGACTTTGCTGGAGCAGGAGCTGGTGCTGACTTTGGTTGCTTTGCTGTAAACACAGCAGGCACATCATCTTCAGCAGTTGCTTCATCCATTGCGGACGGACCTGCGGATGCGCCGGACAATACAGCGTCGAGCTTCTTCTTCAGTTCATCGTACGACTTGAATGCCTTGGCATCAGTGAACTCAGACAGCTTGTGTTGCTGCTTGACGATCTCAAGGATATCCTCGTCAGAGTCTGCAACTGCAGTTTGCGATTCAAATTCTGAAGAGTCGTAGTTTGGATAGCCGTCAGCCATCTTCATACGCAGCTTGAAGTTTGCACCTTCCCAGTAGTCGAACACGTTCACTGGATCTTCGTCCTCAAATGTCGGGCGAGCTTTGTCCATGATCTTATCAAAGACTTTCTTACCGAACTTGAACAAGAATACCTTGCCGTTGTTCTCAGGATGCTTAGGGTCATTGACAACCATGATGTTTGCAATGTAGTTCAGCTTACGCTTCTGAGCGCGAGCTTGTTTACGTGCAGGGGATTGGTCGTCAGTTGTCGAGTTCCACAGCTTCATGTTCAGCTCAGATACCGGATCGGCTTGGCCGATGGTCGTCAAGCTGTTCTCAATGTACCAACGACCAGTCGGGCCCTTGAAACCGTGAGAGAACACTTTAACCCAAGGCAGTTCATCACCTTCGGTACGTGCTAGGAATCGGATAGTTGCGGTAGCGTTACCGGCTTTGTCGCGCTCTGGTTTCCAGAAGCGGGTGTCCTCATAGGACTTTGCGGTGGATTCACCGTTTGCGGCCTTCTCAAATTCAGAAGAGATTTTAGAGAAGTCGTTGTTGCGCATAGCGCGGAGGGATTTCAGGTCCATTTTATTTCCTTTGTATAAACGTAGTATTAACGCGGTATTGCGATGTGTACATAATCAAGAGTTTTCGTCACTAATCTTATTTATAACGATTTCATCCTCGATACTGACATCATCATCAAAATAATCATCATCGTCCAAAAACGGATCGTTGACAATTCTCATTCCCCCTGATTTTTTACCACTGGTGTGGCCAGGTTTATTTTTCTTTGCTGATCGCTCGTCGTCAAATCTGCTCTGCGAGTGACGGTAAGTCTTGCCCATTTGTGCTACCTTGGATATCTTCCAAAAAGTTTTGATAAGGACCCATTACTTTGTAAGAGTCATACTTGACGAATCCTGCGGACTTTTCAACCCGTCGAAGATCGTCGCCCAACAACAGGGATATGTGATTACCCCGTCTCATCTTAGAAACAATGCTGTCCATGGAGTCAAGTATTACCATTGTCTCTAAAGTGATTCTTCTAGCCAGATATAATTGTACGACATCTGGAATCTTTTGTCCGGAGAACTCGCCCTGGTCATATCGAGCACCCGATGTCGCAATTGTATGCAGGTCCTCTGTAAAAACCCTAGTCATCGATTGACGACGCCGGACATACTCTTTGTAATTCGCTTCCGCAGTTGGCAGTTCGTAAACTACTTCCGGATTATCATACATGAAATTTGCTGCAATGAACTGGATGCATTCCTTGTCTGTTGGGTGCATACGAGCAACCTTCTCAAACAAAAACCGGTCATTGCGGCTGTTAAATTTATCTACCGAACCGCGAAGGTGGCCCTTATTCACAAACACATTGAATTTGCTGTCGGTGAAGTGTAGGCGTATTGCGGTGTAGTATTTAAATACTTTAAAGCCATTCACATTAAATATCCAATTGTGCTTGCTTAGGAAGATAGTTTAGCTCGCGAAAGTCGTTCTCGATCTTGTCGCGCAGTGATTTGTTTATTTTCGATGATACCTCATCAGGCTCTAAAAAGTGTTGAGAGCAAAAAGCTAGAACCGCTTCAAGGTGGGTCAATCTCTTTTCTGCTGCCATTCTTTCAATGTGCATAGAGAACTCGTTGGCTGTTTTAAATGCTGGTGCTTCAGACATGCTGCTTAATGTAAAAATCTGTAGTTTTCAAAAGCCGGTCGATCCGGTCATACTCTTTAGTCATCTCTCGATATGTAAACCACTCCGGTGTGTCTACATTATCTTCGTCCATTTCGTATTTGTCAAGAAAGACTGAGAAGAATCGATCCAACTTCATTTTCTCAATGATCAACTGGCTCTTCATTTCAAACAGCCGATTACGATCGGCTGTTGTTACATCGCGTAAGGTTAGCATTTAGTCTTTTCTGGAGTACCAAGTAGAGGTAGCCGTATTCAGTGAGTTGAAATCATATGCTGTCGGCGAAATTGTTACGAAGCTGTCATCAGCTGGCCAGATAGTGAAAGATTGTGTTGGTTCCAATTCCGATGTGCTGATGTTAATGGTTGGATAGACGCCATTCTTCTCAGCGCAGCATGCAGTTGCACCGCAGCACCCTTCGTCGGGGGTGGTTTCGCAGCCCTGGAGATAACCAGCAACTTCATCAGCTGTAACAAAGTACCCGCACCCCTGTAAAAACTGCACGAAGCGATCAGTCACATCCATCCACGTCAGATCTCCACTCATCTTGAGCTCGACCTGATCTTCGCCATCCATTCTTAGAAACACAATTCTACTCATCATCATTCTCCTAGTTAAGTCCACATTGACCCTCTCACCTTGATGAGACGGATCATCATTTCTTCATCTTCACGCTCGTAATTATCTTCGATCGTTTGAAGTTCGTCAAGCGAAATACGAACTCGTTCTTTTCGAGATTGTGGTGCGTTTTCGCCCAAGAAATCATCGGGATCATCGCGACGCTGTTCTTCACACAGTTCCGTCCATCCGGACACATCGTACGGGTCCGGACGCATCGGGCGATATACAGTCCACCACTGATAAAGGGCCAGAATCTCTCGAGCTGCAATTGCTTGGTGAGTGGGTTCTCCATAATTATCGCTGTCCGGTTCCGTACCCCAATTTTCATTAAAGACGAGAGAGCTTGCCCACTTGAGATGGTCGACGCCCGCTTGAGGGCAACGCCACGTACGCCAACGGAACCAACCAGAGGCCCAGAACGGAGTGCTATACTTTTTACGTTCTTCCTTGCCTGCCCAAGCGATGTGGGACCATGCTTGTTCAATTTCAACGAAGTTCACGAGCTCATCAAACAAGCAATGTAGTACGCGCTCTTCATACTCGTGCCATTGACCTTTCTTGAGGGAGGAGGTTAAAGCGTGAGTCTTAGTGACCCATCGATTGTTGATGTAGTACTTCACATTGTACAGACTATCAACAGGCCAATGCAGAACTCTCTGTATTGCATCCAACCCTTCTTCAGTTATCCAGTAGCGAATGGGGTGCTTTTGCTGAGCCTGCTTCTTCCAGGCGCTCCATCCAGCAGATGTTTCCGCAGTCGGCTTCATAGTGCCGCGCAACCAATCAGCAAACTTAGAACAGGACCAGTAGTTTTTCATATTAAGCGAGTAGAGATATAAACCAGATGTATGTTAGTTGATGAGCTAGTTGATCTGCTCCCAACAGCCACCAAAACTTTTCGTGTGTTGTTGGACCCCAACCGAACTTGGCGTTGAGGTTCATCTTAGCCCAGTCGATGTGGTAGTGGATTAGCGTATCCAACAACCCAAGAATAATGCCCGCGTACGGCGCCCACCAGGCGATTGCTAGCCATGTGCCAATTCCATGCAGCCCTGCGTGGAGGATTCCTCCCGGGTGACCGTAGAAGCCTTTGTTGCTCCATTGAAATTTGGTCTGTAGCGGAAAATCAACGATGAAGTGCTTGAACTGGAGTGCGACCAACAAGTAGATTAGTTCCATCAAATCAACTCCTTCATAAAGATGGCCATATTCAAGGCACTAGCAGCTACGTTAGCCCAACCGGCAAACTGCAAATCTAACTTGAATGAGCTGTAGGCCCAGTAGCCGGATAGGAATACACAGACAAGGCTGATCAGGTACCAAGGGCTCATCGACGCATCCTTGCGAGGTCCTCTGCATCTTCCTGGCGGAAGACTGGAACCGCATTACTCTTGTGTAGTTGACCAATACCAATCATCTTATCACCGGTGTACATCTTAGGGGCGCTGATTGTAGCATTACCGATGCCGTCACCAACGCTGCGAATTGGAGCAGTCTCGCGGCCGGCCGGTGTGGAAAATTTCAGAGACAGTGGTTCGTAGGTTTTTGCAACCAGCGATCGCTTAATTTCACGTTGTTCTTTGAGAAGCGCTTCGCGAGCGGCGCGCTGCTTCTTGGAGAGTTTGGATTTTTGGTGGGTGTAGATCAGTGAACTCATAACGACAATTATACCATGAGATTGTTAATCAAGGCAACGATGGCAGCAACAGTGCATCATCTATCGAACGGCTGAAACCAGCGCCCGACTGTACGTATCAAACTCCAAGGCCCATTCCAGCGAGAATGAAATCTTGAGCCTTTTTTAGGACCTGAGACTTCGTGGCCAGTGGTGCGTACATCGAGCTAATGATTTCCAGTTTGCGGGGTTGTTTGCCGCTGCCGGCCATAACAACACCCTCCGCGAAGACACGGAAGTTCTCAAAACTCATCGTCTCGTACGCCTCATAGAGTTGCGTGAGAGACTCATTGCCGAGGGTGTCGTCTTTAACACGCGACTTGGAGGATGATTGAGTTTTCAGTTGCATGATTTAGTTTCCCATGACGAATATCGATCTTGCAACTCCTTGGCCTTGCGGTCAAGTTCCTTGAGATGAGCATCCAGCTTTTTGAATTCTTTAAGATCCCACAAAAAGTAGGCCTCAGAATTCCTAGCCAACCACATCCCTTTATAGTTCACTGCGTTGTTCATAATAAAGTGTCAAATTTTATACGGTAGCTAGATCCGGCACCGTGTTGCGGAGATCGACTAAACTTCCTCCGAATGCTTGTTGGTAGGTCTCAGCCAAGGCTTTGATGTAAAACGTGTAAGAGCGTCCGTTGCGAGTACCGACAAGCATGTAGTTCATGTTTCTTCTCCGAAGTTCTGAAGGGGTATTATATATCCAAATCAGGGCTTCATTACAAAAAGAAAATACACAAACATTGGGCCACCAAACAGAGCTGCGAGGATGGCTGCTTGGGCGAGGTCTTTGATCAGTTTGAACATTGCTTTTTCTCCTGGTATGCCTCTATTATCTTCCCAAACTTAATATTGGGCAACAAGCTTACAACTTGTACGGTTATCAGAAAAGTAGCGATAATGTTCTGGATTTTGATTATCCAATAGTACCCAGCCAGGGAGCTCCCGGATCACACATCCGCCCCGTAGCCCATTCGGATACCACAACACCGGGTACGTTTTGTTTGGGTCAATCTGAACCGGCTGCCGGACTGAGGTCATTGGTTGGTCTTTGAGCGAACGTGCTTGATAACTTCATCAGCATTCGGCCACGTGCCGTCGACAATCACTTTATAGTAATCGCGGTCCATTTCCGTTTCCAAGAACGCATCGTACAATTGTTCAAAAAAATAACGGCTGTCTGAGCTTACATTCTCTAGATGCTGCTGAAATAGCCTGTTTCGTTGGCACACAGCACACTCACATTGTTTCATGTTAGGTCTTCTTCTTTGTTTTCTTTTTGGTTGTTGGGGGTTGAGTTCCGGCTGCGGTAGCTGCCTGAATTTCTTTCAGCAGTTGGTCATCATCCCATACCAACTCCGTTCTTCCATCCTCAAACTCTTTGACTGTGAGATGGGTACCTTGTGTAATTTTGGGCCAAGTGCTGGTAGATTTGTTTGGTTTGCGTGCCATGCGATTCTCCTGTTAGATGGTATAATGATTTATACGACCTCTTCATACAACTCGAATAGATCGAGGTCGGACAGCTGACGGAGCTCCGTATCTAGATTACCCTCTATGTGATATTGATCCCGCAGTTCGTCCTCATCAGCAGCAAACAGAATTCGTTCAATAATCAGATCCCGCAACGTCATCACAGAGCCTCCCAGCCAAAACTAGCGCACAGAAAGCTGACACCATCAACCTCAACGATGTCGCCGACGGAAACGGACCGGCCACGACCATAATATATTCCACGCTCACGTTGACGGCTGGGGTTATTGGTCAAGTCGAACACTTCCTCAGCAGCTTCAACGCCACCGATCTTGAAAGCGAAACTACACTCTTCCGTGTATAGTCCCGCATCGAGCAGCTCTCGAGCGAGCTTTGCCGGCTCTTTAGTAAAGTAAAAGTTACCGAGGAAGCTGGAGCCGACAAGTTTGATTGTGACGTTTGACATTATTTCTCCTGTTGTGCGTCTATTATCCTGTCGTTTGGCTTTTTGGGCAACAGCAAAAGAAAAACCCCTACAACGTAGGGGTTTTGTAGCATGGAAATGCTAATCAGGCTGTTACGCCTGGGACCGCGTAGCGGTCGCTCATCACGGTGTCGAGCATGATTTGCTGAGGAGTGAAACCCTTAGCTGCCAGGATCGACTTCATGATGGATGGAGAGAACCCTGAGACCAGAGCAACACCTTGTTCGTTGTGACGGACAGGGACGTTCTGCGTACGGCTGTTCAGGTTCCAGAACACAACACGTGGCAGCTCATAACCAGCTTGCTCGTACATCTTGCGAAGTGCTTGCATGTTGGTCAGGTGACCGCAGTAGTTGAATTCCATGTCTGACAGGATCAGCAACATCTTTGGCATTTCATCTGCCGACACCTTGTTGTTCACTGCAGTGTCGAGGATCAGCTTGAAAGCCTTGTTGATGTCGGTTGAACCTCCCCAAGGAGCGCTGGACAGGTTTTGGGCGCGAGCAGTGATACCCTTGCCGTGGACCTTGTGGAACGTTGGGTTCGTGTGGAACGTCAACACGAGATCCTTGAAAGGACCGGATTGGCGCTCGGAGATGTACAGACCAAGAGCGATCGAGACATGCATAGCAGTCACTTGACCGGAGATGGCACAGGACATTGAACCAGAGACGTCCGACATCACGAGGATATCAGAAGCCTTGCCCGCACAGAAATCTGGCAGAGCAGTCCATTGCGCATCAACCACATCAGTATCAACCTTAACAGCCGAATAGGCGTATGGGTTCCATGCTGCGCGGATGACGTCGTGAGGGAAGATTGCCGAGGCATTGATCTTCGCTTCACCTTTGACCAGAGCTTCCTTGTACACAGTGTATGCCTCGCGAGCGTTCTTGAGGAATGCGGCATTGTATCGTGCCGCTGCAACAGAAGGCACATGACCGAACTCAATCGAATCCCACTGCTTCGCACACATCTTGGTTTCCACAACGTTGGTTGCATTAACCAGAGTCTTACGGTATTGCTTCGGAGACATTCCCCACAGACCGCGCAGCTTAACAGCCAACTCACCCTTACGAGGAGCCCACTTTGCTGCAAGGCCATGTCCACTCAGAACAGCTTCTTTCCAGAACTTAGCAGCCATCACTTGGACAACCGCAGAGCCGGACTCAACAAGAACCGCCAGGTCATCGAAACGACCAAGCTCAACAATCTTACCGATCAACTTGACTTGAGATTCTTCGGACATCTCCTTTAGCATCGAGCGGAAGATTTCACGCTCGCCAGCGCCACCGCGAGCATCACGTGCCCACAAAGCGATACGGGTTGCGAGGGAAGAGTCTTCCTTCAGTGCGCGCTTGAACAGACGAGTGACCTCATCTGCCTTGCCCCGAGAGGCGCCGACGCGGAAGAACAGATCAACGTTGGTGTCCAACGAAGATGCGAAAGTGACTGCACCATTTTCGGTGACAGAGTCAGGATGCTGCACTGCAGCTTGCACGAATGCATTCATGGTTTTCTCCATTATGTTACAGGTTGACGGGACGCCTCGACGCGGTCCCAGGATATGGTCGAGTTTTGGGTGCAGAATTCAACCTAAGAATTCAATTGACAGGATGGTGCCTTACGGCATACTCAGTGTACCACGCTGAGGTTCGATATTCTATCGTTCCCACTATCCAGTTATCGTCTGGCAACTAGTCTCTTCTCTGTGTTTGTTAACACAAGGATTTTAACGTCCTTGCTGTCGCCGCTATGAGACCAAACGCGACATACTTTAGTCAAGTATGTTTGAGTTGCTGTACCCATCCTTACATGGTACGGGGGATTATATATGTGTTCACTCCCCATGTCAACGGGAAATTTATTAAATTTCCAGAAGTTTTTCCTCTTCGAAGCCGTGGCGATTTTCGTCGCCGTAACCTCGAGGGTTGCCAACACACCGAGTATCACCAACCATAAAGTCGCCGGAGTCGTGAGTGTGACCATATAGCCACAAACCATCCCAACCCATGTGACGATCCATGTTGCAGGTGAAGTATCCATTCAGAGCACTGCGGCCCCAACGAGGGTGCACTGCCTTGAGGTGTGGTACAAAGTGTGACACAACAACTCGCTTGCGACCTTCAGTCTCTCGAATGAAGTGCTGGAGGCCATCGCGGAACTTGGTGTGTTCCTTAATATGATCGTCAGTAGACCACGTACGCCACCTATCATTATCATCAATTTGAGATACACGGAAGTCCATAATGAACTTGTCAGCATCGTTAACCGTCTGCCAGTGCTCACCCTGACCGTACAAGTAGAAATCGCTGTACATTGTGCCGCCGTAAAAGTCAACACCGTCAATCACTGCGGAATCATTGTGTAAGAACTTAAAGTTTGGATACCTTGTTTCCAAGTGCTTCAGAAAATTATTAACAGTCTTGAACTCGCTGTGGTAATACTCGTGGTTACCTGCAACCATCACAATCTTAGTTGTTTCGGGAATCTGTTTGATCAGCTCCTCATGACGGCATCGTGTGTGGATATCACCAGCAAGCACTACTACATCTTCCCCGCAAGGAACGTAGCAGTATTTGTAGCCCTCCATATGGAGGTCACTCAGAAGTCGGATCTTCATTTTTTTAATCTTTCAATTCGGTCAATCAATAACGAAAGGATGAAATTATCCACAATCGGCTTGATGTTGTCAAGGTGACCGCTCGGAAACGTATCCAGGTCGTACCACATCAAGGTTTCATCATTGTCGTCCATGTGGATGTTAGAGATTGCAAACTCGATCCCTTCATACTCACCCTCCTCGATACGAAACCGAGTACCACCATCAGCAGTGATCGATCCAATGTCTGGGATCGTAATTTCTCTACCCTCGCTGAAAAATGTTTTCATCGTGATTGTCCTTTCAATGGGTGGCGGGGATCTAGGTCCCAACGAACCTTCTCATCCCACCCGTTTGTCTCTTTGTTGTATTTGTAAGTAGCTCCGTTGACCCCTTCTCGAGGACCAGCAGCAGGAAACTCCTTGACCTCAGTAACCGATGCAATATCTTCCATATGGAACACATCAGAAAACTGACTGATATCTTCCATTGTTATAGCATCACATCCCCACTGTCCTTCCGGAGCTTCCACATAATATTTTGTCCGCAACACACGAACGGTTTCAATCACATACTTTGGCATATCACACCGGTAAAATCATCTTGATTGGAACGCCCTTCTTCTCGGCGTAGTCATGAGTATACCATGTACCGCCAGTTGGCTGCCAATGGTTTTGTTTGGGCACTACCAGTAGTAGCTCAACTGAGTCCACGATCTTTCGATCGCGAGCCAAATACCCCAAAGGAGAAAGAATCGTTGTTGAGGGATGGTATGCTCTAAGCACAGTCTCGATCGGTGGATGGCACACGGTTTCAAAGCCGAGGGCATCAGCGATACGAGCTACCTGGACATCCACACCCATACAGTCACCGTGATGAAGGATGCCGCCAGAGTGTTGTTGAAGAAATCGACCGACAGCAAGCATTTGCTTTTCGTTCATTCCCTCACGTGTTCCTGTAACCCCGATAATCATACATCATCCTTAGAGCTGACTGTAGTGTAGAACATCAAAAGGAGCCAACACCAGCCGCTCACATAGTACATGCAGAAGCCAGTGGTGATGATCAGCACCATGTTCTTGATCTGGATCCAGGCAATATCGCTCATTCCGAAACCTTCCCATGGTGAGTTCGGATTTGACGAGCCTCCAAGATCACATCGAGCTCCTCCCACGTCCACAACCCCATATCCTTTTGGGGACGAGAGTCGATGCCAACGTCGATTGCTCGACCTTCAACTGAAGATGTGCCATGAACGTGGCCGTACAGATGGAATGATCCGTAGTGCATCTTGTTCCACTCAAAGATTGGGTAATGGAACATCACGATCTTCTTCTTGTCGATTTTGATTTCTTTGTAGTCAGCAATCGATTCAAAGTAGGAAGCGGTATGGCTGTCAATCCAGTAGTCGTGGTTACCCTTGACCAGATGGAGGTGACCGTTCAAGCGACGGAGAATGTCTTCCGTCTGATTGGCATTACCAAACGAGAAATCACCAAGACAGTACACCGTATCTTTTGGCGTCACTTGCGAATTCCATTTTGCGATCATCAGCTCGTTCATTTCCTCGGCAGTCTCACCCTGTCGAGTCTCGCGACAGAAGTTGAGAATCCCTTTATGGAAGAAATGGTTGTCTGATGTAAAGAATGTAGTCATATTAAATCTCCAGGCCGAGACGATCCAACCCTTCTTGGTGTTTACTGGCCATAATTGCTTTGGCGCGCTCAGATGCGATTGCGCCAAATGCACGTTCATGAAATTCCTCGTCAGGCAAGATCTTCGCGAACACGTCACGGATATCCTGATCAACTCGGGGATCAGCAGCAAGTGCTCGGATGCGAATCAATCGCATCCCTTCAGCGTGGTAACCTGCTGCAGCAGTTTTATCAAAGTCATCCTCAGCCTCGCCGAGGATTGGTTTCCAGTAGCGCTCTTCAGGAGACTCCATCTTTGGAGTTGGGATCTGTCGAGCTTCAAGCAAGTCGAGGACCCACTTGGCGTGATTCAACTCATCATACGCGACCTTGAACAAGACCTTCTGGAACTTATATGGGGCAGCTCGAGCTAGGTCAGTGATGCGCTTAGCAGCAGTCACTTCACCAATGTACTGGCGTTGCAGCCAGTGGTGAAGATCTGCCTTGCTAGAGATCACTTGTTCGAGCCATTGTTCAGTAGTTTTCATTTCAAAAATTCCCTCATGTAATCCAAACGAGCTTGTTCATCCATCATTGTAAATGATTCACCCATTTCTTTCAAGTGATTGATTAGTGGGTAGTACTCCTCATCAACGCGAGTCTTGTCCAACGACATGATGTCTTTCTTACGAGCGGCCATTTTCAGGTGCAGGTAATAAGGAGACTTGATCTTCAAAGACTTTCCAGACTGCAATCCATAAACCACATATCCTTCGTGCTTGCAGCTAGAAGCCTCGTAAACCACATCACCAAATTTCTGAATCTTCCACTCTGGACGCTTCACACCCATAGCTTTCGCAGTGCGGTCAAGATCCAGCTCTTTCATAACACTTGAGTGATATGGAGCATCGCTGTTAATTGGTCGGAACCCAATCAAATAAGCACCAGCTTCTTCCGGAACGATATGTGGGTCCGATGGGTCTACAATCTCAAAGAGAAATGTCCCCTTCTCCAGTTCGGACATCGACTTGATGTATCCTTGGACGTTTTGATCAATGTGCTTCTCGGCTAATGTAACAAAATCTGAGTCCAAAGAACCTGTCGTTGACACTACAACATCTGTAACCTCGGGAACCCATGTAGCGGCGGCCATGAAGCCATTCACCTTGCGGACAGAGACACAGACCTCATCGCAGTCGATATCCATACCGTTTTCACCGCGGTTAAAGATCTTCGTGAAAGGACGGATCACAGTGTGGCCATCAGCAGTTTCAACGTGCCCGCGTGCTTCCAGCAGCTCATCGCTTTCATTCCACAGCGAGTCATAAAATACTTTGCGGGTATACTTCTTCACAAACAGTCCAGGATATCGCGTAGACTCTTTGCGTGTGATCAATTCTTTAGACATTTTCAATCTTCTTCACATTTATTCTTTGGAGCTCAATACACGCTTCGGAAATATCTTCCCAGCGATCAGCCATCTGCTTCAGCTTGTCTTCCGGAACATTGTGAATGTTGCCGTATTGTGTTTTCATCTCAACAATCTGTATGTCGAGACTGACGTTAGGCAGCAAGCTACGAAGCTCGAGATATTTGTTCATCTCCCACAGTTGAGTAAAAGTGTTACTCACCACAACGTCACTGCCCCGTCGAAGGGCCCTCACCGTGTTAGCAAAACACCACTCATGGGCCACTTTCAGTAGCTTAGCGTCAAACGCGTAGTCGCCATTCGCAGTCAGAAAAAACTGATCAGCTTCGTAGTGGATCGCGTTCAACTTTTGAGCGTAGGTTGACTTGCCGGAGCCCGGTAAGCCTCGAATAAGAGTTAGTGTTGGCATTTCATTCTCATTTAAAAACACGGGTCACATAGTAGTTGGCATTAGCCACTGTGATATTCATTCGGGCAGCAATCTGCTTGGCAATTGCATAGCTAGACATGGTACCTTTCAGCTCATCATAGATTGCTTTTGCCGATGCTTTTTTAACATCGACTTTGACACCCATCTTTAGAACAATTGGCTTATCTTCTTGAGAGGATGCAGCTTCAGTGTCGAGCCAGTATTCATTCACTCGCGACTTCGGACCCACTTTCCATGTATCGTGCAGTACACCATCAATCAGCGTGAATGCATGCCCACGCTTGATTGCATATACACGACCTTTCGGAAACTGATTAGCCAGTTGACGGAGAGTGATCGAAGCGTAAGTCGGCTTACCCAAAATCGACCGAATCATTGTTATTGGGGTTGGTCGACCTTGTCGACGACCCTTGCCTGCAAACGCTGCATGAGCCTCTTTGTAGTCAATCTGTTTGAACAGAGCGAGGGCACGAACAGCGCAATCATTTCGTTCTTGAAATCCAGCGCTGGCCATACCACCATCAGTTCGGACGTACATTACAATCTCCTTGTGCAATGCCTCTATTATCTTTTGATTTCGAATTTTGGACAACGCAAAAAGAAAGACCCTACAGATTGCAGGGTCTTTTGTGAGTAGCTTAGAAGTATTACTCCTCTTCGATCTCCAGCTCTTTCTTGAGAGCAGCTGCCTCAGCCTTGGCTCGCTTCTTTTCTACATTCTGCAGATGCTTGATTCGGCTTTTAATTCGCTCTTTAATTTCATCCGCATCAAACCACAGCTCAACGCCAGACTTCACTTTTACAATCTCATCCTTAGACAAGAATCCCTCGTAAGTCTCATTGATCAGCTTCTCCACCATCCGCACAGTGAAATCCGTATGAGCTTTTACGTTTCCTGTGAAGCCAACGGAGCCGAACGTTGCTGTGTGAACCATGCTATATGCAGAATCGAGAACAGCAACCTCATGAGCGTACATTGAAATGAAGCTTGCCGCTGAGTGGCACGCTCCTACCAAGACAGCGACGACGTGAGCCTGAGTGTTCTTGAGACCCTCAATGATCGCCATTGCAGTATCAAGGTGGCCGCCCTCACTGTTGATGAAAATGTTGATTGAATCGCCTTCATTTGCATTAAACAGCAGCGCAATCAGTTCGCGGTAGTTTTCAGGTCCAGTGATTTCCGAATCAATGAACACATCATAGTGATTGACTACGTTTGGTGTGGTGTTGATGTAGTTGTCTGTGTTACCAGACAGCATTTGAAGTAGCGGATTTGTATTTGATCCGGGCGATGCGAGTTGTTTATTTGCCCCGGTAGAAGATGTGATCCTCGATCCGGACAGTCTTTTCGACGTTCTTCCAGCGAGGTTGAACGTATGTTGCATGGTAGAAAGTCGCGCCATGAGTGAAATCCTCGATTCTGTTATGATAAAAGTATATCCAAGCGGACAATTGACGAATTTCGTCAAACGCTTCTTTTTCAGACGATGCAAACTTTCGAGCAATTGCTTTAGCTCTCAGCTTTGTATTGCACCACCACGAAAACTGACACGTGCCTCGCTGCTCTTGTTTTACGACACCACAAACGGTGCCCGGAAAGCCCTCTTTGGTAACACGATTCATGGTTACCAAACCAATGGCAATCTGCCCTTTGGTTGATTGGTTTCTTCCCTCAAAGTATATATTCGAGGCAAGACAGTCTACTTGTTTTTTGGTGTGCGAGTCAAGTTTTTCTATCTTGACTGTGAAATTGGTATGGTCAGGAGCCTTTGGAAGGTCCTGCTTGCCGATGAAGCTGCACGACAAGAGTGTTACCGCACCCACTATTACTAGCTTTAGCATGTAATCTCCTAGTGTGTTTTTGATCAAACAGTACATTATAAACACGGAAGATATATTTATCAACGGTGCACAGTAAATTCCACAGCGTCAGATTTAAAGATTCGATCCCACGTGGCTCTCCACTGCTTGAAGAAAAGACTACCGGATTTGGGAATAAGAGCGTCTGTTGTGGAGACAGCCTGATCCACAAAGTATGAATCGCACCCCCAGATGTCGACTGCACTGCACTCGATAATATCAACCAGATACTGTGCCGCATAATGACCGCTGGTGTGCCAGTCTTTGGGTTTGAAAACATCCAGCACTTCAAACTGATCATCGATTCGAAGTTCTTTCAGTTTCTCAAAGGCGTGTGTTGAGAGGATTAAGGGACAGCAGATTAGTTCTGGGTTGTTCTTCAAAAGCCAAATCACCTCTGTATCCGCGATCACAGTAGCGTCTACGGAGAATCCCTCACCCGGGATGTTGCAACCAATCACAACATCAGCGGAATAGTCGTATTTGTCTCTGGATGGACCGTTGCCGAGAACAGCCCCTTTAAGAATTCGTCTTGTCATATATCAATACTTAGCGGCGGACATACCGAGTATCCCGGTGCCCACTGTGCCCAGACAACTTTTTATAAATACTGTAACCGCAGTCGATAACAATAACAAGGATAAGCCATGGCACTAACACGATTAGCAGCTGGCTTCATGATGACTATATTAGCGGCGTCGGTCTCGGCACAGACCACGTATGACTCGAAAACACTGGTTGATACTAACAACAATTCAACCAGCACCAGCACAGTAAACAGTAGCAATACTACAACGAGCACGTCGACTTCAACAGTCAGCAGCTCAAACACCAATACCAATACCAACACGAATTACAATGTAAATTCGGGGACGACGACCGTCAATAACAATAACATCAACTCCGGCACAATGACGTATAACAACAATAACGTCAACACCGGCGATATAACGTACCGTAACATCAACACAACGACTAGCGATAACAAGAGCACTAATGTCAACATAAACAGCGGCACGATGACGTACAACAATAATAATGTATCCGCGTCGACTAACAGCAACGTTAACACATCTACGTCCACCAGCGATAATAAAAACGTAAACGTCAATACATCAGTAAGCGATAACAAGAATACGAACGTCAATACATCGACAAACAGCAACGTCAATCAGAACATTCAGTCTGGTGAGATGACCAACAAGAACATCAATGATACAACAATGCGTGTTGTTCAACCACCTCCTACGGCAGTTGCTCCTGCTATGATGAGCGGCGGCAATACTGATTTATGTACTACTGGAACTTCCGGCTCCGTTCAAACTCAGATCTTTGGCGTATCAACCGGCGGAACGGTTCGCGATTTAAACTGTGAGCGCTTGAAGCTGTCTAAGACTTTATATGATATGGGTATGAAGGTTGCTGCGGTTGCCACAATGTGCCAGGACCGTCGCGTGTACGATGCAATGCTGCAGGCAGGAACCCCTTGTCCTTACGAAGGTAAGATTGGCGAGCAAGCGCGTGCTGCTTGGGAAGCTAATCCAGACAAGCTTCCAAAACTAGACGAGCCAAAGCAAGATGATACGGTTAAGAAAATCGGTTTGGGCAGCATGCTTGGTATTGCTGTCGCTAAGCTGTTCGGTATCTAAAGCGCAAGAATCTACAACAACGTATCAGATCGGTGACGATGGATACGTTAATGTAAAGCTGCCTTTCAACTTCACGTTGTATGACACGACGTTTAGCAACTCATGGATGTACGATAACGGAGTCATTAGTTTCCTAGACCCATCAACCCCAGGTGCGTTAAGCCCTTGGCAATGGAACTCCACATCATTAAGTCAGGCTCCAGGGAAGTACTTCATTGCTGCGCTGTGGGCAGATATTGCTCCGGTAGCAAGCACAACGTATTCTTCGTCTACGGATGGCACGTATATGAAATACTCGTGGAACAACATCAGCGAGTTTTACAGCGGCGGAACCAGACTAAGTTCATTCAGCACAACAATCAAACCCGACGGCTCAATTGCAACCACATACACCAACGTCAATTTGGAAAGTTCCAATGTTTCGGTTGGTACGGTAGGCGATCCCGCAAAGGGGCAATTTAACCAAGTACATTGGGCCAGCTATGGCACGGCGATCACATCTCTCCCTGATTGGACACAACAAGGAACCGGGACTGTCGATCCTTGTGTAGAGAATGTAACATCCTCTCCTACGTGTCCAGGCTATACTGAAGCTATGCTGAAACTAATTCAACCGTCTACAACATCCGCAGTGGAAACGGTCAGCCCAACTACAACAATAACAACTCAAGTTCAACTGGCAGCTCCGATAACAACAGTGCCAACAAACCCAGCAGTTGTTACTGAAACGGTGACCGCCACCACATTACCAGTTGCAGCTGTTACATCCGCGGCACCAACAGCTCTCAATCCACAGCCAAAGATCGGCGAGGTTTCGGTCGCCGGATCAACAAAACCAACCGCTTCCGCATCGCTAATTTCAAGCATTCTCAACGCGGAACAAAGTCGCGTGCAGCAAGCGGAGAAGATGGTTGCGGATCAGGTGAAGGATATCGCCACCCAAGTAACCGCCAACGCTGAAGCGACTGCAGCTGGATCGGCTGCAATGAGTATTGAAGCTGCTAACGCCTCTGCAACAAAATCTATTAGGTCAACAACAGTAGTTGCTAACAGTGTGGTTGGTGTTCCAGGAGCTACCATCAACACAGGAGTTGCCGTCAATCCGTTGCAAGCGTTTGATGTCCCTGATCAACAACAAGTATCTGGAATAGCAATGCAAACGGCAGCGTATCAACCGCCGACTCAGCAAGCGGCGGTTGATACATCGTTGGAGCGTAGTCTTACTGATGACATTGCCACGCGCGATGTTCTAATGACATCTCCGGCCGCTGAACAACAAGATCAAAAGCCAACGCCGGCTGTTAATAATAAGACCGCAGACAATGATGCGGCGGGTTCCGTAACAATTGCATCAATTGCTGTTGTTCCGTTGGGGTTTGAGGCGTACTCAATTGCAATGAAGGATGTGGCATTCTATCCGCCATCGCAAGTTTATAAAAACCAAAAAACCGTTGACAACATTCGTGTTCTAAGAATGATGAATGCCAAGAGTGATCAACTCCATCAACAGATGGTCGACCAACAATACAACAAAGGGAATTAAAAATGGGCGAGGAAATTAAAGACGTCAACAAGAAGATTGACGATGCTGAAGCTGCAGTAAAGAAGTATGCAAGCAAAGACACACTGATCAGCATTGGTGGATATGAGTTTACTCCAGCTAAACTGATGGTCGCGTTTACTCTCGTATCTTCAATACTGGGTGGTTTGTACGGCGCGTTTGAAGTGTACAAGGATTACGTCGGTATGAAAAAGAAGATCGCTGAGTATGTAACTCCCGATCTATCCGAGTTTGATAAACGTCTTGCTGTTATTGAAGAAAACAGCGCAAAGACAACCGACTATACACGCGACATCAAAAATGATTTAAAAACCGACATTCGTCGTGCAGAATCGGTGACAGAGCAAATCGAGCGAAGCGTCAAACAAGCTCAACGAGAAACTGACGTTGACTTAAAGTCGATGCAAAAAGACTTGCGCGCTAACCTTGATCGCACTCGGGATGATATGGAAAAGATGAAGCGAGATGTGGAGACTAGGTTAGATCGCTTGAACCGCGACGTTGATAACCGCATCAAAAAAGCAATCGACAACCCTCTGGCAAACTAATGGTCGACCCAATCACGTTGCTGGCCACTGTTACGGCGGCATACAACGGCGTTAAAAAAGCTGTTGATATGGGTCGCGAGGCCCATCAAGTTGTTCGCCAGCTCGGTCAGTGGGCGGAAGCTGCTGATAAGATGTACCTATACATCAACAAAGAAAGCGCGCGGGCACCCGGCTTGTTTGAAAAGATTAAGTATGATCAATCGGAGACGCGTGAAGCACTAGACCTGGCTGCTGCCAAACTGCAAATGAAGCAGATGGAGGACAGCATTAGAGATATGTTCTACTACGGTCAGCTCCAGGATTTAGGGCAGGCCGGATATAGCGAGTTCATTCAGAATCGCAAGAGAATCCGCGAAAAGCGAATTCAGTTGCAAAAGGAGCAGGCAAAAAGACGAGCTCAATTTATCGATGCTGTGTTTTGGAATATAGTGCTGGTACTTGTTGCAGGGTTTACGCTGTTTGTGTTTTATTTAATATACAGCTTCGGTTCATCTAGAGGCGCTTGGTAATAGGAGAAAATAATGTACCAATATAAAGCAAGAATTTTAAAGGTGGTTGATGGAGATACGGTTGAGATTGATTTAGATCTCGGATTTAACATCATTCTTGCTAACCAGCGCGTTCGCATGGCTGGAGTAGATACACCCGAATCGCGAACTGCAAATAAAGAAGAGAAGCCGCGCGGCCTTCTTTCTAAAAAGAAACTAGCTGAGAAGTTGCCTGTCGGCTCGTGGGCTACGATTGAGACGCAAAAGGCCGACAGCAATGATGATAAGTTTGGTCGCATTCTGGGAATTTTTATCCTGGATGACGGTACTAGAGTCAACCAGTGGCTGATCGACAATAATTATGCTGTCCCATACATGGGTGAAAACAAAGAGCTCGTCCAGGAGGCTCACCAACGGAACAAGCAAATTTTAATTGAGCGCGGTGAACTGAAAGACTAAAAAGAAAAGGCCCCGTCAGGGCCTTTCTTATTTCTTGGAGGGGACTTGTGTTCCCTCTAACTTTTTGTGGACTTTCATCATCTTGCAGTCCTGTTGCGGCTTACCATCTTTGCCGACAACAACTTTTCCGTCCTTACCAATACGGTCGATACAGACTTTTTGAGTTTCAGCAGCAAAGCTGAGTGAGGATACAGTGAGAGCGAGAGCCGCGATTACGATTTTCATTTTACTTTCCTTTCGGTGCGAATTTTTCCGTTGCAGTAAACCCCAAACCAGCGACCACGATATACATCATTGAGTCAAACAACGTTGCGTTTACCTTATATTGTGTGAATTGATCTACAAGCATTGCCACAGCGCAAATGATGAAGGCAATCAGCGTAACAATACGCTTACTGCTTATACCCTCATCAGTACCATCCTGTAATACACTAATCCAGCTCATGCTTAGATTTCAGGTTGTGGTGGTTGAGCCGGCATTGGTTTACCAGTTGAGCTCATCAGCACTTGTGGCTGAAAGTTTGCAGGTGGGGTATAGCTGGCACCCATTGTTGGGGTTGGAACCTGGACAATCACCGGAGCTTGTTGTACAGGCGGTGGAGGTGCCGTCATCATCTTCTTTGTAGCTTCAAAGTTGTCATTGGCCATCTTTTGCGCTTCTAGCATGGCCTTCTGATCTTCAGGCTTAGTGCCAGCCAACATGATACCCGACAATGTGCCTGTTAGGAACGTAGCAATCGGAACGATCAGCTCAAAGAACTTTTGGTCAATCGGGCTAATTGCATTCAGCGGTTGAGTGACGAAAATAAGAGAATACAAAACCACAAAGACAATACCAAAAAGAGTAAGCGAAAGACAAATACCAATGAAGAACTTCAGTCGAGCCATCAACTGATCTTCAGTGTAAATGTGTGGTGTATTATTTTCCACAGTTGACTCCTGATGTAACTGGCGCAGGGCAAACAGGCGCAGTTGGTGTAGATAGAATTTTAGTCGGTTCATCTTTTGGGGGTCCTTGTCTAGGGTCACGTTGTCCCTTGAAAATATGTTCAGGGCATGTTCTATTCACGTCACAAATAGGCATTTTGCAAAAATCTTTATCCCAATTCGTAGGATCTTGGCACGGGTAGCGGTAACGATCGCCGCTGCACATTGCGAGCCCTAACGGAAACGCTAAAAGAACGAGTAGCCATCTGGCTAAGGATTGATCACTGCTCACTTCAAACTCCTAGAACGTGGAGAGCGTGATTGTAGTGCTTGATTCGATCATCGAGACCGATCGTGCCGCCGTTGATACGCTTAGTAAGGGTGAGGATATCACCTGTATCTGCGAACTGATTAAGGTTGTTGGTTTCCCAGAACCAGCAAGCGGATTGAGCAGCACCTTCAAACGTCTGAAGATACTCAGCAGCTTCCTCAACAGAAATGCTGAGGGACGCCGCAAACCACGAATAGTTTTGTTTGCCGGTCAGTTGGATCAATCCACGACCGCAAAACCGATATCCATCACCAGATTCTTCCGGGCCGTTGCCCATACGATTTGCGTACACCTTATTAGCAATCGCCTCTTGCTTGTTCGGCAGGGATGCATACCGATTTGCAATCTCGTCGGTGGGGAAGTATTTTGGGAAGATTTTGCGAAGAGTGGCTGCTTTGTAGTTTAGGTTCTCTTTAAGAACCATAAACCCGCCAGATTCGTGTGCGCACTGAGCAACAAACGCTGCGATTCGCTGTGGTGTGTTAATCTCATAGTCGGGGAGCAGCTGTGATAATGCGTGATGCCACTGCTCCACGTATGGATTCTTGGGTAATAGTTGTTTTAATTGTGCGAGCGATAGCTCCATAGGACCACCTCATATTGTTAGTAGTCCTATTTATAAAATCACACATTTATTTGGGCATCACACCCCTTTGATTGCCTTATATTCCTGTCGCATCTCTTTGAACTTCTTCAGCCATGGTAGGATGGACTCCTCAAATATCAGTGCATCATTATCATCAACACCCATAATAATAAGGCAGTCTGGTATTAGAATTCCAGTGTTTTCCCAAAACATATAGCTGTACGCAGCAGTCTGCATGAAGTATGAGTGGATATCATTCTTCGTCTTTACGCGCCCAGAGGTTTTGAAGTCGATGATGTAAGGCTTGCCCTTATACTCAGCAATACAGTCAACTGTTCCAGCTACTTGCAGCCCATGTGAAAACATTTGTGTTTCCAAGCAGTGGATATTGTCGATCAGGTTGAGATGAGGCTTTAGCGTCACCCACATTTCATGATCTGCTATGTGTGGTTCCGGATTTTTGCCAAGCAGGAAATCTTCACATAAAGCGTGAACAGCGGTTCCTCGCTTTGATGCTTTGGATGAAATTCGATTGGCCTCTTCGTGACCTACTTGGTTTCGCCATTCCTGGATAAACTTGGCGGAATGTAGTCCGACAACGGATGTGACTGATGGATAACAATCGCCGGTCGGCGTCTGATACACGCGACCGGCTTCACTATCAATGCGTTTCAATTTCGCAAATTCATGCCGAATAAAGTTTTTCATTACATACCATTCTCTTCACATGAGATAATCCAATCCTTAACAAGGCTAGATCGAACAATGTCTTCTGGTGTGAAGTACACTTCTTGGAAGGCTCTCATATTTGTAGCAACACGACGGAAATCGTGGAACGCGGTTGAGTCCTTATTGGTCTTGATAAGGTCAGACTGTTTATAATCACCACTCCAAATGATCTTGGAACGATGGCCGACGCGTGACATCACCGTGTTGACTTCGGACCAGTTCATATTCTGGCACTCATCAACTAAGATGATTGAGTCGTCAATGGAGATACCGCGGATTGCGGTCGTCGAAATGAATCGAGCGTACCCCTGCTCCTTCAAGCGATCCCATGCATCACTGCGGCCAAACAGAGTGGCGCAGATCTCTTTGTACGGGAGCTCGTAAATTTCTTGTTTCTCTTCCAGCGATCCTGGCAGATGCCCGATTTCTCGAAGCTGGACCATACTCCGAACTACCACAACTTGTCGGAATGGATTGTCTTTTGACAAAACCTCTTCCAGAGCGCGATATAAAGCAAGGAAAGTCTTACCAACTCCAGGGGAGCCAAACAACCCAATGAAATATCCGCCACCGCGGTACATCTCAAAGAATTTTTCTTGATTGGGGGTTAGCGCCTCGAATGTTTTTAGGTGATCTAGCTTGATCTTGAGGCTGTTGCTGACTGGTTGGTGACGATGTGTTTGCTCATCATTATCTAATTGTTCCTCACGACGCTGTGTAGGCGTTTTCTTCGATGCCATTCAAACTCCTTATAAAAACAATACCAACAAAAGAGCTAGGTATTGTTCTACCTGTTAATTTGGTTGTGTTTCAGTTAATGCAGCTTTTGAATAGCGTGGGGCATTGGATAGAACCATCCCTCTTTTTAGATATCTGCAATTGTATTTAGCATATCGCGAGAGTGCACTTCACTTCTTACGCGGCTTGGTTTTTCCGGAAGCAATATTGCGTCTGCGTGTTTCGTTTGTCTTATTCTTTTGCTGCTGAGTTCGTCGAGTCTTAGGCGCTTTTGAAGCCATGATGTCCCCTGTTAGATGTTGGCAATAGTATTTAGATTGCTGCCCGGAGCTCTTGAGTGAATCTTTTGCAACACCTCTTTGAAACCACCGTCAGCTTTCCGAACGCCTAGACGAACGGGATCTCCAATCGTCATCTGCGTATCTCCAAAGTACGATTCCATGTTTGGATTGTCTTTAAGGTACTGCTCCTTTTCGGAGATCTTCATAGTCAACGTGACAACCTCATTGGTGTCTTTGTTTCTAAAATCATATACAGGCATTACATAATCCTTTTTCTTATCCCAACATTTTCTTATACTTGCGGCTTGCTTGCAGATGTTCAATAACAGGTCTACGGTTACCAAAAAATTGTTGATTAGTCCCATCGACCCAAACGTATTCAGAAGGCAGTTTATGTACGGTCAAATTGTGAACGAGGGTGGTTGCGTATTGTAATGTCCACTGATCCCACTGCTGGAAATCTTTGTCATTCATATTCATCCACAACTCCAGCAATTTTAGCGTGCGCTCATTCTTCCTGAAGTACATCGTACCCGATTGTAGGTAACCATTCAACTGCCAGTCATCACATCTGTGCAGAATAGAGTGGTCTGGTAATACAAAAGAAGATGGCGGCAGATAAAAGAACCCAACATCTGAATCTATCGTGTCAAATAGTGTAGGGATTTGTCGCACCCGAGAATCTGCATCTGTCCAAACCACAGCATCATTCTCTTGCAACTTCTCGTAGATGAATGAGGCCTTTACCTGTGTGTTTCTAGCCCAACCTCCAGCCTGCGGTCGCTGCTCCACTTGGTAGTTTTTGATGCCAAGTTTCTCAAACGAGCGAATCAGCCCCTCCGCCTCCATAGAGTACAGTGGGGTGTAGTAGGACACAAACTTCATCGAATAGGCCAATGCTTATTGAAGCGTTCGAAGTAGAACATCAGCTCTTTGGTACTATCATCATAATACTCGCCGACATAATCAGACTTGACGCTGCTCAGCAGATTCTCGCATAACGCGACAAGAGTGATATCTTCTCGCTTGTAACCAAACTCATACAGCACATCAAGCATCCACTTCCAGTTGCCGCCGCGAATAATGCCGGCTTCAACACAGACCCAATGTAATGGGAGCTGTCGATGTTTGGCTAAGTCAGCGAGCTGGTTACGAAACTTAACTTCGTAAGGTTCTGACGACTCATCCGGGTAAGTGACATCAACCGGAACAATCGGCAGCATATCCCCATCACGAGACCAAGCATGAGCAAGATGCATCGCAACAGTAGCACTGTAATCTGGCGATGCCATAATCACCGTTGTGTTCTCTGGGTGGAACTGTGAGCTGTCAACGGTGGTCAACAGCTGCTGAATCAACTCCCACTCTTTTTCGCGAGTGATGAAGTGAAGAGGGCGTCGTTTCACTTCACTTCACCATCTGGATTCTCAGGATCAACGTCTACCTCGTCGGGCTTGGTTTCTTCCTTCAAGTCTCGGCTAAAGATGGCATCCCATCTAGCCTCGTATTCTGCCTGACTAACACTGAATGGACGAGGGGATGACCCCTTGCCTCCGTCACTCATTTTCATAAAAGCTCTCCATCTTCATTAATGAACAGCCCCGCTTCATTCATCGGAGCCATCTTTTGTTTGTTCCATACACCCCAATGGCCAGTTCTTATTGCACCGTACTTGACGCAGTCGATAACAGCCTCTTTGGATATGTAGCTGTGGTTCCACGCAATAGTACAGAATGTCATATCAACATACGGGTAGATTTCAACATCCTTGTATGAGCGGACTTTCCGGCCTGTAACATCACACTTCTTAGTTGACCAGAATCTGTAGTTGTATCGCGTGGACGGATCTTTTGCTTTGGTGCTGTGAGTGAATCGAGGGGTCCATTCTTTAGTCTCCAACTCGTGAGCCAAACACGAACGACATAGTGCCGGCGAATCACGCCAACTAAAGTTGTGAACCGTTAGACGGCTACCAACAGTTCCTTCAGCATTCGGCACAATATACTCATACTCCGGCGATCTAACCGCCAAAGACGTGTTGCATAGAGCGCACCGGTATGGGCGGAGTTTGAACTTCGCTTTTTTGTAAGCGTACTGACACCGAGCAATCAACTCGTCGATTGCTTTTGGGATTGGAATATTAATTGTGATATGCGGACGGGGTTTCATAGTGGGTCATCATTCTGAGAATTTCGGTTCCTTCGAGCAGCGTCAAGCCTTTGCCGTACACTGCACCTGTATCAATATATACCACGTTGCCAAGAGCCCCAAGTTTTTTGACTGGTGTGTGGCCCACAACAACAGCGTCAACGTCCTTGACCCAAGACGGGTCCTTTCTTCCAATTCTACCACGACCCCACAATACCGATTCTTTGTTGTAGACTCCGTGAAACGCTTTCCACGAATTCACAACACAGTCGGCGTGGAGCACGCCAATCAGCTTATCTCCGATCGGGACTTCTATTGTGTATGGAAGAGTCTTCATTAATTGTACAACTTTTTCTTGCTCATGTTCATCCAACTGGAAAAACCAGTTGCCGCCGTTCATAGAAAAGTTGTTGGGACTCCAACCACCCTCATGTACACCAATGGCCATGTCCTCGTGGTTGCCGCGCACAGCAAAGAACCATGGCTCCTCAATCAACCGAACACACTCAAGTGAAGACGGGCCTCGGTCAGCCAAGTCGCCAACAGAAATCAGCCTGTCAACTTTGTTGTTAAAGTTAACCAGGCTGAGGTGGTGTTCCAGCAAAGCAAAGCAACCATGAAGGTCACCTACAAAAAAGTCACGACCTGTCTCGTTGCGAGCTAGTGTCAGATTGTTCATCATATAATCCTAGTAATTGTGATTCTCGCACCATCTGTGTAAGAGCAACCTCACGGAGGAAGGGCTCATATTCAGACTTGGGAGCAAAATACATTATCACTGTTTTCAAAGATTCAATCAACTCGCGGTCAGGTTCCATAAATTGGCCACCCTCATCACGATCAAGCTCAATGTTACGTAGCAGAGCGTCTTTCAGCTCATCGACCACAATCTGGTCAACCATCTCATATGGAATTTCAATCGTCTTATTCATATCGACCGTCATGTGGGCGTGAAAAACTTACTTCGGATAGGCTTGGAACATCGACAATCTCGCAGTCGCGTGCAAGGACAATGTTCGTGTAGCCTGCCGGCTCGCGTGATAGGTGTTCTTCGACACCAATCTCCAGCAGCGGAACAATTTTTCCCACATGCCGGGAGTACCACATCATGCTGTCATAACAGCCAGTGATCTTCAATGCTTTCATAGCGCTTTGATGAGACCGTCTGTAGTGGTATCAGCAGGCAACAGACGGTTGTATTGGAGTGTGGAAACGATATCCGTGTCGATCCAGCGAGCTTTCGCGCCGCTAAACCAGTTGCAGGTTTCGCCCGTCTCTTCATTAAACCACTGCAGCTTCTTTGCTGGGCGGCGAATCTGAGCGTACTTCATAGTCTCAGACTGTTTTGTTTGCCAGTTATAGTTCTGGCGCTCAATGTATCCAACGTAGGTGACACGAGCAACGCTCACATTCTTTGTACATACAGTGACAGCGATGCATGCATCCCCAGGATTGAATGTACCGAACTCGGAAGTGAACGGGCCAACAATTCGTTTAGTTTTACTCATAATATTTCCTTGTATTACCATTCAGCGGGATCGCTGATTTCTGTCTTGAAGTCGCCACGGATACCGTTTATCGTGATGTGCTTGGTCACAAACAGATTGTAACCGATTCCGGTATTTTCGTATGTAATCATTACACTGTCAACGATGTCGTTCTTTGGCAGTGTTTCAATTACTTCCATCATCAGCTTGAGATCTTTGACGGCGATGTGGAGCTCGTGTTTCATTGATCCACCTCAAACATCTTCTTTTCCATCTCACCAAGAAGACGGGCAGCTTCTTCATGCTCGTGCCTATACAGAGCAATATCAATCTGACGGAAGTAGGAGCGAAACTCGCCAAACACAGCCTCGATTACCTGCTCTTTGGTTCGGCGGATAGCGCGTTGCAGAGTATTAGGATCGGCTAGATGATCGTGTTCTTGAACAAACGTCGTTGCACCAAGAGTAACACCGATCCTGTACAGAATACCGATGTCCGGTGAGTAGACTTCCCCCACATCTTCACGACCACTAAACACATCCTGGAATAGTTGAGACGTCTTCATTTTAAGGACTCGACGCTCTTTCGTGTCGGTGGCCATAATGGCTGTAACAAGTTGACTCATATCAACCCTCCACCCGGTTCTGCATTGCAACTGAGAGTGCTGCTAAAGGAATAATCATCAAGAGGTACCAACCGCCGATGATACCCAGCACGGTCATCCAAAGCAAATCAAAAAAGTTGAACTGACGAGAGAATATTAGTTTACCTACAAATCGCATCACAAACCTTTCTTGTACTCGCCGGTGCGAGTGTTTCCGTCACCGTTGTATGGAATGCATTCATCATCCCACTTGTAAGCGCTAACGCCAGGTGTGATATTAATATCAAGATCATTACGATCCATATCACATAGCGCTTCGCGAGCGTAGCCTGGGGCTACTCCATACGCGTTGTAAATGTCGTCTGCCACAATCACATAATCAAAAGTCACTCGGACAGTATACAGATTACTCATAACAATCTCACTTAATCAGTTTCATCACCAACCCAACTACAATGCCTGCAGCTGGGATCAGAACAAGGGATAGCCCCAATGTGACTATCCCTATCATAACCATCGATACCAGTCGTCCAATCACTTCATCATCAAGCCGGTGAAGTTAGATGGAACAACAATCGTGTTGACCTTACCGCTCTTAATACCTTCCGAGATGTTCAGCATTGCTTGAGCTTGCATGAACTGAATGGAGCTTGCTGAGTTGTTAGCCAAAGCCGCCATACGACGTGACTCCGCTTCAGCAGTCTTCACTTCAACTTCTTTCTGCTTCAACTCGTTCTTTGAACGAACCAGAGCATTAGCTGACTCAACAACAGTGTCGCTTGGCACCACGTTACGAATCATAACTTGGCTGATGCTGATTGAACCATCCAGTTTTTCTTCGGCAAGGTTACTAACAATCTCATCCTTGATAAAGTTTTCCATGTCGGTACGGTTATCCGCCATGTCCAGGGCTTCGTACTTTCGTGCTGCCTTGTAGATAGCATTACGGGCGTTTTGCACCACGTAGTTGTACATCACGTAAGTGTCGCCTTTAAACTCGGCGTGGAAGCTTTTGTTCTTTGCTGAATACAATTCAGCAACGGATTGTGGGTTGATGTTATAGACAACCACAGCATCCAAGTCTTTCATGGTCGAGTTGTCTTTGGCTACTGGTGTCATGTTCTCCAACACCACATTCACATCCTTGACAGGGAAAGTCAAAATGGAACCGACCAAGGTCTGGTTGAATGAACCAGGTAGCAGTTCTCCCGATTGTACCTGCTTATCAAAGCCGACACGGACGCCGACTTCACCAGTTTCAATTCGAGTGCAGCCAGTCAACAGAGCAGCGCCAATAACAACAGCAGACAGAATAATACGTTTCATTTCAAAGAACTCCAGTAGAAAAGAGATAAAAACACACAACAAAACCAAGGGCGAAATACAGCGGCCGAAGCCAGAAGTCGTTGATCACAGCAATCTCCTTAGAACACGATCACAAGTGCCATCAGCAGCACAAAAGCAATTATCGCACAGGTTCCCGTAAAGGTCAACAGCTTGACCAGCTCCCACTTCTCTTTGCCAGTAAGGGAGCGAAAAGCAGTAATTCCAACCGCAACGCAAGCCCACACCATCACAAAACTAAGAATCATCCTTGCCATAACATCCTCACAAGTCCAACAGTATCAATTGTAGTCAAAAGGAGATAGTTTGCAACCATCCCAAAACTACCACGAGTAAATGCAGACCAGAGATAAAGACTGCAGCCAAGGATCCAAACAGGATACAGATAAACAAGCGGCGGATTCGGGACTGTAGCAGCCATGGTAAGCGAACACCCAATTGAAATAGCCCAAGCCAGAAGCTCAATGCTAAAGCGAACAGGATGAGAGCGCCAGTCATCTTTAATCCAGGCTAAAGTTGAGCGTACTCGCTCCATTGTCCATTGTCGCATTATTTCCCTCAATTACTTCGAGGACTTCCCACTCTTCGTCGAAAATCCGGTTAACAAGCTCAAACAAATATGTTCGCTCAATTGGTTTGTCTTCCTTGCGGAGCAGATCAATGATCTGTCGGAAGTATGCTGCATCCACACCGGTCAGCTGTTCCTGGAGAACCTCGATGTTGTCCAGATCCAGGCGCGAAATGTCGTATGCAATCTTGACCATCTCACCAGCCGTGATTGTCCAACCACGCTTAATGAATTTCTTCAAGCGGAACATTGAGCACACAGGGTACTTTGATCCGACATAACGAAGCTCGCGCGCCAGAGTTGCTTCCAGAGCTTCTTGGCGGAGGACCAGACCTTCATCCTCAGTGAACCAGTTCGTCGTGTGAACAAAGTCATAGTTCGTGTGAATCTCATTCGGCTCACCAACAAACCGCAAGATGATTTGAACGTCGTCGGTCAGTGTAATTGCATTCGTCGTGATTGCAACCGAGGTATACTTGCCAGTGCTCTTAGAGGCCATTGCGTCCAGATAAGCAGCTGCGCGTTGCGAACCATCAGCGTACTGCTCGAAGTACTCGTATTTGTTCTGGTCGATATCTTCACCAGCAATACCAGCAGATTGGACTTTGATCTCCACCCGGCCACCTTCAGGCGGCACGGACACGACTGGAGTCTTCGTCATCTTGTTCTCAACGGCTGGCAGACGGCTAATGTAATAGCTTGCCAGCTTTGCTGCAACATCCGTATTCTTGAGATACACGTCGAAGTCGTTTGGAGTATCGCCAAGCAGCATCGATGTGATTGCACCGCCGGTGACGATGTAGTTTTGTTTCACTTGATCGCGTAGCTCGATATCATCGATCGTAGCAAGCCACGATTTAATTTTGCTTCGAATAACGGCTTCAATCGTTTTACGCTTGAAGCCACGTTTCACTTTATCCATAATGAGAATGAACCTTATCTGTTGTAAAAAGAACATCACCGCAATCAGCACACTTCACGGTGTAGTCGGTGTATGCTTTGTCGTAATAGTCACCAGGATGATACTTCGATTCAACGACTTTGTCAACGTGTGGGCACATCGTACGCATGACGGCACGCGCACCGTGAACTTCTTCTTGAGCTGCCTTTACCTTAGCTTCCGCATCGGCGATTATCTTCTTCATCTTGGCCAACCCCTCCGCATCCAGGTTTGCGTACGGTGCTGGCTCATAGTCGCGAAGGAAATCTCGAACCTCTTTGCTGTACTGAGCCATGTTAGACCTTCGAGATGTATTCCATACGGACGTTGTAACCCTTTTCGGAGGGCTCAACTTCATACGCAGCTTCAAGAATACCCATTTTCTTTTTCTTATGGGCGGAGATTACTTTCCTGACCTGTTCCCAAGTCAGATCGTAATATTGACGGATACCGACCCGCTTGGGTTTCAGCAGTCTCGGTTCCATCACTTCTCTCCCAGAAGGTACTTGTTGGAAATTGCTTTGAAGGTCATTCCACCATCAACCTGCTTGAACACAACACCTTCACGTTCTGGCTCAAGTCCAGCTGCGCCAAACAGAGACTTGCCTTCAGCGAAGGCAAGCAGACCCTCCACAGTCGTGATGCCGAGAGTATCAAGCAGCTTTGCGGAGTAAGCCAAGGTCGGCACGTGCAGCAAGTCAATTTGCTTGATCAAAACCTGTCTTACAGGCGGAGACAGGTAAGCGCCTTGTGCAATAGAATACACATCAAACACTCGGAATTCAATGTCGGACAGCTTGTAGATGTTACCTTGGATACCGGGACCAATCAACTCGCCTTGGATAGCAACACCAAACAATCCAGCGTCATGCATCTTCTGCTCGACGTTGTATTTGATGGCAGCGCGCCAGAACGAGTTGTTTTCATCTAGCTTGAGATCCATGTTGCGAGAGCATACGTGGAATTCACCCTCCACATCCAAGTACATTGTGCAGGAAGAACCTTCCAGCTTCTCGGTAATCTCGAATGCAAGGCCGGTCTCAATTGCCGCGCCAATTTCTTTGGTAAGGTTCTGGCAACGCTCTTGGTCAGTCTTTGGGATCAGCGTCGGGAAGTTGCCACGGACCTGACCAGCAAGCTGCGCGGGAATAGCTTTCTCCCACTTCTTGATGTTCAAGACATCGGACACATCACATCCTTCGTCGGCTAGGGTTTCATACACAACACCGTCCCGTTCAACATTCAGCACAGACATCGGCAGTAACAGACCCTGAGAAAGCTGGCCGCGGAGTTTGATCGTCTTCAGACGCTCGCCCTTGACACCCTCGAACTCACGAGGCTCTTTGCCCTTGACGAGGAACGGAGCGATCTCAACAGGGATCCAGGAATCAATTTCACAGTACACAGCGAGGTCGCCAGGTTTGTACTCACTCTTCTTGACGACTACAGTCCAACCTCCAACGACCGCACACTCAATTGCATCAGCACCGTCGATCGGGCGGATGTCATCAACTTTTCGAATGCTTGCTAGTTTACGCATATTGTTTCTCCAAAAGGAGGATTATATTACTGATCTTTCAGTTTGACAAGAGGCAATTTTTCATCGCCAACCATCGACCAATTGTCGCGGATCACTTCAACCAGGCCGGCACGGAACAGACCTTCGATCGCGGTGTATGCAATCACAAGTTTCAGACTATTCTCGCAAGTCTCTTCATTCAGTTCTTGACCTTCTCCGACGAGGAGAGCCATGCCAAGCAGAGCCATGTGCTCGTAAGCGCGGTCTTGTTCTTCTTGTGTGACGACTGCCTCTGGATGAGTTTGCTCAGCCAAGGTGGTCAGTGTATCAAGGTCGATGTCAGACAGCTCACCGTAGAACTTACCGACATGAACATAACCGTGGTCGCGCAGTTCAATAAACAGCTGTCGAATCACAGCAGGGACTTGTTTGTCTGCAATGCAGCGCTCGATGTTGAGGGTGAAGTATTCAGGGGTGTTTTCGTTTTCCATTGCAGCTCCAAAATCCGGAAAAATTTGGGGGCCGAAGCCCCCAACGATCAACCTTTGATGTTGTAGTAGTACGTCGATGCAGCAGCCTTCGACATACCGAGCTTTTCCATGAACACCGCAATCACAGCGCCACGAGATTTGTCAGCGGCAGCTTCGTAGATTTCACGAGCCTGGTCGACTTTGGAAGGAGCCTTAGCAGCTTTCTCAGCCTTTGGCTTGGCGATCTTAGCTTTGACGGCGGTCTTCAACTCAACAACAGAAGGAGCAGTTTCGATCGTAACAGGTTCAGCAACGGATTTGACCTTGCCCATTTCCACAACAGTCGTGCGGAAGTTTTCAGCTTTGATTTCGCGGATCGCGGACTCGGATTCCGGATACTTCTGGACGAGAATATCGCGAGCCTCAGACTCAGAGTACGAAGCAGTCAGGTGGTTGAACATAGACTGGATCACAGCGGCGGACACGTTAGACATAATATAATTTCCTTTTCAAAAGATCAATGATGAAGTGCTGTTTGTTTCAGCAGTGCCCATTATCACATGAGCACTGTTTAAGGTCAACAGCTCAAACCTTATTCAATTCAATCAGGGCAGTGAGCTCGCGCACAGCCTCGGCTTGCTGCTTTTTAGTCATGTTTGCAATTGCAAAGGCAAGGCACGAACCAAGAGCACCAGCTGCATATGAGTAGCTTTCGTACTTGTCGAAGGTAACGTCAGACAGTTGTTGAACCAGTTTGGATGCTTCGGTGTAGGACAGTTTTGACATCGTTTTCTCCTGTTGTGCGTCTATTATCTTCTCAATTCGAATATTGGGCAACAAGCTGACAAAACAGAAGGTTATTTGATTGACAGATGAGCCGGGCGACCCAGACGTGTTAAGACGTCCTCAGCGACGCCTCGGGGCATGTAGTACTTCGCCTTGCCAATCTGGCCCCCAATCATTTCCAACTGTTTTACCACAGAGAAACAATCTCGGTTGCGAAGGACGGACAGCGTCCCGCGAATTGCACCGGTGCTGACACCGAACATTTTTGCCAGTTGTTCGTCAGTATAGCCAATACCGGTACCATACAGAACAGCGCGAACTTTTTGTTTCAGGGTGAGTTTAGTTTTAGTCATGGAGACTCCTTTTTTGGTTAAAAATTAATCAATGAAAGTAGTACGAGTGGAAGAGGTCGACAAAGCACGGACAACGTCAGCCTTACCAACACGATTCCCAGCAATGTAGAACACAGATTTTCCACGGGTAATCAAAGAGACCAGCTTCGGACGGTCAGCACCACGCTCAAACATATTGACATTACAGTAGCCCTTGACCAGCATGTCGCCGACGATTTCACGAGCTTTTTCAATACCAAGCTCCGGATCTGCATCGATTTTAGCCTGTTTTTCAGCGCGAGCAGCCTCTTCTTGAGCGCGATATTCCTCGGCCTGAGCCTGGTAATTCGCTTCCAAAACGTCTTTTTGAGCAATAATCTGCTCGGCCAAATCGCACATTGCAATCAAAGCCTCGGCAAAATAGCGCGTAGCTTCGACGTCAGATTCAACGACTTTCGTATCGCGGCCACCGGAACCATACGAAACAGACACTTTCCAATCACGGGAATTGCCGATGTAACCACGCTGAATGTATACGCGGATGATGTCGGAAGACCAGTAGCCCTTGACTTGGCATGCGATAGAGCTCGTGCTAGAACGGCCCAGAGTGTTGATATCGAAAGCGTCAATCGTGTAGTTCATCACAGTTCCTCAGTTGTTGCGTCTATTATCCCGTCACCTCAATTATTGGGCAACGCAATACCCTTCAACTTTGTACGGTTATTCAGCGTACTTCGGAAGCTTTGCTTCGTGTTTGACGGAGCGAACAGTCTGCTGCTGGGCATTGATATGTGCCTTTTCCATGTACGCAGCAAGCGATTTCGGGGCGACTTGGGAGGCGACAAACAGCAGGATGGGGTCAACTTGTTTCATATTTTTCTCCATTACAGGGACAGAGCAGCGCGCTCTTCTTCGGTCAGTTTAGCGAGAGCGGACTTGCGAAGGTTTGCAACACGTTCACGTTCCGCAGCTTCTTCCTCTTTCATTTCGACAGCCAGCTCCAGATCAGCTAGATCAACGTCCGCGGTAGAATCCCACTCAGGAGCAACAAAGTGTGGGACAGCTCGGCGCTCATCACGGTCTGACAACATGAAAGACTCATCTTCAACAGTCAGTTCAAAGTTCATTTTACGGGCACGGGCAAACAGAGCCATCATGCGCTCGGTGTAGGTAGCCTTGGCCACCGCCACTCGAGCTTCACGCTCAGCTTGTTCGCGAACTTCTCGTTGCGCTTTAGTTTCTCGTGCCATTTTCAGCTCCAATTACAGGTATTCAACTTGCGACAAAACGTCAACGGATTGGCCCAGTTCAGACACAACGTATCCCAGCTGATCGAATCCCAGGTATTCCAGACGATACGACCCATACAGATCCGAGCGGCGAACACGCTCAGACACAACAAATTGCTGTAGCTGGTCCAGCGAACCGAACACACCCAGCAGATCTTGACCTTCGTAGTCGACAAATCCCAGCAGCGAATATACTTGCATTTTCAATCTCCAGTTAAAAGGGTGTTGGAGGTGCAAACCGGCTCTAAGGACCTGCGAGTCTGCTTTGCGGGGTCTAGCGTTCCCTCACAACATGCCTCTATTATCTGGCCAATTCGAATATTGGGCAACAAGCTGACAAACTGTAAGGGTATTACGTTCCAAACATTCCCCACGTAGGCATTGAAGCTCCCGCATCAATTTCATTCAGCGCTTTTTGTAGCACTTCAATGTCAGTGGGAAACACGCCAGGCTTGCAACCAGCGCAAAACCAACTCCAATAGAACTTCGCGAGTGCTACTTCACCAAGAACTTCGAGTTTATTCTTAACGAAAGCAGCCTCAGAATTGACTGTTGCCCGAGCGGGTTCAGCAGCTTGCCATTTCATTAGTTTTGCCAGAAGTTGGCACTGTTGATCTGTAAGTGTCATTTTCGCTCCTTCAACACGTTTAAAATCGATTCTTTTTGAAAAACCCGGATCACTGGACGATTGAATCGATTACACCAACGAGGTCTTCAGCAAAAACATCCGCAGCGGAGCTCAGCGTGATCATCTTACCGGCGCGGAGCTTGAAGAATTCAACGTCATATAGATCGCTGGCATTCAGCTTGACGGTAACGTAGCACTTATTCTTGACCATCCCAGACGTCTTGAATTGTAGACCTGTGCCGGTATTGACAAGGTCTTTTGCACCCCAGGCCCACAGAGCGCGGGCGTCCAGAGTCTTGATTTGCGAGAGGATTGTTTGTGCGATGTTCATAGTTTACTCCATGCAAAAGCCGAGGGATTCCAGAAACTCAGGAAACAAATAGCCGTCTTCTTGAGCTTCCAGCAGAGTGTCGCCGTTGCAGATCATTCGATCGCCGCCGGCGTTAGCCATGATGTATTCAGCATACTCTTCGCTGAATTGCAGCTCGTCGAGTTCGGTATCGTTGAGGGGTGTAAGTTGTTTGTTCATGTGCCCATTGTCTCCTGAATTGAAATAATGGGCAACATGGGGAGGATTAGCCAAACTTCTTCAGCAGGCGGAGGTACTCGGCGTACTCCTTGTCCTTCTTCTTAGCCGCAGCAGCCTTCTTCTTTTCGCGCTCTTTCTTTTCCGCAGCGGTACGCTTAGCGTATTCCGCGTCAGTTTCTGGGCGGCGCTCATACAGCTCAAGCTCCATCCCGCCGTCATACCCATAAGGGGCGATGTTAAAATAGATGTCGCGGGATCCGTAATAGTCACGGATCCCCTGCACCGCCTCAATCACCTGCTCCGGGGTGTTCATGTCAAGGATTGAATAGAACGACTGAGAATCAATCCGTTCAGTAATAATTTTCTTAGTCATTTTTCATCTCCACTCTGTGGAACGGTTAATCTCTTCGTCGGTAAACTGCCCGCCCATACGATCCGGATTTTCTCTCCAGCTATCGTACGAGGCCTTTTCGCGGCATGCCTCAACATGGTCGAGAATCTTCTGCAGCTCATCGATGTTGATTTCCAGGAACTGTGCAGTTGTTTTCAGCGCCAGGTCTTCACCCTCGCGCAGGCCAATAAACGTCCTTTCCTGTTGTACAGCTAGCAGCATGTTTTGTTTACCGGCTATGGTACGACGGAGGTTTTCCGCCACGGTTTGGATGTTCATAATACAATCACCCCAGTCAAAACGCCGACGTTTGCAAGAGCAGTCAGCACGCAAACAAGCCCCATCAGACGAGACTGAGCGTTAGATCCCCACACAGCAAACATGCCGCCGAAAGAGCCAATAACAATTGCGTTGATAATCAAAAGTGCGGTCATCAATAATCCCCAGTTTCCATCGCTTCGTCAGAAACTTCCGTCTCAATAACCTCAGCTCCCAAGCGGCGGAACAGCTCCAGAATATCCCACGTGCTGATGCTATGGCCGTCAGCGAAATACTCGCCGTTTACACGAACAGCAGTCCAGTCGCCGTTCGGGCATGTGATCCATTCAATCTTAGTCATTCTTCTTCCACCTTAATCATTGCCTGAGCGAACTCAGTTTCGCCGGTAGTGCTATTGACAGCAATTGCAACACCGCCGACCGGATTCCAGCCGTTTGCCAGGTACAAGTTAACATCCTCTTCCAGCTTGGTTGGTTTGTATCCACGGACCACTCGATATTCTTTAGCCATGTTGTTTCCTTAGTAGGCAGATGCGTACGCGTAGTAGCCATCTTTCTCGTTTCCGTCCACGTCAATACTCACGCGGCGGTTTCCACAGTCACAGCGACGATCACCAACTTGCCACCCCGCGCACTCATCAGCATCGTCATCCAGGTAGTCATTACAATTCATACCTTCGAATTCGATGAAGTCGTCGCCGGCAGCTTTAGTGAAAGCTTCGATTGCTTCTTCTTTGGTTTTGTAGTCCATAGTAGCTCCTTAGACGAAATCGTAAGACGTTTCAGACTGGCCACACTTGCCGAAGATAATACCGCAGCTTTGGTTGTTGATTGCCAAAGCATTGTACACTTTGGTAGCAATCTCAGAGTCCTCTGTCTCCAGGAACATTGTCCCCTGGAAAAAGTATGCACGCTTGGAGGTGACAGATTTCACGATTGCGATGCAGCGGTCTTCGAAGTTCATTTCAGTTCCTTTGTTTGCCATGACTCTATTATCTTCCGGAACTGAATATTGGGCAACAACCTTACAAACCGTCAGCGTATTCTTTCAGACGCGCTTCTCGCTCTGCTTCATGTCTTGGGTCAATATAAGCGCTGTCCAAAAGTAGCTGGTAAGCGAGCTTTTCGAGGTTGCTTGGCATGTCTCCGAGAGCGGCCCGGGCAGGGATCCGCTCGAGCTCATCAATGCATTTCGAAACGAAATCAGCGTGCATTTCAATCCCTATACCGAGAGGACGGAGAATGACAATCGGAGCAGTCCCCTTCGGCTGGAGGTTTGCCCGCATCCGGGCGATGTAGTCTTTTTGATCCATCATTCAATCTCCACAGTAATATCGGCGTCCATATCACCTTCCGGCTTCAGAATGACAGCGGTAGTCTTAATAGTCACTGCTTCAATATGCTTCAGCAGCTGGTCTTTGAATTCCGCCAGCAGATCCTCGACGTACTCTTTTGTCCCGTCTTTTGCGCCAGCAACGCAATCAGCGACGTCTTTGAATGAGCTGTATTCGCTGGGTCCGGCATCAGAGATCATGTCGAGGTGTGCTTCAACTTGGCCGGCAACCATCTGCGCAGCGAGCGCTTTGATTGCGATATCGCTGTGAAACAGGCTTGACAGAGAGTAGCTGCGGATAAAAATGTCGGGGTGAAGTGTTGTGATCATACGTAGTCAAATTCAGAGTCAGTGGGGATAAGGTTGCTTTCAGCGTCTTGCTCATAGTACCGGAATTCCTCCAGCATGCATTCAGCTTCTTCATAAACGGGTGATTGAAAGACGATTTGTGTGCCCGCAGAGACACACCATTCACAGTTGAAAAAATCCAAAGTGTAACGAGACATGATTGCTCCAGTTGATGCCCAATTATCCAACACGGTGGATTATTGGTCAACAGCTCATGACTTTTTAATCATCGAACAAAGTCGGTGAAAAGTGTCAATCACTTCCATCATCTTCTGTGCGTCATTATTCCCGGTGGCAGCTTGTCGCTCCCATTCCTCAGCATGCATTCGAATGTTGACAAAATAGTAGCCGTCAGCCATCACCTCAGAGATTAGGCCGAGCTTTCGCGTCACTTGTGGTACTTCGAATTCCATTATTCCTCCACCACTTCACAATCAGTCCATTGCATGTCGATGAAATCCAACGCTTCTGCCTCGGTATCAAAACAACCCAATGCCCGGCCCAACCAACGCTCCGGGCCGGTGCCGTCCACATCACCGCCCCATTCAACTTCTCTAACAACAAAAGTAGTCATTTTCATTCCACCTCAAATTCTTCGTAAGAGCGCCATTCAGTTTTAGTGGATTTGAAGTCTTCTTTCCAGATCAGGGCCTTGACTTCATCATCAAACACTTTGACTACCTCACGCCACTGATTGCAATAGTCATAGTAAACTTCGTATCCGATCCAGACTTTCATCTCAAATCGCTCCTGCAACAACAATGTTCTCTTGCTCACCATAGTATGTGACAAAACGAGGACCACGATCACCGTTACGCTTCAACCACTTCTCTGCGTGAGCACGGCTCTCGGCTTTGACAACAATCATGTCGTGATCAGTTTGAGAGTATTCGATTCTAAAGATAAAGTATTTCATTTCAGCGGTCTTTCATACGTTTGAACACATCCATCAGCTCAGGATCAGATTCGAAAATCTGTTTGAGACGCTCCCAAGTTTCGTCCTGGGCTTTCTGCCACGCTTGCTTGGTCCACTCGCTCATTTGTTTGGGGGTGATTGGCTTGTTCATGTTGTTCTCCGTTTGATGCCCAATTATACAATGCGGTGAATTATTGGGCAACGATCCACTCGTGAACGTCTGGCTGTCCGCCACGCTCGCGGATTTGCCGCTCCAAATCCCGGATCTGCTTGATTGTGCTCGGCCGCCGCGTATACTTCTCCTGCAGCGAGATGATCTTAGATTTGAGCCACCGAATCTCGTGGAAGCGGTTTGTGTTAGTTTCCAGGTAACTGGAGCTGACGGGGGTACTCACACCACCTCCGCAGAAAACCAGCCGTTCTTCTCAATCTTACGCTTTGCAGCCATCATCTTCTTGCGATAGCCCATAAACTCTTCGGTCGGCTTAGCGTTGATCCCGCCGAGTGCGATCATCTTGATCAGCATTGCATCGCGCTTGGCGTGCGTGGAAACACCCTCAGCAGCAATCAGAAACTTGCGGCCATTGCCATTCTCATCTTTGAACACTGGGCTGGTGTAGATCACTTTCGACATCGTTTTCTCCTGTTGTGCGTCTATTATCTTCCGAAAAGACAATTTGGGCAACAAGCTTACGAAGTCGAAGGTTATTCTTTGATTCCGAAGTGTTGTTTGATATTTGCGGCGGCCTCTAGCGACTTGGCGGTTGAGGCAATGCTGATGCACTCCCGGACAATCAACTCAGCATATTTGCGATCGTATGCTAGTTGGTAGTTGGTGAACCCATCACGCGCTTTCTCCGCAGCGTAATCATCAGCCTCAGCGGCCAGCTTTTTGAACAGGTCATTCATAAGTGTTACTTTCCGGTGTTCAACACGTTTAAAATCGATTCTACAGTTCAGAAGCAGTCTTCGTACTGTTCATCGGACATACAGAGATATTGATCCTCAGTGTATCCTGCCCGGTCAATTCCGTGGCCAATCCCGGCATACTTTCCATCAGAATCGTACGCGGAATAGCCATAGCTGTCGAATCCGTCTTTGTCGTAATTCGCAAAGTGCGTTTCCTCATCGTACACATCCCAGGTTGCTGGAGGGACTTCGCCACGCGCGTTGAATCTGAAATCGTGCGCTTCAGCATAACGGCGACCGTAGACTGTGGGGCTGTATTTTCCTTTAGACATTTACATTCTCCTGTACATCAAACCGCCAACCATCTTTGCCGGGGTACAATTCCCACGTCAGCTCTCGCAGCGTGCGTTCCAGAGAGTCGCGATCCATCCCGGAGAACGGATACTTTGCAACAAAACGCTCGCCGGCCTTGTACCGCTTGTCGGCTTTGTATACAGCAACAATCCAATTCTTTTTCATCACAATTCACTTCACGTTTGCGGCAGTGCCGAATTCAACAATCCACTGACGGACACCCTTGTTTGCACGCTCGATCGTCTCTTGCGTGTGCAGCATGCAGCGGAAGAAACCGTATGCATATTGCAGGGGGTTATACTTGATCTCCCAGAACTGTTCCCGGAGAGCGATGTGCTGTTTGATTGCTTGAATTTTCGTCATGCCCAATTATCTCCTGAAATCGTTTATTGGGCAACAGGTCATTCAGCGGCGTTGTTCAGAGTTTCGGCGAGTGCTTTAGCAATCTCTCGGCTATGCGCTTCTGCTACGTTCTTGCCAGTAGCATCTTCGACCCAGAAACCGTTAGCGCGGAACGGGAGTGTGAACCAAGTGTTTGCAAAGTAAGCTCGTTTTGTCATGCGTCTATTATCTTCTGTCTGTGCAATTTGGGCAACAGCGTTATTTGCAGTTGGTGGTAACGAATGTGTCAAACACCGGGCCAGCAACTTCGGTCTTCGTGCACGTAGCAGGTACCTTGTTGTAGGCAGTGCAAACGGTGTGCTTGACGCTGTAGTCGTACCGCGTACCAACGCAGACTGACTTCGTGCCGGGGAACGTCTCCAGGACAGTCTTCTCAGCGAAAGCATCGTTGGCGATCAGAGCAATCAGCAGAGCAGCGAAAGCCATCATAGCGAGGCCAATCACGCCGAGGATAATTGAGGTGGAGTCGTATCGTTTCATCATGACTCTATTATCTTCTGTCTGTGCAATTTGGGCAACGGCAAAAGAAAAACCTTCCAAAAAGGAAGGTCATTCAGTGAGGGATTACACGGCGTTCGGTACAAGCTACGTAGTACCCAACTTCTGTCCCCCGGCAGCTCTTTCCGCCAGCTATACGTTTCGCGCCCCTACTGGACCGACTTTGCTTATCGCTCGTCATGCTGCCCTCACTACCCGATGTACCTTGGGGCGGGCTCCTACCGCGCGAAGCATGAAGCCCGGGACGACTCCCCGGGTCGGTTTTCATCTACTCACGTTACTCCGTATAACCTTAGTATTCTCCAGTTTCCATAGCCTCGTCTGACACTTCTCGTTCAACAACCTCTGCACCGAGCCGGCGAAGCAGCTCGAGGATGCTCCACTCACTGATCGAGTGCCCGTCAGCGAACAGTTTGCCGTCGACCAAGACAGTCGTCCAATCGCCGCGCGGGCATGTGATCCACTCAACTTTCGTAGCCATTTCAGCCTCACTTCTGCGCGTTGTAGTAGTACGTTGTTGCACCAGCACGCGACATTTGCAGTTGCTCCATGAACAGGCCGATCATGTTCTCACGCGACAGCTTAGTGTTAGCTTTGAACAGAGCCTTAGCCTTATCCAGCTTAGTTTCGCCGGAGCGCTTTGCAGACATCTTGGCAGGAACCGAACCCTTCTTAGCCACTTTGTCGGTAACTTTCGTCACGGTCTTAGCAGCCTTCTTCGAAGCACGACGCTCCTTGTCCTCAGGAAAGCCGGCATAAGGAACACCGAATTCACGCTTGGTATCCAACAGCCAGGCGTTGTAGTGAGCGAGTTTGCGGTCGTTGTAAGCGATTTGTTCTGCGATCGAAGCCATGATGAATTCCTTTGGTATGACTCTATTATCTTCTGGATTGCTTTATTGGGCAACGGGTCTGATGCTAGTGATCATTGCGCGGGGGTTAGCTTCCTCGAACAAATCACACGCAGTCTGCTCGGAGTCCGCCTCGATCATCTCTGCACCGTTATTCCAAGCGCAAGGGCCATCTTCAAATTCAATAATGAACATCATCTGTTTTCTCCTGTGTTGCGTCTATCATCTTCTGGATCCGATTATTGGGCAACAACCTTACATCACGTACGGTTATTCAGAATGCGATCATGCTCAACAAGTCCCCGGGCCTTTTGAACAAGAGCTCGGCGGTATCCACGCTTACGTTCTTCCTCACCATCAGCGGTATTGCCAAACTCAATGTATGCCTCAGCACTAGCGTATCGGCTGTGCAGTTGCAACAGGGCTTTTGCAATGTTTTTCATCATTTGACCCCCGCGCGAGCGGCCTCAGAGTTCCACAGATCCATGTAGTACTTTGCATCGCGGCGCAAAGAGAATGTGTCAATGATCTCGCCGGAGCCAGAATCAATCACGTTCCAGATCACGCGCTCGCGACCGCTTGGTGTTGTACCGTATGCTTTGTTCAGTTCGAATTTGTTTGCCATGCGTCTATTATCTTCTGGTTGTGCAATTTGGGCAACGGAGATCGGGAAAATTCCGGAAAATTTCCCCAATAGAATCAACAGGTTACAACAACAAAAATAACTTTTTACACCCGTTCTGGTGCCATGGCCCCGGTTCGGTGTGTATTAGGCTGGGCACTCTTACCTAGCGTCGGCTGCCAGCTGATCCTCACATGCTTCCACATCAGCAAGGATGCGCTTGAGTTCGTTAATGTTGATTTCAAGAAACTCTTTGGTTGCGAAATACGCCACCTCATCGTGGAACTCACGCTTTACATCTTTACGCTGGATCAACCTATCCAGCATAGTTTGCTTGCCGGCAATAGTGTTGCGGAGGTTCTCTGCTATTGTTTGGATGTTCATTTGTCTTCCTTACCGCAGATCAAGATTACTGCAATACACAGTGCAGGGCCACCGATCAGTGCAAAGAAAACCATAAAAGTGTTGAAGTTGTCGATCATCGTGTTCTCCGTTTGATGCCCAATTATCCTATGAAAAGACAATTAGGGCAACGCTTCGAATTCTTCTGCGGTGATTGAGTCATACACCAATGGCTTTGGGTAGTAGTCGGACACCCGCCAGAGCACCCTACCCTCAGCGTCCATGCGGCCAACCCACCGCGAATAGCCGCCGTCACCCATCCCAGCAAACCAGCCATCAGGAGTTTGATAGAGGTCCACAGCCCAGTTGTCCATTCGCGGATACTTCGGAGTGATGTAGTTCTTGTTGGTACTGATCTTGCGATAGAGCTCGTCAAATTTGGTCATCATGTTCTCCGGTTGATGCCCAATTATCTCCTGAATTAGAGTTTAGGGCAACAGTCGACATCAATCCCATCGACTTCAACATTCGATTTCCAGCACGTGCAGGTAGCGCATCGATCATCCTTGTTCATAGTCCCTCGCTGCGGACACCCTCCGAACTTAGGGAAGTCAACTGGATTGCTGCCGCCGGAGACATGAACCTTCTTTGGCAGCTCATCTTGCAAACGTTCCATTCTCAGGTTGACTCGCTGGCCGTCATACGAATCCTCGTCTATGCACCAGATCACTTCTGTCACCTTTGCGTACCTGTCGCTCAAATACCGGACAGTGTCTCCATGCCGCGGCAGATGATCCAGCTTCCAATGGAATAGCAACTTACCATCAAGAAACCCATGCACTTTGTATCTCATCATCAAACTCCAAACAGAAACGTCACATCATCCTTGTCCAGGTAGACATAATCGTTATTATCTTCATACTGGCTAGAAGCTTTGATTGCAACCGCACCAAGCTGCCTCGCTCTCTCCAGCGACTTTGTCCGCGGCACCCAATAGATCTCATCAACATACTCTTGATGGAGCTGCTCAGCTTCTTGCCGGGTCACTTTCCGCTTCCACCACAGAAACCCAGTAGTGTTCTCCATCAGCCGGGCAATCCGCTTCTCGTGCCAGTCAGCTTGGTACTTTTCGAACTCTACTTGCCTGTTGACCGCAGCGTTGAACACCGCGTCCCATTTCAATTTGATGTATGTCATAGTCCATTCTTCTCACGCAGCTTCATTTCAACGACCGCAGCGTAGAGGATCCAGTCTTGATCACATAAAGGATACTCTGGTGTTGCTTCCCCAACATGCTTGTAGAATAGATCCAGACGCTCTTCATCCGTCAGGCCAACAAATGGTGGCTTCTTTGCGTAGTACTGGTGTGCATGCTCCGGGTACGCTTCCGGCATTGAGCAGTTTCTTTGCATACCAAAACCCATGTCTTCTGCTTCATCGTATCTCATATAGTATTCCTTGAACGGCCACACAGTGGATTATAGGGGGTGGCCAAGTGCCTTGTCAACTATTTTAGCGGGTCAGGTCAATCCCGATGACAATAGCGAGGATCAAGCAGAAGTACAGTGGCTGCTCTACGATACTGACGCCGGCCGCAGCGAGAGCTAGACCGAGTGCTGCATACAAAATGTGTGTGATCATCATTCAACTCCGAAGTATTGTTTCATTTTTGCAACCGGCGTAATGTCATAACCTTCACTGCAAGGTTCTTGCTCGGACCAAATCGTCACTATCTCGGCACACTCTTGGACAACCAGCTTGGCAAGTTTTACACCACTGGCATTGGGTCCTGCTACAAGGCCTACCGTTTCGTCGAACATAAATCCGCATTGCGTGGCAAGTTCTTTGATTCGTTCGTTCATATCATTCTCCACAGATATTAACGATGACCTTACCGTAGATGTGCGGGTAGTCTTTGTAGGCTTCGTCCTTGTAGTCAAAGACATCGCAGTAGTCGGTATTGACAGGACGCATCTTCATGTATGTCTGATATCCACTGGACTCCTCAACACCGCACTCAACTTCTGCGTCTTGGGGGAGTGTCTTGAGCCATTCGATCATTTGTGCTACAGTTGCCATAATGTTCTCACAGAGTAAAAGCTTTGCCGAACTTCTTAGTGAACTCGGTCTTGGTAACACTTTCGATCGACACTTTGATCTCGTTGAATGTCTCAATCGTTCGGGCGACATCGAACACATCCAGCGTGCCAAAGTCCCAGAACCGGTCCATGTACATTCCATCCATGTCACGCATATGCATAATGGCTCTGTGGAATCCGGTCTTGTAATCAACTACGCGGTACAGTGTGTGTTTCATGATTTTTCTCCTGTTGCGTCTATTATCTGGGCATTTGGAGATTTGGGCAACTAGCTAGAGTTAGCCGTTCTTCTCCTTGAGTTTGGCTTCGATGGCGCGGTAGAACGCAAGATTGGCTTCCTTCTCGGTGTCATCAAAACTCACAACAGCCCAGACTGCCTTCTCAGCTTCCGAGTACTCCTGACCCGTCAGCCCCACCCATTGCCGCTGTGCTGCGGGTGGGGTGGTGTAAGGCCCACACAATGCGTAGACCGCGTTCTGCACAAGAGCGTCAGGGTCAAAATCCATTTCCTGACCCCTCATGGTTGCGCCGCGCACTGCATAGCGAACAGCAGCAACAACCGCTTCACGCAACGCATGAGTCAAGATAGGCCTTGGCAGATCAATCGATTCGTACTCGCCATCTCTGTACTCATTCGGCGCATAAAGCCAATGGTGATCAGGTAGCGGAAAAGACATCACGCCAAACGCGCTGCCGTCTGGAAGAATGGTCACCGGCTCCTGCGTACCTGGGGGGTATATGCCTGCTTGAATCAGTTGTTCTTTGGCCATCTCATTCAATCGCGCTTCTTCAAGAATGTTCAGCGCCGTGCTGGCCCAGCCATCTTTGAGGGCGGTGATTGCGTCTTCGATATTCTGAAGTGTTGTCGCGGTTGTTTCTGTTGTCATGGTGGTTTCCTTTCAGGGTGGTTGGTAAATCAATGCGGTTCGTTGTGTACCCAAACTTCGGCTCCGGTGTCTGGGTCTTTGTAGTCAAGTACCGGCTGGCACCAGCAGAACTTGTCTGTGATGTGTTCGCGGGGCACAGGTGCTGCGGGTGGGGTGGTGAGCATGGCGCGAAGTTCTGCTTTGGCTTCCTCCGCATCGTCAATCGCGCTGCCGTCATCAAAGCGGCCACCGACAAGCGACCATGCAGAAGCAAATACCTGCGCCTGTTCCATTACTGCATTAACCCAAGCCACAGGCTCCTGCACAGGTGCTGGCTGTGCTGTGGTCAGCCTGTCAATTTCTGCGGACAGTTCTGCAATACGCTGCTGGTCTTCTCTCCATATTTGTTTGGCACGCTCAATCTGCTCCTGCACAGGTGCTGGCTCCTGCTTCTCAGCGGCCTCGATGGCGGTGCGGAGGGTGGTGATGGCGTTTGCAATATATTCAGGCGTTGGGTATTCTTCGTACCTACACGCCATGTCTTCAATCCCCAACGCCTCCAGCGCCTGCTTCATTGCTTCAATACTCATAGTGTTTCTCCTGTAATCTCAATTATCTCTGAGGTTGCTTTATTGGGCAACTAGCTAACTTGTTTCCGATCACACTCAGGATATCCGCAATGCAAGTTATGCAGCTGGCATCCGCCGGGCTTAGAGTGTTCTTTGCAATGGCCTGTAGTGTATTGCGGGGTGTTGTATTGTGTCTCTGGAAGGTCTCGGATGATGTGCCGGATCAAAGCGTCAACCGCCATCATCGAACCGAACTCAATGTACCCCGCAGCGTTCCTTCTGCCGCCGACGTGTTCGACTCTTGCACCAAGATTCATTCCGGCTGTCGCCGAATCACTCGGAATTTGATCGGTTTGCCCTGGGGATTTTTTCAGAGCTTCTTCCAAGCGAAAGATTCTTTCTTTTAGCTCAGTGTTCTCTTGGGAGAGTCTTCGAAGTTCCACAGCGGCTTCTTTGGCACCGATTGTCAACGATCTTCCAAGCCACTCAGCATGTTTCAGCGCTTCCGGCAAATCTTTCTCAGCCATTTTCTTTCCCTTTTCATTCAAAACGAGCAAGAATCTTTCTCAAAAACATTCAAAAAAGAAACAGAATTAGTAACGTTTCCTTACTATATTCCCGCGTATTAGTTTATGTTTTTCTGAGACTAAATACACGCCGCTCCCTAATCGCCTCAGCAATATACTTCGAGTACTCTCTTCTATACTGGGCAAACCAATAGTCGGACATCATTTGATTTCGAAGTGTTGTTTGATGTAATCGCTCGGCTTTGTCTCTACCGGATCCATATCGACTGGGCATCCTGCCGCATTGAAGATGTCTGCATAATATCCACATTGTTTGATTATTAGCTCAGCGAACTTCTTGCTTCTCATGTCTTCCCACTCAAATGGATTAACAGGAGGTGGATAGTTATATAAAGCCCACTCGGTTGCTTCGATATGAAGTTGTTTGATCTTTTCATTCATTTCAGCAAACCTTTATAGTATTGGTACAGTCCGAGGATTTGATTCCAGTCTCGTGTCGGTCCGCTATTGAGGATTCTCTTATAGTATTCTACCTGGGACTGAATGAATTGTTGTGTCATTTGTTCCATCCGAAAAATGTTGATACTGCTGCCGCGATGTGCGCTATAACGAAAACCGGAAGCAGCAGCGGATAATCATACCACTTGTCTTTCCGGAACTTGTATCCCATTATACTGAGGAAGAACCAGAAGCTAACGATTGTCCAGACAATGAGGAATCCGATTGCGTATATCATTCGATCTGATTCTCTCGGTTAATCATATCAGGAATTGATCTGTTTAACGATCACTGTCCCGTTTGCTTCTACTACTCGGCATACTCGTCCGGTTGAAGGAAATCTCCGGCTGACCCAGTCCG
>JACCDQ010024551.1_pt1 | contig 102129 bp, 117 predicted proteins | sample 7446031 | NCBI WGS metagenome assembly JACCDQ01 (sample SAMN15323442, study PRJNA562643) | freshwater metagenome | isolation source: river surface water | place: USA:Blue River Watershed | collected 2017-08-17
ATTCCGGATCGACTGGTTACAATGCCTATGTCTCAACATCCTTGGGAACACGGGCAGTTACTCGAGTTGGTACTGGTTCAGGTGCTTCGTTCCTTATCGGTAGTCTTGCTGATACTCAGAACATCACTGTTAACACTGATATGATCGCGGGATACACTGGAGTTGCATTGAATGCTGCTGACTACGGATTCTCAGCAGGTGCACCAGTTGAAACTCTTGCCAGCATAATTGGTCCGTCTCTCAACTACGATACATTCACTGTCGGTTCAATTGCATCATTCAAGAACCTTAACCCTGGACTTGGCTACAATACGTCAATATTTGTTTTGGTTGACAATCCAGAAGTATCGGCGTATGACTACACCGATTACGTGATCACGATTACTAACCCTACACGTTCATTTGTTGCAGGTGACATTGTAAGTCAAGCAAACACCGTATTTGGAAAAGTCAAGAGTGCGCTTGGTGATAAAATCTATGTGCGCAATCAGACGTTTGGTAACATCAAATTCACTGCAAACAGCACACCAATTTTAAGTGATCGCGGAGCATCTGCAACAATCACAGCATCAATCAGCGATTACAGCGCACCACAAATGGGTTATAACGCTTTCATCTCCGGTGATGTAAAAGGTGAAACTGGTTCTGTTTCAAAGGTTGCGATCGTCTCAAGTGGTATTGGTTATAATGACGGTGATGAAGTCGTCATGCAGCACGTACCAAGCTTCAATCAAATTGAGAACATCAACTTGGTAGAAGGTATTGCACGACTTGGTAATGGTGGTAAGCAAACTGGTTATTGGGAAACTGTTACATCACACTTGAATGAAGTTGACATCCGAATTCGCGATAATAAATACTATCAAGAATTCTCATACGACATTATCGCAAGTGTGTCGTTTGACAAATACGAAAAACTCATTCGTGATGTACTACATGTGGCCGGTACTAAAATGTTTGGATCTGTGGCAAAGGTGTCAGAAGTTTCAATTTCATCGGTTGCAAGCACTGAAATAAGAACCACACAGTTGGCTACGTCATTCCTAGAAGCAAATGGCGCTAACCTTCTAGCTAATACAGCGTACGTTACCGTACAAACAGAGGTTGAAGTATAATGGCGAACACATCTATTAGAGCTCTAAGCACTATCACCGGAGCAAACGTCGATGGTGCAAACGACCGATTCATCGTACATGACTTTAGTGCTAACGTCGATCTGGCAATCACTGGATCCGAACTGAAGAACATCATCGGTAACATCACTACAACTCCAATGATTTTCACTGGTACGAACGCATCTGATGCAGTCCGTATTACACAAACTGGTGCAGGTAATGCTCTGGTAGTTGAAGACTCTACAAACCCAGATGCTACACCGTTCGTAGTGAACAACTCAGGTGTGGTCGTAACTGGGCATACCGCTGCTCTATCAACTATTCGAAACTACGTTAATGCTACTACAGCCATCACGCCATCGATTCAATTGCATGGTGTAACAACTGCTGCAGCAACGGTTTCAGCCGCCGCATGGGGTTCTGGCACGACTGCTCCTGCGCAATTAGTTCTTGCTAAATCTAAGGGTACAACGGTTGGTTCTTATACTGCAGGTGCAAGTGGTGATGACCTCGGCGCAGTAGTATTTAACGGAACTGACGGAACTCAATTTGTAACATCAGCCGTTATTTTAACGGAAATCGATGGAACACCATCGGCAAACAACGTTCCCGGTAGAATGATGTTCCAAACAATGAATGGCGCAGGTCTTTCTGAAGTCATGCGAATCACTGCTAATACTACTGTTGGTATCGGTACTACTGTTCCAGCTAACAAACTCCATGTCACGATTCCTGCTGCCGCAAACAATGCTGTTTCATATCCTCTTCGTATCGAGTCACAAACTGTAACCGCACCAACGATCGGCATCGGAACCGGCATTGAATTTGCAACCGAAACTGCAACTTCAAACAACCTTGAAATCGGTGCTCGTATCGAATCTGTTTCAACAAACATCACTTCTGCTGCTGAAAACTTTGATCTCGTATTCAAGACAATGGCAGCTGGTGCTACAGCAGCAGAACGATTCCGTATCTCATCTGCAGGCAATGCTACACTTACCGGAGACCTTGCGGTAAACGGTGGAGACATCACGACGTCTTCAACCACTTTCAACATGGTCACCGGTACGGCTACAACCGTTAACGCCTGGAACGCTGCAACCGCATTAACAATCGGTTACACAGGAACTGCAACTGGTACGACTACTATTGCAGGTGGTGCTACCACAACTGGTGCAACAAAGACCCTCAATATCGGTACATCCGGTGCTGCAGGTTCTACTACAAACATCAACATTGGTTCTGCATCTGGCGGCACTGTTGTTATTGCTCCATTGCTTGACTTGTCGGCAACAGCAAATACTGCAACGGCTGCAACTCAATATTGGGTCGCAACCAATGATGGCAAGGTTCGTCCTAAAACTCTTGCTAACGTAAAAACAGAAATTGTTACAACCGCCGCGGTTAATACTGCTGCAGCAACCACTCTTGGAACTGTTACAACTGGTGTATGGAACGCTGGTGCTGTTACTTCGAGTGGCGCAGTAACTGCTGCAACCAACCTTACGGCAACAGCTGGAAGTGTTACGGCTGGAACTACGGTATCAGCAGGTACTACGGTCACGGCCGGAACAAACGTTGCAGCAACAGCTGGAAGCGTTACGGCTGGTACGTACGTGACAACTGGTATCACTGCTGCATATACAAACATTGCAACTACCGCTGCTCTTAACTTTACGACTAAGGCAGTTCAAAAAGTTACTCCAACTGCAGCCGTAACAGTTACGGCAACGGTTCCTCCTGCCGGCACAGTTGCTAGCATCATCGTTCTAACCAGTGGTGTCACGTCATACACAATTACGTTCAGCACTGGATTCCTCACTGCTACTACAACTTTGGCAACGGGCACAGTGACCGGCAAATACTTCGTCATCAACTACTTGTCTGACGGCACCCAACTCATCGAAACATCGCGCACGGTGGCAATCTAATGGCTAAGTTTCTAACACCTACATTCAAGACTGCAATTGCACTTCGTAGTTACGAGCAATTGTCATCGAACACCGGTTCGTATTACATTGTGGGTGCGTATTCAAATACGACCAACATCGATGCGGCCGTCAACTCTATAGACGATATTGTTTACGACTTCGATCGCAACGTTGTATTCGGTAAGAAGGTTATGCCTACAGATGTTCTTATGATGATCCGTGACATCCCATGGGTAAATGGATCTACGTATGACATGTATGACGATGCCACGATGGATTTGAACACAAAGAACTTTTATGTTGTTGCTGATGATATTGCAAACTCAAAGAGTGTTTTCAAATGCTTGGAAAACGCTCGAGTGCACAATGGCAATACCCACATTGTAGCGCCGGTTTCCGACAAACCAACAATCTCTCGAGTTTCTCCCGACGACGAATTCTACAGAACTTCTGATGGGTACGTCTGGAAGTTTATGTGCAATGTAAGCGAAGAAGACATCTTATCGTTTGGAGCAACAGGATTCATTCCAGTCCGCAATAACACTCAGGTATCAGCAAATGCTGTTAGCGGTGCAATTGACATCATCACCATTGAAGACACCGGTGGCAAATACCTAAGCTTTGCTCAAGGCAACGTCAAAGTTGCCGAGTATGCTGGTAACCCACTGAAACTTGCAGTTCAATCGAATGTGCAAGAAGTCATGTACACATTTAGCGTAACTGGAACAACTAGCGACCTTACAATTGGTGCTGCAGCTACTGTAACAGTAACTCTGCCGTCGTCAACCATTACTTTCACCGGCACGCTCTATAGTGTAAACGGTACTCAGGTAAAAGTCAATACCACAACAAACACTGCATTGCTACAATCGGATATCGACTCCGCAACTTCAGCAGTTGTGACTCAAACATCACCATCGCGTTCTGTTACAATCGTGACTGTTGACAAAGACGTTATCGTTTCGCTATCAGGTAAAGCAGGTTTCTACTCAGGTTCAGCATTCTACATCCGCAATGGATCAGGTGCAGGACAACTGAGAAAGATCACCGGATACGATATTACGGTTGACAACGAGCGTGTCATTACCATTGATGAAGCGTTTGATGTTCTGCCCGACCTTACATCCCAGTTTGAAATCGCACCATACATCGGAATTACTGGAGATGGAACTGGCGCTAAAGCAATTTGCCACGTCAACAGTATCACGACGGGTATCAAAGACGTAGAGATCATCAATCGCGGATCGGGTTACACCTTTGCGGATGTAACGGTCACCGGCACAAGCGGTATGATTGATCCTCTGACTTCGACTCCTATTTCACCATCACCGGCGGTTCTACGCGCGATCATCCCGCCAAAAGGTGGTCATGGTTTTAACATCTTCAATGAACTGTTCTCACACACGATTTGTATCTCGAAGAAGTTCATTGGTGATGAAGTACCTTACACTAATGAATATAACAAAATCGGCTTGATGAGTACACCATCATTTATCAATACAGCAAACGTTTCGGTGTTTGACGGAAGAAGTGTTGCTAATACAGTAACGGTCTTTGGACCTGGATTTAACTTGGGTGAAAAGGTCACTCAAGCAAATACCAACTTCACTGCAGTCGTGCATGAAATCTCTGGTTCAAACGTGTATCTCACCGGCTCAAGAGGAAACCTTGCAACGACTCCTTATCCTATCACCGGCGATACGTCTGGAACTGTTGCAAACATTATCACAATCACTCCTTCCAACAGAGTATTGAATTCTGGTGCAATTTTGTATGTAGAAGACCTGGCGTCTCCAATAAATAGAAGTAGCATACAAACGGAAACGATCAAGCTTGTGGTCGAATACTAATACAGAGGTAAGCAATGGCTATTGTAACAGATCTTAACGCTGAACCGTACTTTGACGATTTTGATGAAACCAAGAACTTTCATCGAATTCTGTTCAAGCCATCAACAGCTGTTCAGGCAAGAGAACTGACCCAACTTCAAACAATTCTCCAAAACCAAATTGAGAGATTCGGTGATAACATTCTGCGTGAAGGTACTATCATCAAAGGTGGTAACTTCGTAGAAGAATCACCTTTGCCTTATGTGAAACTTCTTGACGCCGCTGCTAATACTTCAGGTGCATACGTATCAACAGACGCTAATGCTTACATCGGTATGAAGGTTGTAGGCGCTACAACTGGTATTGAAGCAATCGTCATCGATGCAATTCCTGGTCTTGAAACACAGAATCCAGACCTAAGCACCCTGTATGTTCGCTACACGAAGAATGCTCAAAACGCTAACAATGAAAACGTTGGTGTGTTTTCTACAACTGAGCAACTTCAAGTTCAACAATTGGTCAGCGGTGTATGGCAAAACTACCACCTCGTAACTATCGCTGGCTCGTTGCCTTCAGTCGGTTCGGCTGCAATCGGTAATGGTTATGGTGTTCGTTGCGGCGATGGTATCATCTATCAAAAGGGTCATTTTGTTCGCTTCGTCGACGACCTAACAATTGTATCAAAGTATGATACACAACCAAATAACGTGGTTGTCGGTTTCCTTACCGAAGAAGAACTGATCACTTCAAACCAAGATGAATCTCTCCTTGACAATGCGAATGGTTTCAATAACTACCAAGCACCTGGCGCTGATCGTCTGAAACTGACTCCAGTTCTTACTGTGAAGACTACAGCTCTTGCAAAAGCAGATGAGAACTTCTTCTCACTACAAGAATATGTCAACGGTAAAGTTGTTCGCCGCAACCTGTCAACTCAATATAGTTCACTTGAAGCTATGATTGAGAAGCGTACTGCTGAAGAATCCGGTGACTACACAGTATCGGACTTTCCAATTCGTATCGAACAATCAACATCAAACACCAGCAATCTTGCTGTAGTTGTAGGTGCCGGTGTTGCATATGTCAACGGTAAACGTACCGAACTCACCAACGATATCTACATCGAAACACCTGAGACTCTCGGTTCACCTTCGACTCAATACAATCAAGACGTGATCACAAACTACGGTCACTATGTTGTAGCAAATACCACTGCAACTCCAATTGGTCTCTTCAATAACTTCTCAGCAGTTTCTCTGCGTAACGGTGCCGGTGCAAACACTGGTACTGCATATGTTCGAGTGGCTACAAAGGAAACCGCATCTGCAACTTCAAACGTTCGTCTGTATCTATTTGGTGTGGAAATGGCAAGTGGTCAATCGTTTGAAGATGTCCGCAAGGTTGTTTCAACTGCAAACACTGAAGCGACTCTTGTTCTTGAAAGCGGCAGTGCTGTAATCAAAGACTACTCCTTCAAGACTGCGATCTTCCCAATTGGCCGTAACAACATCAAGTCGCTTTCGGCTAACACTGATTACATCTACCGCAAATACGAGAACATCACAACTTCTGGTAACAGCACGATCAGTACGATCACTGTTACACTTGGTTCTGATACGTTCCCTTATTCAGTTGGCGCGCTGAACACTGATCAAACTGCAGAGTTCCTGATCACTTCAGCGTCAAGCAACCAGATCATTAACCCGACCAGCATCACAGTTTCATCTCCAACTCAATTGGTGATCACGACTGCAGTTCCTACTGGCACTTCAGCAAACGTTTTGTTCAATGCTAAAAAGGTGATCACTAACTCGAACATCACCAAGAAGACTCTTGAGACTGTTTATGTTAAAGTTGATTGCAGCAACAACGTATCAACCACAACCGGAAACTATGTACTCGGTCTGCCTGATGTGTACGAATTGGTTGGTGTCTGGAAAGGTACAACCTACGATGAAAGCAATGCAGACGTTACATCATACTTCAAACTTCTGAATGGTCAGAATGATAACTACTATGGCCATGCTAAAATCGTACCAAAGAGAAATATCACTCTTACTGCAGCCGACAAGCTTTTGATCAAAGTCAGAACATTTAGACGTGATGCTACAAACATCAACGCGTTCTTTACTGTTGACAGCTATCCAGTTGATGATACTTCAGTAACAATTGGTTCGAGCAATATCCGCACCGAAAACATTCCATCTTACACCATGGAGAATGGTAAAGAAATCTATCTCCGTGACGTAATCGATATGCGTCCTTACATTGAGCCAACCACTCAATACGCGACGACAATTGCTGGTGCTACACAAATCAACCCACCTTCGACTGTTTCATTCAATGGATCGAGCATTGCTTTTGCAACTCCAAACCAGTCGATTGAAACAACGTACGATTACTATGTCGGTCGTAAAGACACTCTGATCATCAACGAAACCGGTGACTTCCAGATTGTCAATGGTGTTCCAAGCGAAAACCCATCGTTCCCATTCACTCCTCAAAAGTCAATGGTTCTTGCGCACATCACCATTCCTCCATTCCCATCTCTCCCAGCAGCAATTGCTAACAGAGCAGGAAAGCCTTCGTATGGTGTTTCGGTAAACAAAACCGACAACAAGCGCTATACAATGAGAGATGTTGGTGGCATTGATCGCCGCCTGAAAAACCTCGAGTACTACACCAGTCTCAACCTACTTGAGAAATCAGCAACCGATCTGGTCATCACTGACGCTAATGGTCTTGACCGATTCAAGAATGGTATTCTGGTTGACAACTTCGAAAACCTGTCAATCGCAGATGTGAAGAACACTGAGTTCGCTGCAAGTATCGATCCGTCATACAAGGAAATCAACCCACGATTCCGTTCGTATCCAATTGACTTGAAAGTAACGTCGACTTCGAACACCACCGATTACGGTAAAGCATTGACCTTGACAAAGACTGATATTTCAGTTATTGACCAGTCATATGCAACCGACATCAGAAGTTGCACCACGAGCTTCTACAAATACACTGGTGCAATGCAACTTGTTCCTGCATATGACAGCGCACCTGACTACACTCAGGCGCCAGATGTCAACATCAATATCGATCTAGCTACACCATTTGCTGAATTCACCGAGGCTCTTCAAGAGTTTGTTCCTCTGCGTTCTGTGAATAGCACTGTTGTTAGCAGCAATACTCGTAGAAGTGGTGGTTTCCTTGGACTGTTCAGAAACCGCATCACGACTGATACGATCAAAACTGTTACAAGTGAACTTTCAGTTACTGAAGGTCTAACACAAACAGTTGACATTGGTGACTTTGTTTCGAACGTTGACTTCCTGCCATACATGCGTACAAAAGAAGTCAAGGTCTACATCACTGGTCTTCGCCCATCGACTCGATTCTACTTCTTCTTTGATGGTAAAGATGTAAATGCCCATGTCGCAACGGGTGTATTTGTTGATGGTGAAGTAAAGAGATCGTCTGAATATGGTGCTGCAAACGTAGTTCTATCAGATTCGACCGGTGTACTTTCAGCAGTATTCCGTATTCCAGCAAACACGTTCTTTGTTGGTGATCGTACTCTTGAAGTCATGGACGTTCCACTTTACACCAGCAAGGACTCATCATCGTCCTATGCTTCAAAGGTGTACAGCGGATTCAACTTCCAAGCAACAAAGACCGGTCTTGCAACTTCGACACGTACCGCAGAAATTGACATTGTCAGAACGACAACTTTCACTCAGCGTCAGCGCCGCGGTGGTGGATCAGACCCAATTGCTCAGACATTCATTGTTGATACCGATCTTTCAACTGATGATTCGGTAATGATCACCAAGCTTGACCTGTTCTTTGCAAAGAAGAGCACGGTTGGTAATGGTGTTACAGTTCAACTTCGTGAAACAGAAAACGGTTATCCTTCAGGTACAATCGTCCCATTGTCAACGGTTCACTTGAACGCATCAGAAATTACTGCAAATGCTGAGAATGCATCGGCAGCAACAACGGTAACGTTCTCGGCTCCTATTGCAATCAAGACCGGAACAGAATATGCTATTGTTGTAGCACCAGACGCAAACGACCCAGACTACTTCCTGTGGGTTGCTAAGACTGGTGGAACTGACGTTGATACAGGAACTTCGATTACACAAGACACAAACGCTGGGGTTCTGTTCACATCGACAAACAATAAGGCATGGACTCCATACCAAAACGAGAACATGAAGTTCGTTATGTATCGTGCTAACTTCACAAGCAGCACTGGTTACGTAACCTTCACAAACAACGACAACGAATTCCTACGAGTGAGTAACGTTGTTTCTGGTTCGGTTGGTACGTACTACATCAATGATGAATATGTGTTCAATGCTAACTCATCAACTGCAGTATCCGGTACGATTAGTATCGTCGCTGGTAACACCACAGTTACCGGAACCGGAACTCAATTCGGTACATCAGAGATCAGCATCGGTGAACACGTCGTTGTAAAGAACGGAACTGACTATCAGGTTCTGAAGGTTGCTTCGATTGCAAACACCACTCAAATGACGGTGTCTGATATTCCCACAGCAAGTGCAAGCGTTACGACTTACTGGAAATCACCTGTTGGTAAGGTTACTTACTTCAACATTGGTGAACCTCCAATGTTGATTCTTGAAAACTCGACTGCTAAAACCGGTCTAGTGTTTGCCGCGAACACCTACATCATGGGTCAGCAATCCAAGACCATTTCATACTTGGATGAAGTACGTGATCTTCCAGTTAGCTACCTGCAGTCAGACATTGCACGCAGCAGCTTCAATACGACACGTGTTGACCTTGTTGCAAACAAGTTGTACAATATCTCTGGTCCTACCTATGCAGCAGACCTTGAGTTTGGTGATAACAACTACTTCACCAACAACGCAACATACATCAGAAGTAAGAGTAATGCTCCTACGACTACGTCATTCGAGTTGCAAGTCAATCTTGCAAACATCTCGACTGGCTCAAAGGATGTATCACCTCTTGTTGACCACGAAATCTCGGGTGTTACGGCATATGAGTTCTTCATCAACAACAGTGCAAACAACGAACTGACTTCAACCGGAGAAGCTTCTTCGAAGTACATCTCTAAGCGTGTTGAACTTGCAGATGGTCTCGATGCAGCTGATGTAAGAACGTACCTCACGGCTTACAAACCACTCGGTACCGACTTGAAGGTCTATGTGAAGTTCCAGTCTTCAACTGACCCACGTAACTTCAACGAAATCGAATGGTCAGAATTGATTGCGAAGACTGAGACAAATGCTACATCGTCTTCGGCAAACCGTTTTGACTTCCGTGAAATCGTTTATGATCTAGGTACAACTGCTAAGACCGCTGGTCAAGGTGCATGGTTGAATGGTGGAGTAATCCGCTACATTGCACCAAACGGAGCGATCTACAACAGTTATAAATACTTTGCAGTTAAGATTGTGATGCTCTCATCGAGACACAATGCAATTCCACGTATTCTAGACATGAGAACGATTGCACTATCATGATCCAAACCGAGAACAAAGACTTTTCGCGTGACATTGGAACCAAAGCCCTTCTGAATACAAACAGAACGGCTTTGGCCGAACACAAATTCAGACTCGAACAGATGCGCATGATGCAATCTATGTGGGCTGACATTGAATCGCTTAGGTCAGAGTTTGCAGAAATCAAGAAACTCCTCGAAAACTACAAGGTAAAACATGACTAAGACATACACAATAGTCGATACCGCAAGTGATTCGTTTGGATCATGGGTAACCAAAACAAACAACCTGATCACTGACATGAATCAAGTCATCGTCACAAGTGACTTTGATGGCAACGCAGGTTCTACATCCGGCAACGTGGCGGTCGTTGGTATCCTAAGCGCAAACGTTGGAGCATTCGAATCGCTACGAGGCGGTACTCGAACTCTTTCAGCTGCACTTCCTATCACATCAGACGTCGTCTTTACTGGTTCTACATTAACCGCATCAGCTAACCTTGTTCTTTCGGGTAATACCACAATGAGCAGTGGTCGTACACTATCGGTATATGGTGTTACTCTACTCGGAAACACAGTAACTGTCAATACGTCTTCCACATTTTCTGTTAGCGCGGCAAACACAACTATCACTTCGGCTGACGGTAAAATTGCGCTGAACGGATCAGCAATCTCGTTGAACGGTAATACAACCGTTACAAACGGAAGTCTGCTGACCGCAAATGGTACAAACCTGACTTCACTGAATGCTACACAGTTGACAACAGGCACGATTCCTGATGCACGAATTGCATCGACAATTGCTCGTTCGAACATCACAATCACAAGTCCAGCAAATGCTGGAATTACCGGAGGCGGCGATCTTACCGCCAACAGAACGCTTGTAATCGATGGCACGATTATTCCATATCTTGCAAACACTCAATCGTGGAGTGGCACAAACACTTTCGCAAACCTGAGAAATAGTGGCCACGTTCTTCCTTCAGCAAACAACACATTGAACATCGGCTCAGCTACAATGCTCTATGCAAACATGTATGCTACATTGTTCAATGGTACAGCAACGTCTGCTCGTTACGCTGACCTTGCAGAAAAGTATTTGGCTGATGCAGTCTATGAAATTGGAACTGTTATGGCAGTTGGTGGTGTTGCAGAAGTCACGGCAGCAGATGCATCAACCGCTCACTCGGTAATTGGTGTTGTCTCGGAATTCCCTGCATACCTCATGAACAGCGATCTTGAAGGTGGCACAGCAATTGCACTGAAGGGACGGGTTCCAGTAAAGGTTGTCGGTGACATCAACAAAGGTGATCGTCTTGTTCCATCGGGTACAGCAGGACGTGCAACATGCGATAACAACGATTCAGGTCGTGCATTTGCAATTGCTCTTGAAGCCGGCTCTGATATCGTTGAGGCTATTATCCTGTAAGGAGTGATATGAACGTCGTTTATGTGAACTACACAATACGAGACAATGTTCTAGATTATGCTTGGCTTTCATTCAAATCATACGTCGAAGACAATTACAAAGGATCGGTGAAATGGAATTGGCATCATCCGATCAATAGCTCAATTGCTTTGTCACCAGAACATCTTGCAAATGAAATCTTAAGCCTACAACCAAAAGTTGTAGGTTTTTCAGTCTATGTTTGGAACGTAGGACTGTCTCGCGAAGTAGCAAGAATTGTCAAGGCAAAAAACCCAAATGTCTATATTGTTTTCGGCGGACCTTATTCCGAATACAAAGAAGACGCCGATTACTTCCGTAAAAATCCGTACATCGACTTCACCTGCCAGACTGATGGTTATGGTGAACCATTCATGAACGAATTACTGTATCAAATCGAAACTGATCAAGACTGGATGAAAGTCCCGTTCATGGTTATGCCAGATCAAAATGGTGATGCTGTCTATGCAACTCCATATGCAAAGAGATCATTTGAATGGCCACTAAAAATCTTTGAGCGCAACAAACCCTACATCGATTACGTTCACAAGATCAAGACGCCCGATGTAACGGTCATGGCCACGTATGAGACACACCGCGGATGTCCATACGGTTGTGTGTTCTGTGAATGGAGTGGAGGAATCAACTCAAAGGTTTCATTCAAGCCAACAGATCTGATTCTTGAAGACATTCGTTGGCTGATCGAAACCGCATCTATTGATGTCTTCCAATTTGTCGAAGCAAACTATGGACAGATCGATCGTGATGTAGAAGTCATGGAAGAAATCTGTAGGCTCAAAGCAATTCATGGTCGCCCGTATGATGTAGCATTCAACGGACTCAGCAAATCAAAGAAGACAAACGTCTATAAGATCAACCGTCTTCTTGCTGAATCGAACATGCTGACCGACGTAAAAATCTCGATTCAGAATATCGATCCTCTTGTGTTGAAGAACATTGATCGATATGATGAGCCATGGGAAAAGCAAATCCATGAACACAAAATGCTGCAGAAAGACTTTGGTCTGAAGATCAGAGCTGAATGCATTCGTGGTCTTCCAGGTGTAACACTCGAGTCGTATTATCATGAAGCCGGAGAACTTGCAAAGCAAAACATGTTCTGGGAGAAATACCCATGGCATCTGCTTCCTACATCACCAGCTTCAAATCCTGCTTACCTAAGTAAGTATAAGATCAAGACGATTGAACAGTTCTCTGATGACTCGAAAGCAGCAATTATCAAAGCGTCTTCATTCGAAAACGGTGACATGGTTGTGATCAATGGTTTGGTAAATCATCCTGAGTATGCACAGAAATCAGAGATCGTAGTCGAGACGTACTCATACACTCGAGACGATTATGCCGAGATGCTCGTATCAGACGGCATAGTGTTTGTTATGGAGACTGAAGGTTACCTACGCAGACTGACTCAGTACCTGTCTACGACAGGCGTACCGCAATCACTATTCTATAAGCAATTCTACTCTCAGTTCATCCATGGTGGATACCTAACTGATATTCAATTTTCTGTGCTTAAAAGCATTATACTACAGGCCCAAGACAAAGTAAAGGCAAAAAGCACTCACAACTTCGAATATTTCAAACTCGAAGGATTGCCATGGCAGCTGTACGGAAAGATTCAAGCCATCATCAACGTTATGGTGAACATCAATCGCGAAGCATTCTTTCATGCAGTGCATCGGTGGGTCATCGACGAGTTCGGTCCGGATGAGAAGTTGGATGATTTGATCAAATTCTGCTGCAACACCATTCTTTGGATTGATCATGATCCGACGAACCCTGCTTCGTTCACCACACAATACGACTGGACTACCGATACTCCAACACTTGGACCGGTCATAAATACTCCACTAGATACGACCTACTCAAATAGGTCATTCGTCATCGACTGGCACACGATGTCTATGCAGGATCGAATTGCTAAGTACTTCCTAAGGCTTTGTGCAATTCATGGTGACGACAAAATCTTTCAGAATATCGAGGTGAAATATGTTGACTAAAATAGTGCTCGTAATGAATATTGAGGTTGACGAAATCTATACACTTCGCAACACCTTGAACAGTCGACTAAATGACGAATTCGTACAGTATTGCACCGAGGATTCAATCGTATTCAATAAGATGATCGCCAACCTGAAATCGAAGTATCCGAAAGCTTTGGTCGATTCATTCATCGCTCACAATTACAACGACGTAATCGGTCAACTGAGTAGTGAGGAACTAATCACCTTTTTCGAAATAGCCTTTGACAAAACTAACGATCTGGTATATTATAGGTTTGAAGCCAACTCTTACTCACAGTATGGGCTTTCAGGCAAAGTTGTTCTGCCTACAGCGTATGACGGTCTACGACCTAAAGACGCCTTGTACATTGGGTGGGTGACTCCGCATAATATCGGTCATTTGGTAGAGCATGAAGGCTTGACTGAAGAGAATGCTGCAAAGGTACAGATCGCGATGTCAACCATTTTGAGAAAACACAAAGATGAATTCGATATGTTCTTTGATGGGTCTTCAGTAGAAGAAGTAATGGAGTACATCCGTAATGCTTGATTGGGTCTTTATGTGGGCATCTCGTCGTCCGTTCCTTTGGGACAATGTCACGAACAATATGAATCTGGCCTTGACAGAAGAATATGCGCTTCCTTCTCAGTACTTTCCTGCAAACATCAAAAGTGTTTCGCCTTCTCACTTAGAACGAGTGCCGAATCCTGAAGCACTGAACGGCCAGATTCTTGACCAGTTTGAAGCTGAGAGTTTCAAATACGTAATTGAATCTACCTACGATCAAAAGCTTTTGATCAAAGAGAATATGCAGGTTCAGGTATTGACAAATGAATCGAACAGCCGCAAGATCGATCTGGATGAAGTCGGTGGATATTTAGAGAAGTACAAATGGGTTGCGCTTGGAGTTGTTCTAAGCAATATTGAAATCTCCGATAAGACTATTGTAGCCAAGTCATTCTATTACACTCGTGATCCAAAGACTCTGCAAATCATCAATCTGAGTGGAGACAATCAGCCACTCGATCATGATCATTTGCCAGTGATTACGTATGTAGTGTTTAAGCGTACAAGTGATGATACCATTTACACAGCAGTTGTCAACCCTAATTTGATATCGATTGCAAATATTGAAACAGGCATTCTGGGCAACCATCGAGTTTCTACTCTGAACACCTTTGAAGATGGTATTGAATCGTTTTTCACTAAACCAAAGATTGTTGGTGCAAGACTCATCGGCGATAACGTCATTTTTGCCGAAAACGACTTTCAAATCTACGAGTATGAAGGCAGTGGTTTCTTTATTCGTCTTGGTGATAGACCGTCATTCCGTCGAACCATCAATACGAATTTCTATATTCGAGAAGAAGATGGTGTACTCAATGTGGCAATCAATCAGGCAATTGGTTTCATTTCGCTTGAGTACGACATTGATGCAATGATAAATACCTATGACGACCGTACTACCGCCGGCAAACACAAAGTCGACTTCCTAGTCGTAAGAGGATAACATGACTATCAATCCAGATACCACAAGCACATTTACGTCTGCATCGCCAAGCGTATCAAATACTGCTGCCGGCAACGTAATTACTGCAGCAACGTTTCGACAAATGGTTGACATTCTTGATTCGTTAGTGCAGCACAACCATACATTCACCGATGACTATACATCAAACTGCCAATGCAATTGCTCAAGAGGAAGTCTATAACACATGACAGATTATGTTAACGTGAAGCGAGTACTTAGTGATGCCCAGAAACAACGACTGGCTAATCATACACCATCGGTGGTTGAACAAGACGGTAAACTGATTACTACAGTCGAAGAGATTAACATCTCCGGCAAAGGTAAGAAGAACAATAAGCTTGTCTCAGTCAAACCAAAAGACGAAGAAGCTGCAGTGCCATTCACTCAAGCCGAAGAGTTGTTCAAAGACCTCGTGCAAGTGAATGCTATGCTTACGAATGCATGTAACCTATCATGCTCATATTGCTATGAGCAGCACAATAAAGACTTTGGTCGATTCACAAAAGAATCACTGAAGCAAGTGTATGATTGGTTGAATGCTCGTAACAATGGCCAAAAGAAAGTCTTTCAGTTCTTTGGTGGTGAACCTCTGATCCACAAGCCTTTGATCAAAGAGTTCATGGAAACCTATGACGAAGAACTCCGAGAAAATTATGAAAACTACCGTGGTACGTATGTTTCGATGTGTACAAATGGTCTATTGCTGAACGACGAATTCACTGAGTTCTATTTTGGCAAACCGTACACTCACATGATGATTAGCCTTGACACTTTCAATTCGACAATTGACCATCGTGAGATCACTCCGACTCAAATGAACAAATTGCGTACAGTGATCAAGAAAGCTATTGACACCGTCGATGATCCAATGCGAGTCGTTGTTCGTGCTACTTTGTCAGAAGAGACTAGTCGCGACATGGGTAACTTCATTGATGAACTCTATGGTCTTGGCGTTCGCAATATGGTTGTGCACCCTCTTGTGCTTGACTCGAAGCATGGTTACATCTCATGGAAAGATGAGAACTGGCAATCAATGTGTTCAAAGATTTTCAATGCACTTGAGAAGTATGATGATCTATTCATCAAGTTCTCTGAAGGTGTTGGCCAAAAAGAAGACTCGAACTGCTTGGTTGGTTCACATATGGTTGCAATTGATGCTTCAGGCGACTTCTCAGGTTGCTACTTCTTTACGAACCAAAAGTCAAATGGTGCTGATATCGCAGTTCTCGGTAACGTGATTCAAGACAAAGTCTATGTCGATCGTTACAAAACATTCCAAGGCGCTTACAAGGAAATGTTTGAGACCGAAGAGCAATGCCGCACCTGTAATTATCAGAATGCATGCTATCAATGCCCAGCAGGTAACCTTGACACTGGAACTCGTCTATTCCGTCCTGATGATATGTGTCAAAAGATTGTGAAACTTTATGTTGACTTCCAAACGGACGTTAGCAAAAAGATCTTCATGCGCCATGTAAAGAAACGTGCTGCTCGTCTAAAAGAACTTGGTCCACAAATCATGTCGGCTGAATTGACGTTCTTTAGAGAAGCCTTTGCTGGAAACGTAATGGGTCAAGATATGTTTGATCATTATGTCAACACTCGAAATGAACTGCAAACACCAGAAGAAATCATGCATGAGTGGCTTGGTGTAAAAGACTTAAGAGAGCTTTACAATGAACTCGCAAAAATGTATGGCTACCCAGAAATTACGTTCCATCCTGACTCCGACATAGTGAAGTGCTATTACATCCAATGCATATCGACAATCATCTTCAGACACGAACAAGATCAGATCAACAAGACGAGCCTCTCGACTTTGCTGGAATAAAAGCAATCACCATATACCTCGGAGACTTTTGTAACTTCGACTGTGTGTATTGTGACAGAGCTTACATCCGTGATGAAATCGGATCACAGAATCTCCTTAAGAGAGACTTCGACGATATCGTAAAGTTCATGACTCTTGCAAAAGAACATGCTAAAGAACTGAAGGCCATCTCCTTTCATGGAGGTGAGCCTTTTCTTTATGTGAAACGAATCGATCAGTTGATGGAATTGCTTAAGCCAATGTACAGTGATTCAGTTGAATACTACATCACAACAAATGGTTCACTCATTGTAGAGAATGAATGGTTCTTTCAGAAATGGAATGGCATTCACATCACTTTGAGTTATGACTTCAATTATCAGGAAATCAATCGCGCACCTATCGATTTGAAAGGTCTGTCAGAAGTTCTTTATCGCAACAATTGCTACCTGATGTTTCAATTTGTAGTTCCTCCCGATGGCTTCAATGAAGACACACTTGCAGAAGTAATTCGTTCGTGCAAATTGGCAAGATGTGATACGATCAATATCATTCCACTGAGACATCATCGAGGTAAGCAAAAATTCAAAGTGCTTATTGACGATGTTGATATGAAGTGGTATAGTGTTAACCTAATGCGCTTCATTCATTCTCTGTACGCACAGGGAATCATTCTGAACATCGATGGTAACTACGACAAGATTGACAAGCAGTACCTAAACAACCACGGTAAACTCATTCTGAGTCCGGACGGTTATCTCTATCCTGAATTCGATTACCTTGAGTACAAGCGAAAGGAATTCCGAGTCGGTCGATGGAGAGGACAGCAATACCTTGATCGTGTGAAGAGCGAAGAAGACTTCATTCGACCAAGTTGTCAGACATGTCCTGCACGAGACTTGTGTGGACTGAAGTATCTCTACAAGATGTTTGATGAAGAGCCGAAGGGTCAGTGCAAAGAGTTCTATGGCACAATCAGTCTCATGGTGCAGCACCTTCATAAATTGAAACAGAAACCTACGTTGATGCATTGGATTGGGTATGAGTAGTTACAAGGGTGAAGACTTTCGTAGCTTCAAAGATCACTCAACGTATTTTCTAACCGAAGATGCTTTGGCTTCAATTACACACGACTTGACTTTCAGTCCTACTCGAAAGTATTACTGTGGTGCGAATTGTCAAGTGTGCTACATCAAGCAAAAGCTGAATGAGCATCTGCCATTCTATTCGCAATCAGTTCCTGACAAGATCACCGACAAGCAGACACAATTATGGTATGATGTCTTTGATTACTTCTATGTGATTCGTATCGTCGATGATCTTCGATTGCTGAAAGCACAGTATCCTCACGTGTATGACTGGTATCGCGAGCATGCAGCTACCTTTGAATTTGGTATGACTGACAACGCCGTGATTCTTCAGCATGATACACTCATGGAATTGGACATGAAAGGCATCTCTGAGATTGCATTGAGTGAAGACTTTCTGAACAAAATCAATTCGAAGAAGAACTACAACAAAGTGATGGAGATTCTGCAAAGGTATATTGACAAATACAAATTGCATAAGATCAAAATCATCAAGACGACAAACAACGACTTCGAATATCATGCAACCGAATTGGTTGAATGGCTTCATGACAAAGGTGTCGTGGCTTCACTTCATAATGACTTTCGAAAGACGTCCGAACATAACCGATCCGAAGGCAACACTGATTACGACCTGAAGAACGTGTTTGACTATCAGAACACTCACGTTCTATGTTACAACGATCGTACATATCAAATCTATCGTGGCTCGCTTCACTTCTATGGTGATCGATTCTTCTACAGTATTGATGATGCCACTGACATCAATTGGGACCCGTTTCACACCGTCGGTGAATCGTTTAAGTACAATGACTTCATGACTGATATGGTTCAAGGCAAGTTGAATTTGTACTCAGAGTTTGTCAAGGAATTGTCAACGGTGAAAGACCCTGCTGCGATAAAATTTAGAGACTACTATATAAATACCATTGACAACTTCGAAGTCGATCGTGAATTCAATTTCGTTCCTGATTCTATGTTGAATGAGACAAGTGTGTTTTACTCTAAATTGATCGATCAAGGGTTTAAGAAAACACCGGTAGGTTTGTATAAGCCAGGCGAACAGCCAAAGCCTATCGTCAAGTTCAAGTAAGGACCTATCATGGCAGTACAAACAGGCACAACAAGTCTAGGTGTAGCAACATCGCTTCGCACGACCTACACGAATCCATTGCTAGATGATATTCACGTCGGGCATACTGTCATGGCATGGCACCTCACTACTCTTGCAGCATTCATCAATGCAATTGCTGCTCACACCCACACATTAAACGACTACAGCGTGATCCACGTAGATGGAAATACACAAACTAACTCTACGGCATTTGTAACACGCACTACTGATGCTGCAAATATCACCCCAGTAACATTGAGTGGTGTTTCAACCGGTTCAACCATTACCGCAACGCATCATAACACACTTGCAGTCGGAGCAAATGACGCAATTGCCCACACCCATGGATTTAGCGATGATAACGGAGTATAATGACTACTACATTTGAATTGGCATCTGGCCAGCAATTTCGCTATGATGCTCACACAAACAAAATCTATAACTTGAAGGCGGAACAACTTAATCTTCCGCCTTTGCAGTCTCTTGATTGGTATGAGGAAGAAGAGAAGAATCATGGCGTCACTCACAAGGTGAACAATCCAATTGCGATTCGAATTCTTCTCGGCCATGCGTGTAATTACAATTGTACCTATTGCATGCAGAAAGACATTGGCAATCCAAATGAACGGCCGCAATCGATTTACACTGAGTCGTTCATTGCCGGCATCAAAAAGAACCTGAATCTAGAACGACTCCATCGCATCGAACTCTGGGGTGGCGAGCCTTTTCTTTACTGGAAAGACATGGTCGAGATCATGAAGTTCTTTGATTCACCCGATCGTGAGTTCTTCATCTCTACAAATGGATCACCGTTTGTTCAAAAACATGTTGACTTTTTCAAATCACTAAAAGCGAATGTGCTCATCAGTCTATCACATGATGCAGTAGGACAAGAGAAACTCCGTGGTGATGACATCCTTAAGAATCAAAAGAAGGTTGACATCATCAAGCAACTGCTGAACGTTCCAAACGTAAAGCTTGGTTTCTCTACGGTCGTCAGTAACGAGAATCATGACCTATATCGCATCAATGAATACTTCAAAGACTTCTGTGACAATCATGAAATCGACTTCCGGTCAATGAAGATCACTTTCATTCCTGCAAAGAACTATGACGTACATGATTCGGAGATGGCATCATCGAATTACATTCTTCGTGGTGAAGCACTCAAAGAATTTGCCGTACATCTGAATGAGTTTACTTCGGATTGTTTAAAGCACCCTGAAAACTTCCTTCGTAACAACATCTTGTATTCGGAAGAAGGTGTAATCGAATATGCGAAGTTCCTGACTCGAGCAACTCCTATCACCACCAAGTCTGGATGTGGAGCAGATTCAAACGACATTCTTTCAGTTGACATTCAGGGAAATGTTCGTCTATGTCCGCACACAGATGGAAGCTTTATTGCAGGTCGTCTTGATGAAGTCACCAAAGTAGAAATCAAAGGTATGGACATTGCTCGTAAGAAGAACCATTGTATGGGATGTCCGGTAAAGCGTCTATGCCGATCTTCGTGTCCTATCAAATTCCCTGATCACGTCTTCTATTCGAACTGTGCACTTGAGAAAGTCTGGTGGGGTAACATTCAGATTCATGCTTTCGGTCTTCTGTTCGGAGAATCCGTTACACTTCTGCCTTAGCACTTCTTATAAATAGTCATAGAATTTAAGGAGATTTTCTATGGCTATTAAAGCAAATCTTGTAATCGATCAAGGTACTGATTTTTCAGCAGTCATCGATCTCGTCGACACGAATGGTGAGATTTACAATCTCAATGGCTTTAGCGTATCAGCACAGATGCGTAAAAACTACATGTCGTCATCAGCGGTTACGTTCATCTCTTCGCATAATGGTGTTGGCGGCAAGATTACTCTCATCCTTTCAAATACTTCAACTGCACTGATCGAACCCGGTCGGTATCTTTATGATGTCGAAATCACTTCATCGGGCGGTATTGTTACACGTGTTGTTGAAGGTATTGCAACAGTAACTCCTGGCATGACGAGAATCTAACGTGTCGATCAAAGCAACAGTTACTCAAAACGGGTTGACAACTGCAAAGGTTACGCCTCAGCAGAATGTCCTCGTTACCAATTACAGAGTCAATTCAAATAGCTTGAATCTAGAAGATTTGAGCAACATTGCTGTTACATCTCCACTCGATGGCGCAATGCTAGTATACAACGCAGCAACACAAGTTTGGGAAGCTCGCAGTGTGATCGATAGCCCGAATACAGAGCTTAACGGAGGCTTCTACTAATGTCACTCATCAGAATTAAAAGATCTGGCGCATCAGGATCACCGGCCGCACTCGCTCAAGGCGAAATGGCATATTCGTTCCTTGGCGGTACACAAGCAAATGGCGGCGATCGTCTTTACATTGGTACTGGCACGGAAACTGGCGGCATTGCTGCAAATATTGAAGTTATCGGTGGTAAGTATTTCACAACTATGCTTGACCACGTTGCAGGTGTGCTTACTCCAAGCAGCGCTCTCATTGTGGATGCATCTGGTAAACTTGACGACTTCAACGTCGATAACGTAAACATCAATGGCAACACCATCTCGACGACGAACCTGAATGGTAATCTCGTCTTGTCTCCAAATGGAACTGGCATCATCGATGCCAGTGGTAAGCGTATTACGAACGGTGCAGCTCCATCGGTCAGCAGCGACTTCGTAACTCTTGGCTACCTGAATACGACATTCACATCCAACTTGAATATTGCTGGCGACACTGGCACTGATGCAGTTTCTCTTCTTACTGATACTCTGACCATATCAGGTGGAACCGGTCTGTCGAGTGTTGTCACAAACAACAACGTAACTTTGAACCTTGACAATACAACCGTTTCTGCTGCATCTTATGGTTCGGCAACTGGTGTTGCAACGTTTACCGTTGATGCTCAAGGCCGCCTGACTGCTGCTGGAACAACCGCAATTGCTATTCCATCGACTCAGGTTACTGACTTCACTGAAGCTGCACAAGATGCAGTTGCGGCTGCATTTGCGGCCGGCACACAATCAGGTCTGACTGTTACATACAACGACACTACCAACTCACTCAGCCTGAATGTTAATGATCCAACCATCACCCTGAGCGGTGATGTTACCGGTTCGGCCACGATGACCGATCTTGGAAACGTCACGATTACCACTACGATTCAGCCAAACTCAATCGTTCTTGGAACTGACACGACTGGTAACTATGTTGCAACTGTAGGTGTCACTGCAGGTACAGGTCTGAGCGTATCTGGTTCGGGTGCTGAAAACGCTGCGGTAACGATTGCAGGTCTTGATGCTACTACATCGACGAAGGGCGTTGCATCATTCAGCAGCACGAACTTCAACGTCGTATCAGGCGTTGTTACAACCAAGACTTTCACGATCGGTAGCACTGCTATTAACAACGGTGGAACGACAGTTTCGCTTCCAGGTCTGACCGATGTTACGGCTGGAAACCTGTTGGTCAGTGCAAATGAAGTTGCTGCAACAAACGCAAACGGCAACGTTTCTCTGAAACCCGATGGAACCGGAACTGTTGCGGTTAACAATAAGCGTATCACTGGACTCGCAGAACCAATTGATCCTACCGACGCTGTTACTAAGCAATATGCTGACGGTATCGCAACCGGTCTTCACGTTAAAGAAGGTGTTGATGCTGCTACCACGACGACTCTTGCTGCACACACTGGTGGATCGGTAACTTACAACAACGGTACTTTGGGTGTTGGCGCAACTCTTACTCTTGGTGTTGCTCTTACAACTCTTGACGGCCACACTCTTATCGATGGTGATCGTATCCTTGTTAAGAACGAAGCAAATGCTATCAACAACGGTATCTATGTTCGTACAAGTTCAACTGTTCTGACTCGTGATCCATTATTTGACTCCGATGAAGACATCGAAGGCGGTGACTTCGTATTCGTTGTTGAAGGTACTGTTAACGCTGGAACTGGTTGGGTTCAGACCGCAACGGTTAACGTCATTGGCACCGATGCAATTGTCTTCCAACAGTTCTCTGGTTCCGGTACGTATCAAGCAGGTGCAGGTCTCAGCCTAACGACTGGAACCTTTGACGTCAATGTCGATTCAAGTTCGATTGAAATCAGTGCTGATACTCTCCGAGTAAAAGCTCTTGGTATCACCGATGCAATGCTTGCTGGTTCCATCTCGAACTCTAAGCTTACCAACTCGACAATTTCAGGCGTTGCACTTGGAGGCACACTGTATAGTTTGTCATTCAACAGTGGTCTCGTCGCCGGTTCGTATAACGGTTCGACTCCTGTAACAATCAGTGTTGATTCTGCTACTGCTGCAACTGCTTCGAAGATCGTAATGCGTGACTCGTTTGCTAACTTCTCGGCAAACACAATCACTGCAGCATTGGCTGGTAACGCTACAACTGCAACGACTTTGCAAACTGCACGTACGATCAATGGTGTATCGTTCGATGGTTCGGCTAACATTACTATCACTTCGAATACAACGAACGCTGTTACTTTCAACAACAGCGGTACTGGTGCGGCATCAGGCACTACCTTCAACGGTGGTACTGCTCAAACTATTTCGTATAACACTCTCGGTGCATCACCTCTTGCTGGTTCGACATCTCTTACCACTCTCGGTACGGTAACAACCGGTACTTGGAACGCAGGTGTAATCAGCAGCACATATGGTGGAACTGGTGTTAACAACGGTGGACGTACTCTTACGATCAACACCGGTAACTTGACCATCGCTTCACAGGCTGCAGGTTCTACAATCAGTCTTGGTGGAAACATCACAACTGCAAACTCTGTAACAACGTCGGGTAACTTTGCCTTGACATTGACACAGACTGCTGCTACTAACGTTACACTCCCAACGACCGGAACTCTTGCAACTCTTGCCGGAACTGAAACGTTCACGAACAAGACTTTGACTCTTCCAACAATCGGTGGAACAGGTGCTAGATTCAGTGGTGCGACTTCAGGTACGACAACTGTTGTGGCAACTGCAGTAGCAGGTACAACGACAATCACTCTGCCAGCAATTACTGGTACTGTGATCACGTCGGGTGATACTGGAACTGTTACGAACACGATGTTGGCTGGTTCGATTGCAATCACCAAACTTGCAGCATCAACCATCTCTGGTGTATCACTCGGTAACAACCTGAATGCTCTGACAATTGGTACTGGTCTGTCTGGTACAAGCTACAATGGTTCAGCTGGTGTTACTATCGCAGCAAACATTGCTACAACTACCACTCTTGGTATTGCTAGCTTTGACACTAACAACTTTACAGTATCATCCGGAGCAGTATCAATATCTGCAATAGATGGAGGAACATACTGATCTTTACTGCTATATAGCAATTATACTCAGTATTTCCAGACTGTCAACTACTATTTTGGCTACATAGCCGTAAAAAGGAGGCCACATGGCATCGCCAGTTCTGCTCAAACGGAGTGCGGTCGCGAGCAAAGTTCCGCTTACGACCGACTTAGCTCTCGGTGAAATCGCCATCAACACGTACGATGGTAAGTTGTTCATCAAAAAAGACAATGGGACACAGTCGATCGTAGAGATCGGGGCCGGTGGAGGCGGAGGTGCTACCAGCCTCGACGGTCTTTCTGATGTTGTAGTATCAAACGGCGATCTTCGTCTAGACACAACCGCTGGAAATGACAGTTTTTTTGCGCTATTTTTGGCAGGTCAAGGTGTAAGTAGCAATAATAACGTCGGTATTGGATATGCTGCGCTTAGAAACGAAGGTGGATCAACCGGCATAAACAACGTCGGTATTGGTTCATTTGCACTTGGCGGCACCGGCGCGGGTTCGGCTTTCACTGCATCTGAGAATATCGGCATCGGGTATCAATCCGGGTATAAACTCACAACTGGGTCGTACAACGTTGGCGTTGGTGGAACATCACTTCTAAATGCCTCCACTGCTTCTTATAACACCGCTGTTGGTTATGGCGCTATGGGTAGCGGAATTGCTACAGGCCCTGGATATAACGTCGCAGTGGGTTACCGCGCTGGGTATAGTTCGACTTCTGCACAAAACAACATTTCCATCGGCCAAACTGCAAGTTATTGGTTGACTACCGGTACTAATAACGTCCATGTTGGCGCGGGAGCCGGCAGTGATACAACTACTGGCAATAACCAAATCATCATCGGCGCTAGTGCTCAAGCAACGGCTGCATCTACTTCAAACCAAATAACTCTTGGCAACGCGTCAATCACGTCATTCCGTATTCCTGGACTAAATATCACAGCAGCAAACAAAGCATTCACGCTGGGTTCTCTGTCATATGGACATACCGGTACGTATGGGTATTTCCTGAATACCACCGGTGGCACTGACATTTCTGGTTCAGGAATTAACCTGATTGCTGGTGATGGATCGATAACCCACGCAACATTTAGTGCTGCAGGTGGAGCTCAACTGCGTTTCGATGATGTGATTAGACTATCGACAACTGGTGCGGGTGCTAGTGTTAATGGTATTCTTAATACTAGTGGCAGTGTTACAATTGACACAACAAGTGATCATCTAACCTTAAAATCTGCGGTGGGCGGCGATCCTTTAGCAAGATGGTATCAATCTACAACATATGCCGGAGCTGTGCAATATGTAAACAGCGATTCGTCATTCAACGTAACCAATATTGTTGGTAGTGCTACCGTCAAAATAAGAGGTGGCCAAAGCGGGCTTACATTCAGAAACGGGGCAAACACCTATATCGTTTGGCATGCTGGAAATGACGGAGCCGGTTCTGGTCTTGACGCAGACTTGCTCGATGGATTGAATGCGGCGTCACTTGCAACAGCTTCTACGATTGTTGCACGTGATGCTTCAGGAAACTTTTCAGCAAACACCATTATTGCAACTCTAACTGGTAATGCTTCCTCAGCTAATGAGGCTAGCGCGGTAACAGTGGCTGCTGAAAATACTACAAATGCTACGTATTATCCGTTATTCTCTACCGTTACGGCCGGAACAGTCCAACCAAAAACTGATACCGGATACACGTACAACCCATCGACTAATACTCTAACTACTTCTATATTTGCTGGCGCATTGAGTGGCAATGCTTCGACTGCAACAACTCTCCAAACTGCTCGCAATATCAACGGTGTGTCATTCAATGGTTCGTCCGATATTACAATCACTGCAGCAAATCCAAACGCATTAACGATCGGTACGGGATTATCAGGTACTTCTTACAATGGATCCGCAGCGGTAACTATTGCAATAGATTCTACTGTTGCGACATTGTCTGGTTCACAAACTCTCACAAATAAGACTATTTCGGGTGGTATTCTAACCGGCACACTCACGGCAAACAGCTCAGTTGGATCGGCTGGACAAGTTCTTACTTCGACCGGAACTGGTATCTATTGGGCAAATGCTGCTAGTGGTCCTGCTGGGGTTGTTTCGGTATCCGATACTGCACCGGGTTCGCCAACATCCGGTGATCTTTGGTTTGACTCTACCGATGCATCGTTCAACATCTACTATAGTGACGGTACAAGCTCACAATGGATCAACGCAGTTAATAACCAAAACGACCCAGTGTTTAGAGTCAAGACTGCAAACTATACTGCGTCTAACCGTGATCAAATCATTGCAGACACAAGTGCTGGTAGTTTCACAATCACTCTTCCTGCATCTCCAATTTCTGGTACTGCAGTTACGATCTTCGACAATGCAAGTTGGGGTGTCAACAACCTAACAATCGCACGTAATGGAAGCACAATCGAAGGAATCGCCGACGATTTTGTCTTGGACGTTTCATCGATCAAGGTAGAGTTTATATATAATGGTAGCACATGGCAAGTCTATTCATCAATCGGCCAAAGCGGAGCTGCCGCACCAACTGTGACGACATCTGATGTTATCGCACTTGCAATTGCACTAGGATAATGAGGGAATAATGGGAAAGAAGCTTATTACAGATTATGTGTTTACTCCTGGCGCTGCCGGTATTGGCACGATTAAAATTCCGGGACGATTCTCACTTGAGAACTTCCTAGTTGTCACTAACGTGACTCGCAACAAAGTGTTGTACAACTTTGCAAGTACAGATTACCTTGGCACTACTGCAACCTTTACTGCTGCAGATGACCCTGTCAACTTTCCAACGATTACTGATCGCCATGACGGTTACACAACACTGACTCTTGCAGTCAGCACGGCTGCGTATAGCTCCACGGACAGAATTCAGATCTTCGCTGAAGAGACTTCTAAGCACACTCAAATCAAGCCTTGGGACTTTGGCACCGATGCAATCGAAAGAATGCGCGTATCAAACCCTGAATCGCTGATTGACGCCGACTTTGAATATGGTCTGCAGCCAACTAAGTGGGCAGGTTATGGAGCAGTCCGTGGCTATCCTTCGGCATACGACCTTCCGGGTATTGACCTTGTCGTTACCGCGATCACTACTGATTACCAAACCACAAGCACAACGAACAGTTTGATCACAGTTACAACGTCGGCTGCGCACGGTCTAGTTGCTGGTGGTGTTGTTAACATCTCAGGTCTTAGTTCGTCAATTGCGGGATTTAGCCGCGCCGATGGTACCTTTGTTGTTAACACCGCGCCTACAACTACCACTCTCACATATTTTGCAAGAGGTGTTGTTGGTACTGCTTCAGGTCAATCGCTATTCACCGATTCTACTTTGATTAAGCGCGGCGCACTTTATACTGGTGCAGCAATTCCAGTTGCTTCAGCGACAAGCAACGGTGCAAACCCATCTGTGATCACACTGAACTTTACTAACCCACATGGACTCATTCCTGGCACTGCTATTCAAACTACGGTTGCTTCAGGTACGAACGCGGCTTTAGCAAGTGGACCATTTGTGATCACTAGCGTTCCAAGCTTGACTTCGTTTACCTATCTTGCACGAGCAGGCGGGGTTGTTACTACTCCTGCAACTGTGACTCTATATGCATTCAGCAATGCTACAATTGTGCATAGACCTCAAGATGGTGGTGTAATCCTTTCAACCAAGACTCCAACGTATGGTGCTACGGTTGCTCGTCAGAGTAAAAAGTACTTCCGTTATCAGTCTGGTAAAGGCTTCCTATGGTCGACAGGTACTCTGTTTAAACCAAACTACGACGTACGTAGCGTAACCGCTTCAGGCACATCTATTGGTTCAACTATCACAATCACTACTGACGATATCGATCATGGCTTGCAAGTAGGTGCACAAATTGAATTGACAGGTGCGGTGACATCTGGATACAACTCAACCTATGCTGTTAACTCGATTTTGAGTGACTACCAATTTACAGTTTTGGCCGTTAATGCCCTTGGCGCAACTACTGCCGAGCTTGATATTGTATCAAAAGTGTATGTTAAAGGTTGGGATGGCGCTGCAGTACGTGCCGGATTGTTTGATGAACAAAACGGTTTGTTCTGGGAATTCGATGGATCAAAGCTTTCGGTTATACGTCGAAATGCTACAACTCAATTGAGTGGAGCAATTTCTGCTACGCAAAACTCAAATGCTGTTACCGGAACAAACACTCGATTCACTCAACAACTAAAAGCTGGCGACCGAATCGTTATTCGTGGTATGACTCATAACGTCATCCAAGTTGTAAACGACACAACTATGTACGTTACCCCAGACTATCGCGGTACAACTGTCACCGGTGCTAAAGGTAACTTGATTCAAGAACACCGTGTTTCTCAAGATGAATTTAACCTTGACACGATTGACGGAACAGGTCCAAGTGGATTCAATATCAACTTGAATAAGATGCAAATGGTCGGTCTACAGTACTCGTGGTACGGTGCAGGCTTCGTTGACTTCATGGTTCGTGGAAGCGAAGGTAATTGGGTCTTCGTACACCGTATGCGTAACAATAACATAAACGACGAAGCTTACATGCGTTCTGGTAACCTTCCTGTGCGGTACTCTATTGAAAACGACAGTCCAGTTACATCTCTGACTTCGGCTATTGATAGTACTCAGACATCAATCCCTGCAGCCGAACTCAAGTTTTTCCCTTCAGCTGGCACGTTGTATATTGACAATGAGATGATCAGTTACACCGGTAAGTCTGCAGCAAGTGGACCTGGAAACTTCACTGGATGTACTCGTAATGCTTCATTGTCGCAATGGCAAGCAGGTACCACTACTGCATTCACAGCAGGCGTAGCAGCAACACATTCGAATAAAACTGGCATCCTTTTGGTGAGTAACACGTGTTCTCCTACATTAAGCCACTGGGGTTCTGCACTGATCATGGATGGTGGATTTACTCAAGACCGCGGATACATTTTTAACTATCAGCGTATTGGTATGGCTCTCACAACGACAAACCAAACTGCATTCTTGATTCGTCTGGCTCCTTCTGTTTCTAACAGCCAAATCGGTGCACTTGGTGTGAAAGACTTGCTCAACCGTTCACAGTTGCTTCTTCAATCAGTAGGTGTGACTATGAGCGCAGGCACAAGCTCCGGTGCAGTTATTGTTGAAGGTGTTCTTAATCCAAAGAACTTTACTTCAGCGACTTGGTTGCCATTGAACGTTGAATCTGTTGGTGGACAACCAAGTCTTGCACAAGTTGCAACCGCTGTTACATGGTCGTCTGGTACATTTGCTTTACCGGGTGAACAAGTATTCGCATACGCGGGTCCTTCAGTTACCGCAGGCGCTGTTGGTGAAAGACTGGACTTGAGCGAACTGAAAGAATTGACCGGTGCTCCTTTGGGTGGAGACTTCAAGTACCCAGATGGTTCAGACATTCTAGCAATCAACGTTCGTTTGACTGCAGGTACCGGCGCCGGCCACGTCCTTCTTCGTTGGTCAGAAGCACAAGCATAAGGTGACGACATGGCTACTAAACTTAGTACATTCATAACAGGGACTGCATCAATTGGTGGTGCAGTCGGCTCAGGCGGAGATCGAGTTTTCTTCGAGAACGATCAAGTCATTACGACAAGTTACTCGATTACTGCAAACAAGAATGCAATGACGGCTGGTCCAGTGACAATCAATAACGGTGTCACTGTTACCATTCCGTCCGGTGCAGCTTGGTCAGTGGTTTAATGGAGGTCGCTCATGCCAATTAAGATTGAAGCAAACGCATCGGGCACAGGCATCTTTACGATCACTAACCCGAATAGTGCAACATCAAGAGGTATCACTCTTCCAGATGCGAGCACAACGTTAGTTGGAACTGATACTTCACAAACACTTACAAACAAGATTGTATCAAACAGTGTTGTTCAAGGTGGTACATTAACCCAAATGGCAACAGTCAATGCTGGATCAACTTCTGTTGATTTTACTGGCATTCCATCATGGGCAAAACGAATCACCATCGTGTTGAGTGGATTGAGTATCAACGCGACTACTACGGTTTTAGTGCAGGTGGGAACAACAGCTGGATTCGTAACCACTGGTTATTTGGGTGTAGCCGGCGGTACAAACTACACGATTGGCTTTGGTATTTTTAACGGGGCCGCTACGACTGTAGCACATGGAACTATGACATTGATTGGAATAGCTGGTAACACTTGGGTAGCTACGGCTAAAGGTGGTTTTTCATCATCAGTAAACGATTTTACCGGCGGTGGTTCTGTTACTGCGCCAGGTGTTGTTGATAGAATTCGCCTAACGACTCTTTCTGGCACAGCAGTATTTGACGCCGGTGTAGTCAATGTAATGTACGAGGGATAAGATGTCAACACTAAAAGTAAATACAATCACCGATAGTGCTGGTGGAAATACTGCTACACTCAATGGTGTAAACCTTCGTCCGGGCATGATTGATGTCGACAATCGGGTTATCAATGGCGCCTTTGAATTCTGGCAACGTGGAACCAGTTTTTCAACTTCGGTATACGGTGCAGATAGATGGTTTAATTCATTCAGCGAAGGTGCATGCACACAATCACGTCAATCTTTCGCCGTAGGTGAAATACTTGGTAACAACAATCCTAAATACTTTCTTCGTCAAAGCATAAGTGGTCAAACTTCAGCTGGTTCAATTGGACTCATTAGACATTCTATTGAAGGCGTAAGATCTTATGCCGGCCAAACTGTTACGATTCTTGGATGGGCAAAGCGTTCATCTGGTTCAGGCAATATGATAGTTGAACTTTCGCAATTGTTTGGAACCGGTGGATCGCCAAGCACATTTGCGCCAGTTCCAGGATCGGTCACAGTTGGTTTAACCACGTCCTGGGCACCATTTGCTGCGACTATTTCCGTCCCAAGTATCACAGGCAAAACGATTGGCACTGACGGAAATGACGTGCTTAACCTGAACTTATGGATCAGTGCAGGTTCGGATTTTAACTCTCGCACAAATTCGCTTGGACTACAAACCATTGGCGTTGATTTGTGGGGAATTCATATCAAAGTTGGTACTCACGCTGCTGAATCTACTAGTCTTTACCGTATGCCAGAAGTTGGTCCAGAATTAGAAAGATGCCAACGTTACTACACCAAGCTTGGTGGTACCGGATTGTACGATATTCTGGTTCAAGGTGCAATGTCAACGACAGCGGCAATGTCACTTACCATGACTCTACCGGTTACGATGCGAACGAGTCCAACTGTTACAAAAGTTGGAACTTGGGGTGTGCTCACGGCAGTTCAACCTTCTGTGGTTATTTCTTCTCCTTCAACCGTAGTAATCAACTCGGCCGGCACATCAGCGACACTCGTTGGTTCTGGTTATTGGACAATTGATTCTACGACATATTTAACAGCAGAGGCAGAGCTATAATGAATATCACTTCGGTATATTACTTACGTATTGTTGGAAATATTTCAGGTCTTAAGGCCGTGATTGATGGAAATGAATCGTTTGTGCCAATGGTGCCAGGAAATTTGCATTACAACGAAATCATGAGACTTGTAGAAACGGGTGAGTTGGTTATTCAAGAAGAGGTAACAGAATGACTGTAACAATCAATGGTACAACTGGAATTATTGATGCAGATGGAGGGTCAGTCCTATCGTCTGCTGATATTGCATCTTTAGCTCAAGCTCAAGCTAAAACTGATAACACAACAGTCATGACTCCATTAAGAGTTGCTCAAGCAATCAACTTGGTTTCATTAGGTTCGACTTCAACTAATGGTGTAACGACACGAACAATTAGTGGTCTAGACTTAACAGGTTATGCTGCAATTTTTGTGCTGGTGTCAGGTGTATCGCATAACGCAGGTACAGGTCAACAGTTACTTATGGGAACTGGCCAAATCACCACTGGCGCGAGAGCGGCGGGTGATTTTCTGTCTGGTGTCTCATTCTTATCGCTTGAGTCAGGTAGTACGTACGGATCTATTAACATCGATGGATCAACGCCTTCACCTAGACACTCAGCTACTGGTATAACTAATGCTTCAACATCTATCTCGTTTACTTGGGATGCAGGTGGTTCATTTGATGCTGGTACGATTACCATTTGGGGTATTCGGGCTTAACGTGCGCATAAATACCTAAAAGCAGGAGTACAAAATGGCGATCAATTTTCCTGATGCACCAGCAACAAACGACACATACCTCGCAGCAAATGGTATTGAATACATCTACACTGGCGTAAAGTGGAGACCATACAAGCCTGTCGAGCCAACTGTTGGTAACATCACTGCAACTAGCGCAATCAACATTGCTGCAGGTGGAGCAAACCAAAACATCACACTGACTCCATCTGGTTCAGGTTCAGTGATCACAAACAGTCCTGTTGCAATCAATAACTCGCAAACGATTACTGGTTCAAGCGCATTTCTTACGATAGATAAGACAATTGGCGTCTACACAGATGTATTTGTTGCTAAGTCTGGAGCCACCGCCCTCGATAATCCACACTTTTTCATTAAAAAGGGTTCGGCTACAACATTCGAACTTGGGGGATGGAACGGTTCAACTACTCAAGGCCAATTGAATTTACTTTTCCCATCAGGGGTTGTTACATCGGCAAACGTGACAGTGAACGGCACACTCTCGGCAACAAGCAAAAGCTTCTTGATCGATCACCCAACAAAAGACGGATACAAACTTCAGTATGGTTCTCTCGAAGGACCAGAAAACGGTGTGTACGTTCGCGGTCGACTCAAAGGCAACACCATTCAACTACCTGATCATTGGGTTGGTTTGGTAGATGAAAGTTCAATCACAGTCAATCTGACTCCGATTGGAAACCTACAAAGACTTTGCGTGCAATCAGTTTCGATTACTGAAGTGGTTGTCGCCGAAGAATACGGACATGGAATCGATTGCTTCTATATGGTCTTTGCTGAGAGAAAAGACATTGACAAGTTGGTCGTAGAATACAGAGGTGAGTGATGAGTGTATCATACGCACCATATTTTAACAACTACTACGCATGCAAGTACTACTTTGATCCTGCAAATACTCGGTCATACATCGGATCTGGTACCACTTTTAACTCACTTTTGAATAACGTATCGTGCACAATAACTGGACATTCATTCTCTACTGAAGCCGGTGGTGTGATGGTACTAAGTGGCGCTTCTTCTTCTGGTAATACTGTAACAAATTATCCTGCAAATGCAGTGTTTGGACACACTCTAGAGATGGTAATAAGCCCGACCGGAACTCCAGCCGCCGATGAATACATTTTTCATTTTGGTTACATTGACAACAATCATTCAATGATTAGAACTACCACTAATGTGTTACAAATTGGTGTCTATGCTACCGGTGGAAATGTCATAACACACTCGTATCAAATGACAGTTGACAACTGGTATCACATAGTTTCTACATATGACGGAGTCACTTCTAAGCTGTATGTAAATGGAGTACTCATTTCTTCTGGTTCAGCAACCTTTAACGTAGCGCCGAAAGTCATTACAATGTTTTCACGTGTTGATAACACACAGCGGTTTGTCGGCAAAGCTGGAGTTTTTCGTGGTTATGATATTACGTTGTCTCCTGAAGATGTAACCGCGGCATTCAATTCAATTCGTGGAAGATATGGATTATGACAATAGCATATAATACATCAATCGCTGCACCAAGTAACTTAGTATTCTATTACGACGAAAAGAATCGGTATCGTGGCTTTCTTGGGAAGCCTAAAACAAACCTGTTTGCCGAACCGAATAACTTTTCCGGTGCGTCTTGGACTAAAACACTCACAAACGCTTCAGTGATCGAAAATATTCCTTCACCAATATGGCCACGTGGAGACGCACCAGGTGCAATTTCATCGATTCACTACTTAACGGAAACAAGTACTACCGGCCAACACTATGCTTCACAATCTATAGCACTCACGTCTGGCGTAACATACGTAGTGAGTGTATACGCAAAAGCTGAAGAGCGCACTCAAATATGGTTAAACCTACAAGGTCAAGCAATTAGTTTCTTCAATCTAGCAAACGGTACTATCACGGCAAACGGCAACACTTGCGAAATGACATATTATGGTGATGGATGGTATCGGTGCAGTGCTGCAATCGTAAGTACAGCAACTTCTACGCGTTTGGTTTATATTGGTATCGCAAACGGCGGTATAAGTTCATACACCGGCGTAAATGGATATGGCGTAAACTTAAGACAAGCCCAATTGGAAATAGATGATCTTACTCAACATGTGACCGGTACACGTACAAATTCTACACGTAATATGATCAATGGATCAATTCTTACTTCTAACAATATGTCATTCTCAGAATCTGGGGCAATCTTCACTGGTGCTCAATACGCTGCAATCAATAGTACGTTTGATGCATTCGGTAATGACTACACTCTTGATACCTGGTCTAAAATAACGACTCCTGGTGTTAATATGATTGTTGGACGAGCATCTCCATTTTTAGCATATCAGTCAGACAATAGCATTCAATTTGCGTCATTCCAATTGAATGGTGGATACGTCGATATGCGTTCAATTGGAACTGTTACAACTGGTGAATGGCATCATATTTCAGCAACGCATAGTTACGACACTGATTCAAAGATTACTACAATGCGAATCTACATTGATGGTGAACTTGATAACACACAGACTTTCAATGGTTCATTCAATAACATTCATGGTGGCTTTGACTTTGCAATTGGCGCGTATTATGTAGGTTCACCTGAACTCTATAATATGAATGGCAGTATCTCAAATGTGAAAGTTTACAACAAAGCCTTGACGAGTGAAGAAGTATACCAAAACTACATTGCACACAAGGAGGTGTACTCGTAATGGGTGTTAATGCAGGTGTAAGTAAAGAGTGGAAAGTCTCTACTGAAAAAGGCCGTGAGCACGTTCGGACTAAGGTAGTCAATCAGTCTGGCTTAATCGGCTCATACGACGCGTCAATATCAAAGTCATACAAAAATGACGGTATGTGGTATGATATATCCGGTGCAAACAATCACCTCAAACTTACAAATATCGGCTATACTTCTGATAGCAAAGGTGGATTGGTTTTTGGTAGTACTTCAGCCGGCGAATCAGTAATTCCTTTCGCTAATAACTTGACTTCCGGAATTACGATGTCTATGTGGATTAAGCACACTGGAGTAGTTGGAACTGCGCGGATTCAAAGATACACGACGCTTGGTCCTGAAGTAATATGTTTGAGACACAATAATACCACTGCTGCAAGTTTGCAAGCATTCACGTATAACTATTTGAACTCTGCGGTTCTCAACGAATCGATTAACCAAATCTACACAAACACGTATTATCATCTTGTAACAACGTGTGATTTTACTCAAGCCACAAACAACTTTCGTCTCTATAAGAATGGCGTGTACTTAGGTGCGGCAACTGTGACGCTTCCGATCAAAACGTACACATCTCTATCATTAGGCGGAGGAGTTACTGAGCACTTTGAAGGTAACATGTACGCGCTGTCGATATATAATAGAGCGTTGAATCAACAACAGATTTACAGAAATTACCTATCGACATATGATAGATTCTTCTAAGGAGAAATACGATGGCAAACAGTGATAAGAATATCGTGATCACACCAAACGTTGGTTCATCGACCGACGATCCAACTATCGTGTTCAGTGGTGCTAACACCTCAATTGGCGCACAGAATGTTATGATGAAAGCCTATCCAACATTCAATGGTACGCTTTCAGTTGAAGGATCGTCCGGACAGTTGTTCTCGATCAACAACAGTTTGTCGGACTATATTTACTCTGTGAATGATCCTTCCGGTATTCCATTGCTTGATGCTCATGCAAGTGGAAACGTTCGACTGACTCCAATTTATGGAAACGTCTCGGTTGGGGCGCCAACGATTTTTTCAAAAACTAATACTACGACCGGATCGGCCGAATATGTGCCTGAATGGGTTTATAGACTTACATCAAACGGAACTGCCATTGGTCCTGCCATCAACGATTTTTTTGGTGCAAACTCTTCTGTGAGTTTAGAATCGGTATCGGTGTATGAAATTACTGCGTATTGTGTATTCTTGAAAACCACTGCTGGCACTGCAACTTGGACTATTGCCGCGTCATCAGCACCAACTCGAATGATAGCAACATACAACGCTTCGCCTATTACCGGCATTGCAGCTGGTGCTATGACATCGGGCTTCACCGGTTCTCAAGCTGCGGTAACCGCTGCATTTGCCGCAACTGGTTCTCTTAGCACTGCAGTCAACCATGCATTTCAGTTCAAAATGCAAATTCAAACCAACTTAGCATCAAACTTGAGATTGAGATTGACACAATCAGCTGGAACTGCAACTCCTCTTGCTGGCTCCTACTATTCGGTCAGAAAGATTCCAAGTGCTGCTGGTACGTTTGTTGCTTGATGGTTTCTATAAATACTCCTAAAGCAGGAGGTTTATTATGGCACAGCCAACGACAAGAGCCGAATTCAAAGAATGGTGCCTACGCAAACTAGGTAAACCTGTGATTGAAATCAACGTCGACCAAGATCAAGTCGATGACCGAGTTGATGAAGCACTATCATACTATTGGGACTATCATTTCGATGGTACTGAAAAGATGTACATGAAGCATCAAATGACTCAGACCGATCTAGACAATGGATACGTCACCGTTCCAGAAAACGTAATCGGCGTAGTGAATCTGTTTCCAATTGCAGGTAACCTAACTGGCTCGGGCATGTTTAGTGCTCAATACCAGTTTGTTCTAAATCACCTGCACGACTTTGTCAACTACGACTTGGTCAACTACTACATGTCGTTTCAGCATCTTGCATTCATGCAGGAACTTCTAAGTGGCCGTCAGCCTATTCGTTACAATCGTCATATGGACCGACTCTACATTGACATGAACAAAGACAAGGTAAACGTCGGTGATTACGTCATCTACGAATGCTATCAAATCGTCGATCCTGAAGTTTATGCTGACGTTTGGAAAGACCGTTGGTTGCAAAATTACGCTACCGCAAAGATCAAGTATCAGTGGGGTTCAAACCTTACAAAGTTCGTTGGCATGAATCTTCCTGGCAACGTACAATTCAATGGCGAACGAATCCTGCAAGATGCGCAAGACGAGATCACTAAAATGGAACAAGAAATGATCACCAGTTACAGTCTACCTGTACACGATCTGATGGGATGATAACGTGGCAACGAACTTCTATTTCAGTAACTTCTCAAACTCAATGGAGCAGCGTCTTATTGAAGACCTGATCATTGAGAGCATTCGCATCTACGGTATCGACGCTTGGTACATGCCTAGAACGTTTGGTGCACTCGACGATCTTCTTAACGAAGACGATCTGCCTATTTACAACTCAGCATTCATGGTTGAAATGTATGTGAAGAACGTCGAAGGCTTCCAAGGTGATGGAGACTTCCTGTCGAAGTTCGGTCTACAGATTCGTGACTCTATGACTCTTACGATTGCTATGCGTAAGTTTACTGAAGAAGTTGGCATGCACATTGAAGAGATTCGCCCAAAGGAAGGTGACTTGATCTACTTCCCGCTGAATCGCAAAATCTTCGAAGTGAAGCATGTCGAGCATGAAGCGATCTTCTATCAAATGGGTTCATTGCAGACCTATGATCTTCGTGTCGAACTCTATGAATACTCCAATGAGAGATTCCAAACCGGCGTAGAAGAAATCGACATGTGGCTTGATAAGTATAAGACCACTGCAAACAACACGATTGTCGGAATTGAATCAATCGATCCTATTGCCGACAACTTCACAATTGAAACTGAAGCCGATACAGTTCTCGACTTTACTGAAGAGAATCCATTCGGTGAGGAGAATTACTAATGTTTGGTCACACATTCTATCATCAGACGACTCGACGTTACGTAGCGATCTTCGGTACGCTATTCAATGACATCTCCATCTCTCGTGCTGATAACGCCAACACAACTGTTCAAACGATGAAGGTTCCTTTGAACTACGGCCCGATGGATAAGTTCCTTGCTCGTACTCAACAAGACCCTGATCTGACTGCTCCAGCAATGTTGCTTCCACGCATGTCGTTTGAGTTGACAGCAATGAACTACGACGGTGAACGTAAACTGACCAACATGACTCGCAATATCAAAGGTATCACAAGTGCTAATGACCGCGTGAAGGTTCAGTTCACTCCGACTCCGTATAACCTTGACTTCGAACTCAACATCATGACTAAGTACACCGAAGATGGTTCAAAGATTCTCGAACAGATTCTACCATTCTTCAAGCCGGAATTTACCGTCACTGCTAAGCTCATTGATGGTATGGACATGCTGACCGACATTCCGATTGTATTGAACTCTGTTCGTAGTGAAGACACCTACGAAGGATCGTACGAGGAACGCCGTGCATTGACCTGGACTTTGAGCTTCACTATGAAGGGTTACTACTACGGTCCAGTGACTGAGAAGAAAGTGATCAAATTCATGGATGTGAATCTGTATTCATCTCTTGATGCATCACAGCCAGTTTCTCAAATCAACATACAACCGGGTCTGACCGCAAATGGTCAACCTACAACAGACATCACCCAGACGATTCCATATGCAAATATCAACATTGACGACGACTGGGCTTATATTGTGAGGATTGAAGATTTATGAGTGATAGACTAGGTAAGTACCTCGGCCTTCCGCCAATGGGCGCAGTTGAAGAAGCTGAGATTGTAGAAGACAAGCCGGTTGCTAAGAAAATGTCGCCTGACGCGAATCACTTGTCAAAGAAACTTTCTTCACATCTTCCAAAGGAACCCGAAGCTCCTTTGACTCGGTTTGAAGAAGCTGAGAATGATTATGACTATGCTCGAAAGAACATGTATGACGTGATTGAAAAGGGTGCACGTGCACTTGAAGAAATTCTTGATGTTGCTGTTTCATCACAGCACCCTCGTGCGTATGAAGTGTTGGCCACAACGATGAAAACTCTTGTCGATGCCAACAAAGAACTTGTTCAGCTTTCAAAGAAGAAGGTTGAAGAAGACAAGCTTAATAATGACCCTCAGGCTGGATCTGGTGGAAACGTGACAAATAACAACCTATTCGTCGGGACCACCCATGATCTGCTGAAGGTTCTAGCAGACATGAGGAAAAATGGACAATCAAGCTCCTAAACCAGAGAAGGGTTACTTAGGTAACAATCTTCTCAAGCGTATCGGCCAACAACAAAACTGGAATCCAGAGCAAATGTCAGAGATGGCAAAGTGCATGATGGATCCGATTTACTTCGCCGAAAACTACATCAAAATCGTACACGTCGATAGAGGTTTGATTCCTCTGCAGATGTATGACTATCAGAAAGAAATTGCGACGAAGATTTTTAACAATCGTCGTGCGGCTGTGCTTACTGCTCGTCAGGCAGGTAAGACTACCACAGCTGTTGCTATCATTCTACACTACATCATCTTCAATGAACACAAGAACGTTGGTATCCTTTCAAATAAAGGTGAAGGTTCAAAGGAAGTTCTTGAACGTGTTAAGTTGGCATATGAAAACCTACCAAAGTGGATGCAACACGGCATTGTCGAATGGAACAAGAACTCTATCGAACTTGAGAATGGTTGTAAGGTCTATGCAGGTACGACTACATCAAGCTCAATTCGTGGTAAGTCGATTGCATTCCTTTACATCGACGAATGTGCGTTCGTTGAAGGCTATGATGAATTCTTCGCTTCGGTTTATCCTACCATTTCGTCTGGTACCGAAACCAAACTGCTGATGACTTCAACTCCAAACGGCCTGAATCACTTCTTCAAAATCTGTGAAGGTGCAAAGCAAGGGACCAATGGTTACCAATACACCGAAGTTACATGGGACCTCGTTCCTGGACGTGGTGATGCTTGGAAGCAAGAAACTCTTGAAGCACTTAACTTTGACCAAGAGAAGTTTGCTCAAGAATACGAATGCCAATTCCTTGGTTCGTCTGGTACTCTTCTCGATGGTGCTACTCTTAAAATGCTTCAGGCTTCGTATCGTGAACCCCTTCATGAAGCACAAGGTCTTGCAGTCTATGAACGCCCAGAACCAAGCAAGACTTACGTTTGTATCGTCGACGTGTCTCGTGGTAAAGGTCTAGACTACTCAGCATTCCACATCATCGACGTTTCAAAGATGCCATACCGTCAGGTTGCAACGTATCGAAACAACTTCATCACACCTGTTGACTATGCAGACATCATCTTTAGAACGACAAAGTCCTATAATGATGCGTATGTCCTCGTCGAAATCAACGACATCGGTGGTCAGGTCTCTGATACACTTCACTTCGACTTTGAAGTTGAAACATTGCTTTACACCGAATCTGCAGGTCGAGCAGGTAAGAGAATTTCAGGTGGCTTTGGCTCTAACGTCGACAAAGGCATTCGTACAACCAAGCAAGTCAAAGGCATCGGTTGTTCAATCCTTAAACTACTTTGCGAACAAAAGCAACTCTTGCTGTGTGACTTCAGTACGATCAATGAACTTTCTACATTCTCTCGTAAGGGTGCATCATATGAAGCAGAAGCAGGTTGTCACGATGACTTGGTGATGGGTCTTGTACTCTTTGCATGGCTTACCACTCAACCATTCTTCAAAGAAATCACCGACATCAATACGATGATGAGACTCCGCGAGAAGACAGAAGAGCAAATTATGGACGATTTGCTTCCGTTTGGCTTCACTTATGACGACATTGAACCAGAAGAGCCGATCATGCTTCCACGTCAAGACCAGTGGTTCAGTGATTGGTAATTGGCTTTCTTATAAATAAAGAGAAGACTCTATGGATTTAATGCTCGCAAAAGGAGACAAAATATGGCATTTCAACTAAGCCCAGGAATCAATGTCAGTGAAATTGACTTGACGACTGTCGTCCCTACAGTGTCAACTACTACCGGTGCTTTTGCCGGTGTTTTCACTTGGGGCCCAGTGAATACTCCTATTCTAGTTTCGTCTGAAGTTGATGTTGTTAAGCGTTTTGGTAAGCCAGTCACTGGTTTCAATATCGAAACTTTCTACACCGCTGCAGACTTTCTAGCGTATGGTAACTCACTCTACATCACTCGTGCTAATGGCAACGGTGCAAACACTGCAAACACTGGAACTGCTTTGGCTACAGTAGATGCAAACACTGGTGTTAATGCTGGATTCTCGACAGCAGGTCTGACGAAGATCGATGCTAAGTACCCAGGCGAACTTGGTACGGCACTGAAAGTTATCATCGTTGGTAAGACTGCATTCTCGTCGAACTCGGTTATCACTCCATACGTCCAACGCGCTCCATCAACAACGAGAAGCGTACACGTAGCTGTTGTCGATACGACCGGTCAATTTGCTGGTGTTGCAAATACTGTTCTCGAAGTGTTCGAAGACCTGAACGTCTTCCAATTCTCGAAGACTGAAGATGGCACAAACAACTACCTCGTTGATGCAATCAATGCTCGTTCGAACTACATCAAACTTTCTGCGAACGCGACATTCACTGCTAACGCTGACGTTACTGCAACTGCAATTTCAAACTCTGCAGTTACCTTCACGCTGGTTGGCGGTACAAACGGTTCTGATGAAACTACTGCTTCGGCAGCATCGCTTCAAACCGCATACGACGTTTACAAGTCGCCAGAAGACATCGACGTTTCACTGATCATCGGTGGCCGTACTTCAGGTGATGTTGCTAACACGACTCTTGCAAACTACCTGATCACTCTTGCAGAATTCAGAAAAGACGCGATGGTATTTGTTTCGCCTCCAAAGTCAACTGTTCTTCTGTCAGGCGATCTGCCAAACTCGAACGCACAAGCAAACGTTGTTACTTGGGCTAGCTCGGTTACTTCGTCTTCGTATGCAGTTATCGACTCAGGCTACAAGTACCGTTACGACCGCTACAATGACCGTTACGTCTACACTCCTCTGAATGGTGACATTGCTGGTCTCTGTGTCCGTACTGATGAAAGCCGTGACCCATGGTTCTCACCAGCTGGTTACAACCGTGGCACCATCAAGAACGTAATCAAACTTGCTTACAATCCTAACAAGACTGATCGTGACCAACTTTACAAGAACAACGTAAACCCAGTTGTTACTCAGCCTGGTCAAGGTACGATTCTGTTTGGTGATAAGACTCACCTTCTGCGCCCATCGGCATTCGACCGTATCAACGTACGTCGTCTGTTCATCGTTCTTGAGAAAGCAATCTCTCGTGCATCACAATCGACCCTGTTCGAATTCAATGACGAGTTCACTCGTGCACAATTCAAGAACTTGATCGAACCTTTCCTACGTGATGTTCAAGGTCGTCGTGGCATCTATGACTTCAAAGTCGTATGTGACGAAACAAACAACACTGCAGAGATCATTGACCGTAACGAGTTTGTCGGCGATATCTACATCAAGCCTGCTCGTGCAATCAACTTCATCCAACTTAACTTTGTGGCTGTCCGCACTGGTATCGAGTTTGATGAAATCATTGGTCAACGCTAAGGTATAAATATTAGAAAGGTAAGGAGAATCCATCATGGCTTTCAATATCAATGACCTTAGAAGTCAACTAACTTTCGGAGGAGCGAAGTCTTCGCTCTTCCAAGTCCAAATCACTAACCCAGTAAATGGTCTTGCCGACATCAAAGTACCTTTCATGGTTAAGGCTGCATCGCTTCCAGCGAGCACGCTTTCAACTATCGAAGTTCCTTACTTTGGTCGTCGTATCAAGATTGCTGGTGACAGATCGTTTGCTGAATGGCAAGTGACAATTATCAACGACGAAGACTTCGCAATTCGCAACGCGATGGAAGCTTGGATGTCGTCGATCAACTCACACCAAGGCAACATCACTAACCTGTCGTCTGCATCGCCATTGCAGTACAAAGCACAAGCACAGATCACTCAGTATTCAAAGACTGGTGCTCCTCTTCGTGTTTACAATTTCAACGGTCTATTCCCAACTGAAATTGGTGCTATCGATATGAACTGGGAAAACGGTAACATTGAAGAATTCACCGTTACTTTCCAATATGACTGGTGGGACATCTCAGGCGGTATCACTGGTGACGCGAATACTCGCGCTTAATCCATTTCCGTAGGAGACTAAACAGTGCAGCTATTTGGCTTTGAAATAAAGCGAAAAGAAGAAGCAAAGGGGCAGATTCGCTCCTTTGCTGAACCAATTAATGATGAAGGCGCCATTTCAGTTGCAACTGGCGGTACTCAGGCTACATTCGTAGACCTCGACGGTACTGCAAAAACTGAAGCAGAGCTGGTTAATCGTTATCGCTCTATGTTACAACAACCGGAAGTTAACGCGGCAGTTGACGATATTGTCAATGAGGCAATCAACATCACTGACGACAAGAGTGCAATCGAGTGCGTAACCGATGACCTTGAACTTCCGGATTCAATCAAAAAGAAGATTCGTGAAGAGTTCGACAACATTCTAAAGTTGCTTGACTTCTCGAATCAAGGATATGAAATCTTTACTCGTTGGTATGTTGATGGCCGACTCTATTACCATATTCTGATTGACGAGACTGCTCCTAAGAAGGGCATTCAAGAACTTCGTTACGTTGATCCTCGTAAGATCCGTAAGATCCGTGAGTTCGAAAAAGAAAAGATCGCTCCAGGCGTCATGTTCGCAATGAAGAAACTGAAGAGTGAATACTACGTTTACACTGAACGTGGCTATGACACCAACAGTCAGAACGTGCTTGGTTCAATCGACTCCATTCAAGGTCTTCGTATTGCAAAAGACTCGGTGATCAACTGTAACTCAGGTGTTCTCAATGAAAAGAACACGATCATTCTGTCGCATCTGCATAAAGCATACAAGCCACTCAACCAACTTCGCATGATGGAAGATGCTGCAGTCATCTATCGTATCTCTCGTGCACCAGAACGTCGTATCTTCTACATCGACGTCGGTAACCTTCCAAAGGTAAAGGCTGAGCAATACCTTCGTGAGATGATGGTCAACCACAAGAACAAACTTGTGTATGATGCATCGACTGGCGAAATGCGTGATGACCGTAAGTTCATGACTGTAACCGACGACTTCTGGCTTCCTCGCCGTGAAGGTGGTAAAGGTACAGAGATCACTTCTCTTCCAGGTGGCCAAAACCTCGGCGAGATGGAAGACATCGAATACTTCCAGAAGAAACTGTACAAGGCACTAAACGTTCCTGTTTCACGTCTTCAACCAGAAACTGGATTCTCGCTTGGTCGTTCTTCTGAAATCTCTCGTGATGAAGTCAAGTTTGCTAAATTCATTCGTCGTCTTCGTGCACGTTTCTCAACTCTGTTTGACAAGGCACTTGAGAAGCAGCTCATTTTGAAAGGTATAATTAAGCCAGAGGAATGGGAAGCAATTCGTGATAAGCTTCGTTACAACTTCATGATTGACAACCATTTCGACGAACTGCAAGAAGCTGAAATCCTTCGTGATCGTATGAGTCTTATGGACGAAATCAGCAACTACGTTGGCGTCTACTATTCGAAAGAATGGGTTCGTAAGAATGTCTTGCATATGACTGAAGACGAAATCGAAGAGATTAAGAAACAAATTGATGATGAGGCCGAGGAAGAGCCAGAGGCAGTTCCGCCAGGACAACCTCCGCAGCCACTCGATTCGAATCCGCCTACACCATCCGCACCAACACCAAATACCCCTAAGTAAGGAGACCTATGATGTCACTAAAAGATCTTATTGCAGCAGCATTTAACAAAGACGCATCGTCGTTTGAATCTGCATTCAGCGCAGTAATGCAAGAAAAAGTATCGGCTGGCATCCAGTCACGTTTCTCGCCTGTAGCAGAAGAAGTCGAAGCCGACCTCGAAGAAGCTAAGAAGGATGAGGAAGATGACGAGGAAGATGACGAGGACGAAGATGAGATGTGCGAAGACGTAGATCAAATCGACGAAATCTCAAAAGGCGCTCTCGGCAGATACATTAACAAAGCATCTGCAAACAAAGGTATGCACGACAGAACGGTTGGAAGAACGTCCGATAAAGACTCAAAAGAAAAATCGAATCGTCGTGCCGGTGGTATCACCGTAGCAGCTGGTAAACTATCCGGTGCACCATATGTTAACGTCCCTGCAGGCGAAAAGTAATATAGGTGATCAAATGATCAATTTCAAAAAGCTAATGGAGACCGTCTACGAGCCGAAGGCTGGTGACGAAAAGAACTTCAAAGACAAGCACGTTATTGCAAAGCATGAGACTCCGTTCGATTCGGAGTCTCAATTCACGTCGAATGCAAAGAAAGCAAAACGTCCTGCTGATCACGACACTGGTGAAGACGAAGCAGTCTATGAAGCTGCTAACGTTCACACCAAGCGTGCTGATAAAGAGCCAGTCATTGTACGTGATGTAGACCCAAAGACCGGTCAAAGCAAAGCAAAAGTTGTAATGCGCAGAACTGGCGAAATCAAGATTGGCGAAGAAGTCGAGCAAATTGACGAGCTTTCAGATGATAAACTACGTGACTATCATGCAAAATCTGGTTCCGACCGTTTGAAAGCAAAAGCCGATGTTGAAAAAGGCATGTCAGCTAAAAAGTTTACTCCTGCAAGTGTACAAAAAACAGCTGATGCATACAAGCGTTTTATTAAGCGCGGCAAAGGTATGACTGCAGCAGCTAACAAGATGAGTGAAGAAACTGAGCTTGAAGAAAAAGTCAAGAACGCATATGCAATCGGTATGGCTTCAGCAATGAAATCAACCGGTGATACTCCTCCTTTGAAGAAGTCTACAATCAACAAAGGCCATGAGATCGCTAGAAGCATCAAGAAAGAAGCTCTTGATCCAGTTGGCAAAGCTGATGCAGACATCGACAATGATGGTGACACCGACAAGTCAGACAAATACCTGCACAATCGCCGTAAGGTAATTGGTAAAGCTCTTCGTAAAGAAGATCTTGACGAAGCAGTTGAAGTGCGTCATGATCGCTATATGCGATCACACGGCAAGAAAGCCCGTGACTCAGGTCATGGTGCCGGTAGTTGGATGTTCACCCATAAGTCAATGGGCGACGTAGACTACAATAACGACAAAGAAGTTCATACTGCTCGTGGTAAGTTTGCTGATGCTAAGAAGTCCGCGCAAAAGTGGGCAAAAGAGCATGGGCATCACTCAGTCTATGTAATGGAATCAGTCGATCAACTTGACGAGCTTTCACCAGACACTCTGCACTCTTATATCAAAAAGGCAACGCCTGATGTTGTAGCACGTACAATGTCTGCAGTCGCTTCTAATCAGTCTGCACAGACAAAAAAGCATGCCTCAAAGCTCGGTAAGCGCATTAGTGGTATCACGGGTGCTTCGGGCCGTCTTGCTGACAAAGCAAATTCTTACAAGTACGAAGAAGTCGATCAAATCGACGAAGTATCGACTGAAAAACTAAGAGACTATGCATCTGCTGCTTTGCAAGATAAGAACAAGGCGAAAGCTGATAAGCGTTGGAAGTATGCTGGTAAAGCAATGGACACCGTCGCTGATAGAGAAGTAAAAGCAGCACATATGTTGAAGTACAACAAGACTGAAGAAGTCGATACAGGCAACAATACTGCTGAAGTTGATAACACTACGTTCAAAGCTTATGTCAAAAGCAATAAGCCGAATAAGCTGAAAGACGTAACTGAAGCTGATGCTAAAACAAACTCTGAAGCATCACACAAGAAGTATGTCAAGAGCAACGTGAAAGCTCCTCATCAGTCATTCAAAGAGCACACTCAGCTTGATGAACTATCAAAGAAGACTCTTGGTTCGTATATCAAAGGCGCTTCTGATCGCGTAGCAAGCAATTCTGCAGAATACAGATCAGTTCACAGTGGTGAAGACAGCAATCGTGGTACATTTGCCGATCGCCTGAAGCACAAAAAAGAACTTTCGCGTGATACGAACAAGCGTAAAGCTGGTATGAACACCGCACTTGACAAGCTGACCAAAGAAGAAGTCGAGCAAATTGACGAGCTTTCAAGAAAGACACTAAGTTCTTATGTAAAGAAAGCAGCTGGTGTTGCACATCGTAACACTCTACCGAATGCGATGAGAGATAGAATGACCGCTGCTAATATTGGCGATAAGGAATGGTACAAACAATCTGGTCGAAATGCTGATAACCGCTCTAAAGGTATTCAAAGAGCTGCCGATCGTCTTGCAAAAGAAGATCTCGACGAAGCTTTCAAAGTTGGCGCAATGAAACTCCATGATGGTTCATCTGTAACTCTTACACGTGAATCGGTTGACTCATTGAATGGTCTATTCCATCAATTGAATTCGGCTAACAAGTCGAAGATGGAAGAGCGCATGATGTCAGGCAAGAAAGGATTCCAAGAAATCCTTAGCTTTGCGGAGAACGTCTAATGTCTGACTATATCAAAGTCAAAGGAACCGAAATCAGCGTCACGACGGCTAATACCGTCGGCGGCGCTGGTGTCGTCCGTGTTTATGCACCGAACCTTTCAGTGCTAACATTTGCAAATACATCAGGCACAATTGGCACGTATACTATGATGGGCAATAGTGAACAGTCATTCATTAAAGAGACGACTGATACAATTGCAGCAAGTGTTGCAGTTAACTGTGTTGCCATAGCTTATAAATAACTCAAAGGAGCTTACAATGGCACTACTCATCAAAGATATTGTCGAAGAGGTTAGTTACCTCACTGAATCGACCGAGAAGGGTGAAAAGAACTATTTCATCGAAGGTATCATCATGCAAGGTGATATTAAGAACCGCAATGGTCGCATCTATCCTTCAAATGTTCTCATGCGCGAAATGAATCGCTACAATGACAACTACGTATCAAAAAATCGCGCGTTCGGGGAATTGGGTCACCCACAAGGTCCGACTATTAACCTCGATCGTGTTTCTCATTTGTTTACCGAACTGAAAGCCGATGGCTCTAATGTAGTCGGTAAAGCAAAGATCACCAAGACTCCTATGGGTGACGTTGTAAAAGGCCTCATCGATAGTGGTGCACAACTTGGTATTTCTTCACGCGGCATGGGTTCTGTGAAGCCTAATAAAATGGGTATCATGGAAGTCCAAAATGACTTTATGCTTGCAACTGCAGGTGATATTGTCGCTGACCCTTCTGCTCCGGACGCCTTTGTGAAAGGTATTATGGAAGGTGTTGAATGGATCTACGACGTTGCTTCATCCAATTGGGTCGCAGCTAATACTTTCGATCAAATTGAAGAAGAAGTGAAGAAGAGCAAACAACTAGATGAAGCTTTGGCACTGAAAATGTTCCAAAAGTTCCTCGGCAGTTTGTAAAAATCGTATTCATATAAATACTATTGAATTTTTGGATCATCACAAAGGAGAGTTCAAATGGATAAAGAGCTAGACCAAAATCTAGACGAAGCAAAAGCAACCGGCGAAGAGTCGTACGCTGCTGATGCTACTGCCGCTGCTGGTGGTGCCGTCAAAAAGCGTAAGGCAGACCTTTTCAAGGATGTTGGCGCTGTACAACCAGGTACACCAGTCGTAACCCCACAGGGTTCGAACAACGCAGGTCTGCACGAAATGATCGCTGCTATCTTCGGAGATGCAGAGCTTTCGGAAGACTTCAAATCAAAAACCACGACCATCTTCGAAGCTGCTCTTCATGAGAAAGCTGAAGCTATTCGTGCAGAACTTGAAGAAGAGTTTGAAGCAGAACTCAACGAGCAAGTTGAAGCTGTTGTTGAAGAACTGACTGACAAACTTGATGCATACCTTGACTACGTTGTAGAATCATGGATGCAAGAGAATGAAGTTGCACTTGAAACCGGTTACAAGGTTCAGGTTGCAGAATCGATTCTCGCAAGCGTTAAGGCTATTGTCGAAGATCACGATATCGAGATCAGCGAAGAAGAGCTTGATGCTGTTGCTGCTATGGAAGAGCAAGTTGCTCAATCAGAAGCTAAATACAATGAACTTTTTGAAGCATTCGTTGCTGAACGTAGCGAAAAAGAAATGCTCCAGAAAAACGCTGCTATTGCCGCTATTTCAGAAGGCATGGTTGCTACTGACGCTGCTAGATTCGCAACTCTCGCAGAAGGCGTCTCATATGAAACCGTCGACGACTTTGTAGCTAAACTTGAAACCATCAAGGAAAGCTATTTCACTGAGTCTGTCGCACGCGCTGAAGACCAAGCTGAAGTCCTCGAAGAAGAAGTAGAAGAAGTGAAAGCTCCTGCTGTCGATCCTTCGGTTGCAGCTTATGTTGCATCGCTCAATCGATTCGGTAAAAACTGATTCTTATAAATAGAATTATCTAATCCATCAAAGGAGAAAAACAAATGAGAAATGAAGAACTAATGAAAAAGTGGGGCCCTGTGCTTGAGCACACCGCTCTGCCAGGCATTAAGGATTCTCACCGTAAAGCAGTTACTGCTCAGCTTCTTGAAAACACTGAAGCAGCACTGAAAGAAGGTTCAAGCTATTCACCAGCTTCTTTCCTTTCGGAATCAGCAGCAGTGAACAACACCGGCGTTGCAGCTAACTACGATCCAGTGCTTATCACACTCGTTCGTCGCGCTATGCCTAACCTGATCGCATACGACATTGCTGGCGTTCAGCCAATGACTGGTCCAACCGGCCTGATCTTCGCAATGCGTTCGAACTACGCAAACACCACTGCAGCAACGGCTGAAGCTTTCTACAACGAAGCTGACACCGACTTCACTGGTACTGGTACACACGCTGGTTCGCCATTCCCTGCAGACTTTGCTAACACTTCACAGTGGAGCACTGGTGCTGGTATGTCGACTTCGGCTGCTGAACGTCTTGGTATGGGTGGAGCTGGCGACGGCGACTTCAACCAAATGTCGTTCTCGATCGAAAAAGTCTCGGTTACTGCAAAGAGCCGCGCACTGAAAGCTGAGTACACCACTGAACTCGCACAAGACCTGAAGGCAATCCACGGTCTTGACGCTGAAACCGAACTGGCAAACATGCTTCAAGCTGAACTCCTTGCAGAGATCAACCGTGAAGTTGTTCGTACAGTTTACAACACTGCAACCGTTGGTGCTCAAACCGGTACCGCAACTGCAGGTATCTTCGACCTTGACGTCGACGCAAACGGCCGTTGGTCAGTTGAGAAGTTCAAGGGTCTCATGTTCCAAATCGAACGTGAAGCTAACCAAATTGCTAAAGACACTCGTCGCGGCAAGGGTAACATCATCATCTGCTCGAGCGACGTCGCATCGGCACTGCAGATGGCTGGTGTTCTTGACTACACCCCAGCTCTGAACAGCAACGCACTGAACGTTGACGACACCGGCAACACCTTCGCAGGTGTTCTGAATGGTCGCTTCCGCGTCTACATCGACCCATACGCAGGTTCGAACTACCTGGTTGTCGGCTACAAAGGTTCTTCGACCTTCGACGCTGGTATGTTCTACTGCCCATACGTTCCTCTGCAAATGGTTCGCGCCGTTGGTGAGAACAGCTTCCAGTCGAAACTCGGCTTCAAAACCCGTTACGGTATGGTTGCTAACCCATTCGCTAAGGGTATCACCAAGTGGACTGACTCGGATGGTGATGCAGGTCTTACTGCAAACTCCAACAAGTACTACCGCAAGGTACGTGTTACCAACATTCTCTAATCGAGAAGTCGGGTTAACCGAACACAAGATAAACTGGGACTCCTTCGGGAGTCCCTTTTTTATTGAGCAGTATAAATAGTATGTATCAGATGTCAATAGGAAAAGTGATGCAGCAGAATTTTCTTTCACCAATTGGATTCAAGTTCGCGATCAAGCGTCTTCCTAATGTGTCGTTCTATGTGCAGGGTGCTAGCATTCCAGGAATGTCAATGTCACCAACATCGGTTGCTACTCCGTTCAAAGCAATGCAGTTTGCTGGAGACAAGTTGGATCACGAGACATTTACGCTTACTGTCCGAGTCGATGAATACATGGAATCATACAATGAAATCTATGATTGGATCGTAGGTCTCACCAAGCCAGAATCGTTTGATCAATATAGCAATCTAAAGAAGAGTGAGTTTGGTCTGTATTCGGATGCTTCATTAGTCATTCTCGACAGCCGTGCAAACCCATCATTGGAAGTTCATTTCAAAGACATCTTCCCAGTATCGATTGGTAACATCGTATTCGATACCACTCGTCAGGACGTAAACTATGTAACATGTGAACTGACTTTTGAACACAATGGATTCTCCATCCATAAGATTTGATTGACATTTTGACCGTTTTGGTGTATGATAGATTGTTATGTCATGAAGGAGTCATGTGATGGACATTGAGACACTCTATAAAGAATGGGCTGTGGACGGAGAGATCGATCAGGTTGACATCTCCAAATCCACCAGAGACATCCCGAAATTGCACAATAAATACTTCCGTTGGTACGTGGAAGAAGGCCTTAAGCTGAAGAAGCTGAAAGCCGAATACAAGATTCTCTGCAAGCTCAAAGCTGAATGGTACCGCGGAGAAATGGACGACGAAGACTTGAAGCAGCATGGTTGGAAACCGCAACCGCTGAAAATCCTTCGTGCTGACGTACCACAATACATCGAATCAGACGTCGATGTGATCAGGCTTTCACTGAAAATCGGTTTGCAAGAAGAAATCGTAGCATATTTAGAATCAATCATAAAACATATCAGTAATAGGAACTTTCTCCTGAAAACCATCGTAGATTGGGAGAGATTCAGAACAGGCGCTTAATGGATGTAGTAGTTGTTGAAAAAGTAAATGAAGTCTTTGTAAGAGTATCGGCTGAACCATCATTGAAGATGGAGATGTCAGAGTATTTCACATTTGAAGTTCCAGGCGCAAAGTTTATGCCAGCGGTGCGTAACAAAGTCTGGGACGGCAAAGTACGTCTGTTGAACGTAATGACAGGCTACATTTACGCCGGACTAGTTCCATACATTAAGAAGTTCTGTGACCAACGTGGTTACGACTGCCAAGTTTCGAAAGACCTTGGCGAGACTGAAGCAGTTCCTGAAGACTATGGTTATGACTTAGCAAAGCAAGTCGACGCTGCCTTTGAAGTGCGTGATTATCAGAACGATGCTATTGTTCATGCAATTCGTCATAACAGAGCATTGTTCCTATCACCGACCGCTTCAGGCAAATCATTCATCATCTATCTCATCATGGCTCACCATCTTATGCTTGATCGTAAGGTGCTCGTCATTGTGCCTACTACATCGCTTGTTGACCAGATGGCTTCGGACTTCGTTGAATACAACAAAGGGAAGAAGCTTGACATCCACAAGATTCGCGGTGGTATGGAGAAAGAAGCAGATGCTGAAATCACCGTCACAACATGGCAGTCTGTCTATAAGATGCCTAAGTCATTCTTCGAGAAGTTCGATGTGGTGTTTGGTGACGAAGCGCACAACTTCAAAGCCAAATCACTTACTTCCATTCTCGAGAAGATGCCTCATGTAAAGTATCGTTATGGTCTAACCGGTACTCTTGACGGCACGCAGACTCATAAGCTTGTACTTGAAGGTCTATTCGGTACAGTCTTCACTGTTACAAAGACAAAGACACTCATTGACAATAACGTACTTGCAAGCTTCAAAATCAAAGCTCTTGTGCTCAAGTATCCGGATGAAATCAAGAAGCAGAACAAAGGTAAGTCCTATCAGGAAGAGATCGATTGGATTGTACGCAACCAGTCTCGAAACATGTTCATTCGAAACCTTGCTTGGAATCTCCAAGGCAACACACTAATTCTGTTCCAGTACGTCGATAAGCATGGACAAATCCTGTATGACATGTTGAACAAGTCTGAAGAGCATACTGTGCACTTCGTTCACGGTGGCGTGAAAACTGATGAACGCGAAACCATTCGTCATGATGTTCGAAAGACTAAAGGCAACATCATCTGCGCCTCGTATGGCACATTCTCGACAGGTATAAATATTCCCGAGCTCGACAACTTAATCTTTGCATCACCTTCCAAAGGCCGAATTCGTAACCTTCAGTCTATTGGTCGTGTTCTTCGTAAAGGTAATGGAAAGTCTTCGGCAGTACTCTACGACGTCGTTGACGACCTGCAATGGAAGAACAACCAGAACTTTGCGGCAAAGCATTTTGCAGAACGAGTGAAGATTTACTCGGACGAAGGCTTCGAGTTCAAAATATACAATGTGGACATAAAGGGATGATATGCAGCTCATTCACGTCAAACTGAAATCTGGTGAAGACATTCTCGCGTATCTTGGCGAGGAGACAAACCACAAAATCGAACTCATCACTCCTATCACAGTAGTCATCGATCCCACCTATGGGATGTTTGCCAAGAGCTGGCTTCTGCTGTCCGAATTGAACAGAGTCTCGATTGATACAACCAATGTAATGTTCTTTTCTGCTGCAAGCAGAAAAGCTATCGACTACTATGATGAGTTCATGCATAGGGTGTCTGATAAAGAACAACGACAGTCTGTTGAAGATGATACAGAGTTTACCTCTGAACTAGAAGAGATATTTGGTGCTATGATGGAATCCAAAGGATCCATGAAACACTAATATCATTTCATAGCCTTAATAGGATTATACACACATCTGGAAGGATGTCAACAAAAAAGTTGAGTCCAAAGAAAAACGTTGACATTTCAACGGATTTGTGATATATTGATCAAAATAACAAAAGGAGGGAGTATGACCCTTACGCCCAAGAAGAAACGTAACTACGTTAACAATGCCGAGTTCCTCGAGGCTATGATCAAGTACAAGAAGTCTGTACGTGAAGCCGAAGACAGTGGTGAGGAACCACCTCGCATCCCGAACTATATCGGTGAATGCCTATACCAGATCGCAAACCGTCTGGCATACAAACCGAACTTCATCAACTATACATATCGTGACGACATGATTGCTGATGGCCTCGAGAATGCGGTCATGAGCGTTAACAACTTTGATCCGAGCAAGTCCAGCAATCCGTTTGCGTATTTTACTCAAGTCATTTGGTTTGCTTTCATCCGTCGTATTCACAAAGAGAAGAAGCAGACTTACATTCGCCACAAGGTTCTTGAGAACTCCATCCTGACTGATTCCATCGTTGAACGCGGTGATCACTCTGATGCTGGTGGTGCTGCATTCGTCGACTTGACCAATGACTATATGAATGACTTCGTCGAGAAGTATGAAGCTTCGATGGAAAGCAAAAAGAAGGCTCCGAAGAAAAAGAAGGGTCTCGAGAATTTCTATGAGGACGACGAATGAAAGTAGCAGTCATTACAGACCAACACTTTGGTGTTCGTGGTGACAGCATTCTGTTCCTCGATTACTATGAGAAGTTCTACAAAGAAGTGTTCTTCCCCACTCTTGATGCTTATGGTATTGACACCCTTCTTGATCTTGGTGATACGTTTGATCGTCGTAAGTATGTGAACTTCGTGACTCTTCGCCGAGCCAAACAAATGTACTTCGATCCACTCAAAGAACGAAACATCACGGTTCACTCGGTTGTCGGTAACCATACGACATATTTCAAGAACACAAACGAAATCAACACAATGGACCTACTTCTAAAGGAGTATGACAACTACAATGTTTACACTCATGAGCCGGTTACTGTTACTCTTGGAAGTTGTGACATTCTGCTATCGCCTTGGATCTGCCCCAGCAACGCGGAAGTTTCTTTCAAAACTTTCAAGGAAACAACCTCCAAAATCGTAATGGGTCACTTCGAGTTTGCTGGCTTTGAGATGATGAAAGGTCAAGTGTCTGATCACGGTCTTGAGCGTAACGAGTTCAAAAAGTTCTCAGCAGTCTACTCAGGACACTTCCATCACCCATCAACTCACGAGAACATCACGTACCTTGGTGCACCATATGAGATGACTTGGACTGACTATGCTGGCAAACGTGGCTTTCACATCTTCGATACCGAGACTCTCGAGATGGAATACATCGCTAACCCATTCTCGATCTTCCACAAACTCGACTACGATGATGCTGACCTAACCGTAGAAGATATTGACGCACTTGATGTTTCTATGTTGACATCTGCATACGTTAAGGTTATAGTAAAGAAAAAGAACAATCCGTATATTTTCGACTTGTTCATTGACAAACTACAATCGGCTGGTGCAGCTGACATCAAGATTGTCGAAGACCATTTGAACTTCGACATCATTGACGAAGGTGAACTCGTAGATGAAGCGCAGGACACTCTGTCGCTTCTTCGTGTCTATGTAGACAGCCTTGAAGTAAAAGCTAACAAGGAACGCATTAACGAGTTCCTTCGCGATCTGTATCAGGAAGCAGTGAGTCTGTGATGCAAATCAAAATTGTTGAGCGTAAGCTCGAGTCGGGCGCGACCGAGTATGGTGTTCAATATCATGATGGGCATATCAAGTGGTTTGCATCACTTCCTCATGCCAACTACGCATTATCAAAAAACCTTAACAAGAAAAAACATAAGAAGAGGCAGGTATGATCACATTCACACAGGTGAAATACAAGAACATTCTGTCGACTGGCAATGCTTGGACTACCATCGAACTGAATCGTAACAAGAGCACACTGATTGTTGGCGAGAATGGTGCAGGTAAGTCTACCATCCTCGATGCTATTTCATTTGCACTTTATGGCAAAGCTTTTCGTAAGATCAATAAGCCACAGTTGATGAACTCGATCAACCAACGTGATCTGATGGTCGAAGTCTACTTTACATCGAATGGCACTGAGTTCGTCATCAAGCGTGGAATGAAGCCAAATGTCTTTGAAATTTGGAAGAACAACGAACTGCTGAACCAAGATGCTTCGGCTCGCGACTACCAAGCATACCTTGAAGACAACATCCTGAAGATGAACTACAAGTCGTTTGGTCAGGTAGTTGTTCTCGGAAGTTCTACGTTTGTTCCTTTCATGCAACTTCCGGCACAACATCGTCGTGAAGTAATCGAAGACCTGCTTGACATTCAAATCTTCAGTACGATGAACAACCTGCTGAAGGAAAAGACCGTCACCAACAAGAACAACATGATGCAAATCAAATATGATGTTGATCTGGTAAAGACGAAGATCGATTCTGCGAAAGAGCACAATGAGTCTATCCGTCGGTTGAAAGAAAGCGAAGTGTCTCGTATCAAAGACAAGATGCGTGAACGTATCGAGTTCATTGAAGGTGAAGAAAGCCGAGCTGAAGAAATCGACGACAAGATTGCTGCTTTGATTGGTACGATTAGTGACAAGACTGATGTGATGAGTAAACTATCACAGTTCAAAACTCTCAAAGCTGATCTGAACTCCAAACTGAATACACTGCAAAAGGATGTGAAGTTTTATCATGCGCATGACAATTGTCCCACGTGCCGGCAAGGAATTGAGCACGACTTTAAAGTATCGACCATTGGCGAAAAGTCTGGAAAAATTTCTGAGATCGAAAACGCCATACATATCATTGACGGAAAGATTGAAAAGGTCTCCGAACGTATTGATGAAATTTCCAATGTGGAAACAGTTCTACATAGGTATAACCTCAATCGAACTGATCACACCGCGAACATACGAATCGCAAAGTCGACTCTTGCTGGACTTAAAAAGGAACTTGACGAAGCAGAAAAGAACGTTGCTGAAATCGACACCAGTAAGATCGCAGGTTACCGTGAAGAACTCCGCACACTCATGGACAAAGCAAAGACCCTCTCTGAAGACAAAGAGACCTTGGCTGTTGTAGGGTCAATGCTGAAGGACGGTGGCATCAAGACTCGTATCATCAAGCAGTATGTACCGATCATGAACAAACTGATCAATAAGTACCTTGCAGCAATGGAGTTCTTTGTTGACTTCCAACTCGATGAAAGCTTCAATGAGAAAATCTTGAGTCGTTTCCGCGATGAGTTCTCGTATGCATCGTTCAGTGAGGGTGAGAAGCTTCGTATTGACTTGGCTCTGATGTTCACTTGGCGATCAGTATCAAAACTTCGTAACTCAGTAACTACGAACTTACTGATCATGGACGAAGTGCTTGATGGTTCGCTTGACCAAGCTGGTACTGACGAGTTCCTGAAGATCGTGAATGAGATCACTGCTGATTCCAACGTCTTCATCATCAGTCACAAAGGTGACTCGTTGCATGACAAGTTTGATCACGTGATCAAATTCGAAAAGAAGAAAAACTTCAGTCAGATGGCGGCATAACATGACTCTAGAAGAAATCTACGAGCAAGTTCGAGTACTCACCGAACGAATCAACGTTCTTGAAGCAGAACGTACAAGTGACAAATTCATTCAACCGTCTTATCAAGAGCGTAACAAACTCCTTGACAAGATCACAAAAGCTCAAGGTGACAAATGATAGTAGGATTTACCTGTTCAACTTTTGACCTTCTTCATGCCGGTCATATTGCGATGCTGAGAGAAGCAAAGACTCAGTGTGACTACCTCATCTGTGGTCTGCAGGTCGATCCTTCCATTGACCGACCAGCCAAGAACAAACCAGTACAGACTTTGGTCGAACGTCATGTTCAGCTGTCGGCTGTAAGCTATGTTGATGAGATCATTCCATACGTTACTGAGGAAGATCTTGTTGACATTCTGGGTATGTATGATATAAATGTAAGAATACTCGGTGACGAATACAAAGACAAAGACTTCACGGGCAAAGACGTATGTCAAGCTCGTGGAATCGATCTATACTTCAACAAACGCGACCATCGCTTTAGTAGCTCTGGTCTGCGCAAACGAATTTTTGAGATGGAGAAATTGAAGAATGTCGACTAATTGGGTTCAAGACATCAACGATATGCATGCCAAGTTTGGTGTTCATGAGTGGGTCAAGAAGAAAGTTGCCGAAGGTGACTTTGAATCACTTCGTAAGTTTATGCAGTTTCGCATCGACTTCTTGAAAGAAGAACTTGGCGAGACTGAGAAAGCTTTCTGGATGAGTCAAGACGGCTCTGAACGTGTGGTTGATGCTGAAGAAATCGTTGACGGGTTGATCGATCTTTGTGTTGTCGCCATTGGTACTCTTGATGCATTTGGTGTGGATGCTTACAAAGCATGGGATGCTGTACATGCCGCAAACATGGCTAAGGAACCCGGTGTGAAACCGTCTCGCCCAAATCCTCTTGGTCTGCCTGATTTGATCAAACCTTCGGACTGGCAGGGTCCTTCGCACTATGGTAACCACGGACACATTGGTTTGTTGGGCGACTGAAAAAAAGTTCGATACCTTGCAAAAAAGTGCATTTTGCCTATTTACACAGACACCATCTTTGTATATAACTAACTAGTAAGGCAAAACAAAGCAAGGTATCGAAAATGACCAAGTTCGCAAAATTCGACAAAACCTCTCTCAAAGCTCTTCGTGCAGAAATGCAAGCCCTTTTGACGAAATACGGTGTTGACTCCAACATTGAATTCGAAGTCGGTAACATGAAGTTCAGTGAAGCTGAAGTCGAAATCAAAGTCAGTGCGAAAATCACCGGTGCCAAAACCCTGACGAATATGATCCTCGAATCTCGTGTCGCCGCTCTCGGTATGACTATGAAGAACAAATTCGGCGACGAGCTTGTCGACTACAACAGCCGCTGCTACAAAATGCCCTTCGTCTATCTCAACGCTGCTGACGGTAAGCGTTACAAGTGCGACGAACGCTCGGCGAAAATGCGCTTCTCGGCTTAAGGAGAAAAGATTATGATGTACAATGAAAATCGCACGAATGCCTATCGTTTCACCATCGACATGAAAGACGGCGTACCTTCGTCCGAAGTTGATCGCGCTCAAGTCACAGCTCTTCGCGTGACTGTTTCAGCTTTGAACATCCTTGACGGTCGCAAACGTTATGTGAAACTTCAAGGCCGTGGTCCTCGCAAGGTGAACGGCAAGAAGTACTTCCAGTCGCTTCCCCTGAAATATGCAACGTCGGCTGACGTTTACATCTACGAGCGTTACAATGGCTGATATTCGACAAACTGCAGGTGAAATCGGTGAACGAATCGTCCTTGAGTTTTTCAAGGACGCTGTTCGTACTGGCAACTGGTATGACGACAAGAAAGATGGCACAATCAATGGTATGACTTATGAAGTCAAAACCAGCCGTCTCAATCATGTGTCGCAATCATTCTGGATCGATCAGAAGCAATGGCCGAAGTGTGATGGTGTCGATCTGTTGTTCTTCGTGAAGGTTCCGGAGAAAGAACAAGATGGCATTGTGTTGTACCTCAGCATCAACCATCGCAACAAGAAAGCTCTTGCATATCCGCAAGATGGCCGTGTTTGCCGTAAATATCCGTTGACAGAATGCATTCCTTTGTGTATAATTAAAGATGAGCGTGTTCAAGAATTGCTTGAGCACTCCAAAGCCATTTCAACACGTAAGAGGTTTGCATGATTCTAATCATTGAAGGTATGGATCGTTGTGGCAAGTCGACACTCGTCGAACAGTTGCGCAAGCGATACTTTACCGATCCACGTATTCTGATCCATCATTCGTCTTCTCCGCCGAAGGTAGAAGATCAAAACGAATGGGAAGTTCAGCACTACAAGTCGTTGCTTGATACGAGCTACTACCTGAACTATGCTGAGAGCTTCAACGTGATCTACGATCGCTTCCATCTTGGTGCAATCGTCTATGGCAAGAAGTATCGCAATGCTGATCCCGAAGACATTTATTCGATCGAGCATCTTCTTGTTCGTAAAGATGATGAGATCGCTCTTGTGCTTCTGACTGATTGGACTTCAAACATCATGGAACGTGATGATGAGAACTCACTCGAGTCAGGCCCTGACGAATTTGATGAGACTCGCATGGCTTTCGAAGAAGCGTTCAAGCGTTCGATCATCCCGAACAAGTTGCACATCAATATCCATGAAAACGGTGGGTTCAAAAATACCTACAGCACCGTGACCAAATTTCTTGACGGAGTGAAAAAAGATGAAACAGTATAAAGTACAAGACATTCGTACAGCACTCCGTGACAAACTGCATAAGCAAGACTTCGTCACCGACAAGACTGGTGTGAAGACGATCGAACTTGTCGGTACGAGTTTTGTTGCAGACGAAGATGCTATCTTTGGCACTGTGAACTGGGATTATGTTCAGCGCGAACTCGACTGGTATAAGTCGATGTCCCTGAATGTGAACGACATTCCGGGTGGTGTGAAGCAAGAAACAAATCCACCACAAATCTGGATGTCTGTTGCTGATCCAGATGGTCTTATCAACTCGAACTATGGCTGGGCGATCTGGCACAAAGACAACTTCGAGCAGTATGATCGTTGTGTTGAAGAGTTGAAGAAGAATCGTGACTCGCGCCGGGCAATCATGATCTACACTCGTCCGCAAATGTGGCTCGATTACAATAAGAACGGTCGTTCTGACTTCATGTGCACGAACTCTGTTCAATACCTTGTTCGTAATGAAAAGGTCCATGCTGTAGTTCAGATGCGTTCAAATGATGCAATCTTTGGCTACAAGAACGATCGTGCATGGCAAGAACATGTTTTGCGTGAAGTTGCTCAAGACACTGGATATGCCCAAGGTGACATCATCTGGAATGCCGGCTCGCTTCACATCTATGAACGTCATTTTGGGTTAGTTGAATGAGCAAGTGGGATCAACGCTATCTCAAACTCGCTTATGAGGTAGCACAATGGTCGAAAGACCCATCGAGTAAAATTGGTGCGGTCACTGTTGGAGCTAAGGGGCAAGTCTTGTCCCAAGGCTTCAACGGCTTTCCCCGTGGATTGAAAGATGACTTCACTCGTCTTCATGACCGTGAAACGAAATACAAGTTTGTTGTTCATGCTGAGATGAATACCATTTACAATGCTACGTACAATGGTGTATCATTGGATGGTTCGACACTTTATGTCTATGGACTCCCAGTCTGTTCAGAATGCGCTAAGGGTATCATTCAGGTTGGTATCAAACGTGTCGTAATGCCTAAGCAAGTCATGCCAGAAAAGTGGCTTAATTCATGGCTTTTGAGCATGGACTTCTTTGATGAAGCTGGAGTTGACTTTGACTTCATTGAATTTGATCCGGAGGCAAAATGAAAGTACTCGTAACTGGAGTGAATGGCTACATTGGTTCGCATGTAGCACAGATTGCATCTGAAGCTGGACATCAAGTCGATGGTCTTGATCAGACGATCACACGTAACTTTTCGATTGTCAACCAATATCTTCATCAGTATCACATGAAGTCTATTCTGGGTGATGTCGGTTCTCTTCCTGAGTATGATGTGATCATCCATTGTGCTGCTCTCATTAGTGTTCCGGAATCGATGGAGAAGCCAGCAATCTACTACAACGTTAACACGAATGCAACGTTGAAGATGCTGACTGAAATGAAGTACAAGCATTTCATCTTTGCTTCGACCGGAGGTGCATTCGATCCTATCTCTCCATATGCTAAGTCAAAGATTATTGCTGAAGAAGCTGTTCGGCAGATTGCTCAAGACTATAGCATCTTCCGCTTCTTCAACGTTGCTGGTAACAACGGTTCGTATCGGCAGATTGGTCCTGCAGGTCACATCATTCGAATCGCTGCTGAAGCTGCTCGCGGTACTCGTAAGAAGATGACGATCTTTGGTGATGACTACGAAACCTCTGATGGAACTTGCATCCGCGATTACGTACATGTTGTTGATCTGGCAAACGCAATCGTCAGAAGCATTGATGATCCAGCAAACACTCCGTACGAATGTATTGGTTCTGGCCGAGGGTTCTCGAATCTTGAAGTCATAAATATGATGAAGGAAGTCACTGGTATCGACTTTCCTGTTGAGTTTGGTCCGAGACGTTCTGGCGATCCAGCAAAACTTTTAGTTGACACTGTATCGAAGTATGTTAAGATTGATCATGATTTGAAAGATATGTGCTACTCGGCATACACTATGGAGTTGAAATGAAAAAGATTCTGATTACCGGCATGAACCGGTTGCAGTGCAATAAGGACTTCTATCTGAAGCAGCAACTGCAGGTTGTCCCATCTCACTATTCGGTCATTCGTTGCTTGGAAGATATGGGATACGAAGTCGAGCAACGCGAAGTTGCTCTCGGTGAAGACCTGTCGTCCTATGACGATGTGATCGTCTACATCCACAGCATTCAAGCATTCTGTCAGCACATTTGGTCTGGTCTGTATGCTGTTGCTGCACGCCCGAATTGCATCATTGCTTTCGACGACTGGCAGTTCAATCAAATCTACGGTGCGATTCAAACGTATCATGACGATCTCGTTGCCGGTGACGAGTCGGTCTATCGTGACTACTTGTTTGACCTCTGGGCCGGTAAAGAAGATCGTGAAACCGTTAAGTCGTATCATCAGTCTTACATTGATGCATGCAAGATCATCGTGTCGAAACAGAACCGTCTGTTGGTAAGTGCTTTTGCAGGTGGTGACATCTCGCTTCTGAACCTTGGCTGGGATGAGTCGAAAGTTCATGTTTTCAACCCGAACCCTTATCACTTGAATCGTCGTGCAGACAACGGTTATGGAACCGGCGTCATCGAATCGACTCTTGATTCGTTCTTCAGCGAAGAGCCTGAGAAACTGTTTCGTTGGAACTTTGCTTCTCTTGTTCAAGAGAAGACTCGTAAGTGGTTGAAGCTGCAGAACCCTGAGAAGTGGCAGTGGGATATCGAATACTTCGGTGCAAAGCGTGGTAAGTATAAGTCTGAACGTAAGACTGAACCTGAGATGGTCAAGGTGTTTGAACAACAATGGGGTTGCCTGATGCCGGGTTATTTCCACGCTGGTTCTGGCTGGTGGAGAGCACGTCCACTGCAAGTTGCAGATGCTGGATCGATCATTATTGGTGACAAACCTGAGATGATGGTATACTATAATGATGATGCCATTGCTGGTCTCCGTGTGCAAGACATCGAAGCAATGGACCTGACTCAGTTGAAAGCAACAGCCGCTGCCCAAAAGGAAGCACTGTATGCTACGCATCCTCTCAATAAAGCAGTTCAACGTGAAGAACTGAGAAAGATTCTCGAAGCATGAAAATGATTCTCGTAGTTGGCGCTGGCTTGTCCGGCGCCACTATTGCTCGTGAACTTGCAGAAACAGAGCAATACAAAGTTTGGGTGTTCGACAAGCGTAAACACGTTGCCGGCAATGCTTATGATAGCACCAACATTCATGGCATCCGTGTTCATGAATACGGTCCGCATCTGTTCCATACAAACAACAAGGAAGTGTTTGACTACCTTGGTCGATTTACTGAATGGGTAGACTACAAGCACAAAGTGAAAGCTCAACTTGATGATGGTCGGCATGTCACGCTTCCCGTAAACAAAGAGACCAAAGAGATCGTCGGCGAAGAGAATGTGCTTGATGTCTTCTTCCGCCCTTACACAAAGAAAATGTGGGGCATGGAACTCGACCAACTGAATCCGGACATCATTAATCGTGTTCCGATTCGTAATGACATGAACGAGTTCTACTTTCCTGACGATCAGTATCAGGCAATGCCGAAAGACGGCTATACCGCAATGGTCGAAAAGATGCTTGATCATCCGAACATTTACGTCAGACTCAACACCGAGTATTCGAAAGAACATGATCATTTGTTCGAACACATCTTCAACTCGATGCCGATCGATGAGTACTTTGACTTTGAACATGGCGAACTGCCGTATCGTTCGATTAAGTTCCATACAATGACTGTGCCGAGTCCGCATATGCTTCCAGTGGCAACAGTGAACTTTACCAACGATGGTGCTTACACTCGCGTGACTGAATGGAAGAAACTGCCTCACCACGGAGACAATAAATACTGCACAACTCTGACTTACGAGGAACCGTGTGATTACCGTGACAACAACCGCGAGCGGTTCTATCCGGTGAAAGACCGTGATGGTAAGAATCGTGAGTTGTATGAGAAGTACAAATCCATGACTCCGAGCAATACGACCTTCATTGGTCGTTGTGGCCTCTATGCGTATCTCGATATGCACCAAGCGGTCAACTCGGCCTTAGCTATAGCGAGAAAATTTAAGAATGAGTAACTTCACCCACGCGTCAATCGTTCCTCTTATCGGCGGTGAGACTATTGGATCGGAAAGAGCCTTCGGTGCTCCTCCGATTCATTTCATGTCATATGAACCATTTGCAGCAAATGACTCTCATATTCTGAATCATTACGAGAATCGTATTCCATACTACGTTCTTGATAAAGGTCAAGCACCTTCAGAACGTGCAGATGTTGTTGCATCCGTGTGTCCGTGCGCGGGTCTGTCTATGATGTCCCATGGCTACGGCGACCACAATGAAAACAACAAGTGGATGGACATTACTGCGAAGTACGTCCTTGGTGAGTACAAGCCAAAAGTATTCTGGGGTGAGAATGCTCCAGGTTTCGCCGGCAAGATCGGTAAGAACGTTCGTGAGAACCTGAAGAAAATTGGACAAGACAACGGCTACACAATGTCAGTCTATCGTACGAAGTCTTTGCTTCATGGTGTTCCGCAGATTCGCGAACGTTCTTTCTACTTCTTCTGGAAGGGTGATAAGACTCCACTGCTGCATTACTACAATCGTCCATATACTCCGATTGAAGAAGTGATTCGTAACGTGAAGTCTAACTTCCAGCACGAACCGATCAACACCAAGAAGCCTTCAGACAATCCGTACTACAAGTACATCCTTGAAGCTATTCACGGCGGCCGTACTCACGTTCAGCATGCTCATGAAATCGATCCTTCGTCTGCTCGTGGCAATGATGCGTTTGGTTACATCGAAAAGATGGGTCATGACTACAAGCAAGTCGCTGAATGGATGGAAGCAAACGGTTTCCCGAACGAAGTCGAAAAGTGTATGTACAAGTACAAGAAGCTTGCCGAAGGTGGATCGATCATGCGTCGTGGAGTGATTGTACCAAAGGACCGTATCGGTGCATTCGTTGGTCACTATCCGGTCATGCTTACTCACCCTGATGAAGATCGCTTCATTACGTATCGTGAAGCAATGTCTATCATGGGTCTGCCAGACAATTTCGAACTCGTGAATGCAAGCCCAAAGAATGCTAACCACATTTGCCAAAACGTTCCAGTGCAAACTGCTACTGACATGGCAACTGAAGTGCTTGCAGTGCTCAATGGACAGAGAAAAATGGTTGACACCGACTACATTTTGCAGTATAATGGAACTCAGACAGAGGAATACACCGCTGCTGAAAATACTCTTGAGAGCTTTTTACAATGAACCAACACTTTATCTTTGACTTTGAAACTCTTGGTCAAGATGTGTTTCAAATCCCGATGCTTGATTGCTCGTATGTTGCATTCGATTGGGATCGTTTTACATCTGACAATCCCTACACCCTTGAAGAACTGGTAGACCTGTCTCGCAAAGACAAACTCCAGATGATCCATCAAGTGAAAGAGCATGGCGCAAAGTATGTGCAACGTGATCTCGATTGGTGGCTGTCGCAGTCGGAAGATGCAAAGAAAGTACTGAAGCCAAGTGCTGCAGACATTCGTGTCGAAGAGTTCATCAACAACTTCATCAACTACTTGAAGAGCGTCGGCAAGATCAACTATTGGTGGTCTCGTTCGAATACGTTTGATCCGATCGTCCTTCAGCGTTGGGCAACTGTTGTTGGCCGGCAAGAAGAAGTCGGCAATTTGCTGAAGTTCTGGTCAGTTCGTGATACCCGTACATGGATCGACGCAAAGCTGAACTTCCCAAAGCAGAATGGTTTCTGTCCTCTTGCTGATGAAGAGTACTGGAACAAGACCTTCGTGAAGCACGATAGCCGTTATGACATTGCTGCAGACATCCTTCGTCTTCAGACCATTGCTCGGCTTGAGAATGACATGGAGCAAACAAAGCGATGACTCTTCCACCAGAACAAGACTTCAACAACCTCGGCGTATCATGGGCGGCTGTACATGGCAAAAAAGATAATGGAAAACCATCATCGGATGGTGAGTCGAAAGTACGAACGTACAAAGCAGCAGAAACAGGTGCTGTTCGTGAGGGAATCGGGATTCCCTATACTCGACATGTTCCGCTTGAAGCTGTTGCGGCTGCTGCAGCCTCACTTGAGTATGGAGCTCAGAAATATTCCGATCGTAATTGGGAAAAAGGACTCCCATGGCAGCAAATGATCGATAGCCTGAAACGGCATATCGAAGACTTTGAACGTGGTCACGATTACGATGATGGTGAAGACGGTTCTGATCTTCATCAAGTCTGTATGATCATGGCTTCGGCAATGATGTTGTCGGCATCAGTCATTCGTGGTATCGGTAAAGACGACCGCCTTCCTGCAGTCGATAAGAACGCATTGACTTCTAAACAGTGCGCAAAGTTCGTTCAAGGACAGCTTCAACGCGCTAGACCAGTGAAAGGTAAATAATGGAACTACGAATCAATATTGAAGAACTTCAAAAGAAGAAACTGTTCGTCGCAACACCGATGTATGGTGGACAATGCGCCGGCATGTATACCAAGTCTACGAATGACTTGGCGATGGCTTGTGCCAAATACGGAATCGACATTCGATTCTACTACCTGTTTAACGAATCACTGATTACCCGTGCTCGCAACTATTGTGTTGACGAGTTTTTGCGTTCTGATTGCACTCACCTGCTATTCATCGACTCAGATATCGGCTTCGGCTACAAGGATGTTCTGACTCTTCTGCATCTGACTGATCCTGCAACTGGTTATGACATCGTAACTGCTCCGTATCCCAAGAAGACCATCTCATGGGAAAAGGTGAAGTCGGCTGTTGACCAAGGCTTTGGCGCGAAAAATCCATTTGAACTTGAACACTTCGTCGGTGACTATGTCTTCAACCCAATGGAGAACATCACAGAGTTCAGAGTCGATGAACCGGTTCGTGTTAAAGAAGCCGGCACTGGCTTCATGATGATCCATCGTGACACCTTTGCAAAGTACGAAAAAGCGTATCCTGCATTGCGTTATCTTCCTGATCATGCTCGCACCGAACACTTCGATGGCACTCGTGAGATCACTGCGTACTTCGATTGCATCATCGACCCAAAGACCAAGCGTTACCTGTCAGAAGACTACATGTTCTGTCACAATGCTACAAACATCGGACTGAACGTATACATGTGCCCATGGATTCAATTGAAGCATGTCGGTTCGTATGTGTTCGGTGGTTCACTTGCTGCTATGGCTGCAATCTCTGCATCGCCTACGGCTTCTGCTGAGTCAAACCAGAAAAATTACTTGACAAATCCACCGGTTAGTGGTATAAATAGCAATACCACATTGAACAGACAGCAGCGTCGAGCTGCTATGAGAAAGGCGAAATAAATTATGAAATTTAGCAATGAAACTATTGGCATCTTGAAGAACTTCTCGACGATCAATCCGGGATTGGTGTTCAAACCGGGTTCGGTCATTCGTACGATGCATCCACAGAAGACCGTTATGGCATCCGCAACCGTCTCTGAAAACTTCGAGAAAGTTGCCCGTGTATACGATCTGGGCCAGTTCCTCGCGACGCTTTCGCTCTTCGATGATCCGGATGTTGAATTCACTGAAAACAAGTTCATCATCTCCTCAGGTAAAAGCAAGGTGATGTATACGTATGCTGCAGAAGCAATGGTCGTATCGGCTCCTGAAAAAGACATCAAGTTCCCCGATGCTGAAGCCATTGTCAACCTGAAGTGGAAAGACATCGACTCAGTTATCAAAGCCGCAGGTGTTCTGAAACTCTCCGAGATTGCATTCATCTCCGATGGTTCGAGTGTCTCGCTTGCAGCAGTTAACTCGAAGAACTCGACTGCTGATGCCTATGACATGGTCGTCGCAGAAGGCGTTGACATCCCTGAGTTCCAGATGATCATCAAAGTCGAAAACCTGAAGTTGATGCAGAACGACTATGAAGTCTCTCTGTCGACCAAAGGTCTGGCGCACTTCAAGTCGCCGAAAGCCGAATACTACATTGCACTCGAAGCGAAATAAGGAGAACGCTATGCAACTTACTATCAACGACATCGCTGCCGTCGTCCAACTGATCGACATCGTTACTTCCCGTGGTGCATTCCGCGGCGACGAACTGAGCCAAGTTGGCACTCTGCGCGACAAGTATGCAGCATTCGTTAAAGCATCGCAAGATGCACAACCTGCTGAAGAAGCAGTTGACACCGAAGAAGCTTCTGTGTAAGATCAACAAGCGGGCACGGGGAATAACTCCGTGCCTTTCTTTATCATAATGAATGGAGTGAATATGGAAGAGTTTCTCTGGGTGCAAAAGTATCGTCCTCGTACTGTTGCGGATACCATCCTTCCAAAGGAATTGAAGGACACTTTCCAGAAGTTTGTGGACGACAAGAACATCCCAAACCTTCTACTATCTGGTCGTGCCGGTGTTGGTAAGACGACCATTGCTCGTGCAATGCTTGACGAAGTCGGTGCTGACTATATCATCATCAACGGTTCTATGAATGGTAACATCGATACGCTTCGTGTCGACATCCAAAACTTTGCATCGACTGTTTCGTTCACAGGTGGTCGTAAGTACGTCATCCTCGACGAAGCTGATTACCTGAACGCGAACTCGACTCAGCCTGCACTTCGTAACTTCATGGAAGAGTTCTCGAAGAACTGCGGCTTCATCCTTACGTGTAACTTTGAAAACCGTATCATCGAACCTCTGCATTCGCGGTGTTCGGTCGTCAACTTCAACATTCGTACTGAAGATCGGCCAAAACTGGCTGCACAATTCTTCAAGCGTACGCTGAGCATCCTCGACTCTGAAAAGATTGAGTATGAACAGAAAGCGGTCGCCGAACTGATCAACTCGTACTTCCCTGACTGGCGCCGAGTGCTGAATGAACTTCAGCGTTATGCTGCTACCGGCAAGATCGATTCGGGTGTTTTGCGCAACAAAGCATCGGAGACTATCGATGAACTGATTGCTCATCTGAAAGGCAAGAAGTTTGCTGAGGTTCGTAAGTGGGTTGGCGAGAACTCTGACATCTCGTCTGCAGCGCTGTATCGTTCGCTGTACGATACGCTTCCGACAAAGGTTGCAAGCACCTCGTCAGTGGCAGACTCTATCATCATCCTCGCAGAATACGAATACAAAGAAGCATTCGTTGCGAATCCTGAAATCAACCGTATGGCAGCATTGGTAACGCTGATGGCCGAAATCACAGATTGGAAATGACATGGGATGGCTAAGCATCTTTAAAGCAAAGAACCCAAAAGTCAAGTGTCTCGTCTGTGAGAAATCCGTACGAGAAGATAAAAGCACATCTGTGAAGTATCGATATGGTGAAGGTGATGGCAAGATTGCTACTGCACACCTTTGCCAAAAATGCTCACGGTATGTAGACAAAAAGGATGATGAAGACTATGGCGAATCCGTTTGATTATGTAACTACCATCCTTCAGACTAAGACAAACATGATGAGAGGTTCGGAGAACGACAAGTTGGCCGAGGATGGTTACAATCCTTGGCTGACAAACCTGTCTCTGTCTCAGCATGAAGACACGATTCTCATGGCGAATCTCGTCAACACCTTGCATCAACTGCCAAAGCGTGCTCAATATGAGCTGCTTATAAATATGGTTAGGCCCAAGAAGCGACAGTTTCGTAAATGGTCTAAAACTGTGGCAGATGAAGATCTGGATGTTGTTTGTGAGGCTTATGCGTGTAACCGTCGAGTCGGGCAAGAGTATCTATCTTTACTGTCGAAAGAGCAAATAGAATCGCTGAGAGAACAGCGACGTAAAGGTGGAAAACAATGAACATCATCGAAAGTCTTGTAGAGGTAGAGCTACCATCTCAAGATTCTTTCCTTAAAGTGAAGGAGACTTTGACTCGTATCGGTGTCGCTTCCAAAAAGGATAAGATTCTCTACCAGTCGTGCCATATCCTGCACAAGCAGGGTAAGTACTACATTGTCCATTTCAAAGAGCTATTCATTCTTGACGGTAAAGCAAATGAGCTGTCAGAAGAAGACAGAGCTCGCAGAAACACTATCGTCAATCTCCTGGAAGAATGGGGACTTGTTAAGACGGTGAAGCCAGAGGTCATTCAAGACCCAGTTGCTCCATTGTCACAAGTCAAAGTTTTGCCACACAAGGAGAAAGAAGAATGGACATTGACTGCAAAGTACTCCATTGGCAAAAGAAAATAGTTGACAAAAACGGCAACTTGAGTTATAAATAAAAGTGGGATGCCATAACGGGTCCCACTTTTTTCTTGCGCTTTTAGGAGGCATCATATGACAAATCAATACGACCCATTCGCTATCGGCTTTGACAAATTTTTCGACCGAGTCAAAGACCTTCAAGCTCAATCGGCGAAGCTAGTGACTTACCCGCCATACAACATCAAGAAGACCGGTGAGAACACCTACGTCATCGAGATGGCTGTAGCCGGCTTCGGTAAGCAAGACATCGAGATCACTCTCGAAGACAGCACACTCAAAGTGAACGGCAACATCGCTAACGAAGGCGATGAAAAGAACTACCTGTTCAAAGGTATCGCTGAGCGCCCATTTGCTCGCACCTTCACCCTTGCCGATACTGTCGAAATCAAAAATGCTGAGCTCGTCAATGGCATGCTTCGTATCTTCCTCGACAATCTCATCCCAGAGAAGAAGTCGAAGAAGGTCGAGATCAACGACCCAGCTCCAAGTAAAGGTTCTTACGGCTACCTTTCCGAGTAACTGACAATACAAAGTAAATGCTTAGGGGACTTCGGTCCCCTAAGTTGTTGACACCTTACACTAGATGGTGTATATTGGTTCTTATTGCACAAAGGAGTTTTGATGTCGTTTTACACATCAGTCCACCGCATGGGTGGAAGCATTCTATATCGTGGTTACACCGAAAATGGCACGAGAATCCATGAACGCGTTAAGTTCGCACCTACCTTCTACGTCAAAGCCAAAGATCAGACACGCGGTGAGTGGTCTGCGCTAGACGGCACTAAAGTCGAGCCGATGGAATTCGAATCCATCAACGACGCAAAAGAGTTCTTCGAAACGTACAAAGATGTTGACAACTTCAAAGTCTTTGGTAACAACAACTACGTTGCTCAGTTCATCAATGAACGGTTTCCGGGTGACATCAAGGCTGACCTGAGTCACATCGCAGTTGGGAACATCGACATCGAGGTGAAGTCTGATGATGGCTTCCCGTTCCCCGAGCAAGCTGCATATCCTATCACCTCGATTGCATACAAGAACAGCAAGAGCTCGATCTATCACGTTTGGGGTCTGAAACACTACGACGCATCTAAGTGCACAACTGTGCCCGAAGGATGTATGGTTCGGTATGTAAAGTGTTCAGATGAAGCCGAACTCATCATGAAGTTCTTGACGTATTGGGAAGAACACTATCCTGACGTCATCACTGGCTGGAACGTACGACTGTTCGACATTCCATACATCGTGAACCGCATCAAGCGCATTCTCGGTGAAGAGTGGGCAAAGAAGCTCTCGCCTTGGAACATCGTGAACTATCGTCAGATTGGTGTAAAGGGTAAGTCACTCGACACCTTTGAAATCTACGGTGTTCAGCAGCTCGACTACATGGACTTGTTCCAGAAGTTTGGTTACGTCTATGGTCCACAAGAGTCGTATTCGCTCAATCACATCTGTCACGTGATCCTCGGTGAACGCAAACTGTCGTATGAAGAGTACGGTTCGCTGCACAACCTGTATGAACAGGATCACCAGAAGTTCATCGACTATAACATTCGAGACGTCGTTCTTGTTGACAAACTCGAACAACAAACTGGTCTCCTTGCTCTCGCATTGATCATTGCGTACAAAGGTGGTGTGAACTATCCTGATACGCTTGGTACGACTGCAATATGGGACTCGATCATCTATCGTTACCTGAGTGCGAAGAAGATTGCAATTCCGCCGATGGCCGACAAGTATCGCCCTGAATATCCAGGCGGTTACGTCAAAGACCCGTTCATCGGTCGTCACGAGTGGGTTGTATCATTCGACTTGAACTCGCTGTATCCGATGACGATTGTTCAGTACAACATGTCGCCTGAAACTATCGTTGAAGGTGTATCGTTTGGTATGCCGGCAGACGTTGACTTTTACCTGAAAGGCATCACTCTTCCACAAGAGATTCGAGACCTGAATGTCGCAGTCGCAGCGAATGGTGTCATGTTCCGAAAAGACAAACAAGGCTTCCTTCCGGAGATCATTGAAAACTATTACGCCGAACGTAAGACTACCAAGAAGAAGATGCTTGGTGTGAAACAGAAGTATGAGGAGACTCATGCCGAAGATCTGAAGCGTGAGATGAACCAGCTTGACAACACGCAGCAAGCAATTAAAATTCTCATGAACTCACTTTATGGCGCTTTGGGTAATAAATACTTCAGGTACTTCGACATTCGGATTGCAGAGGGCATCACACTTTCTGGTCAGCTTTCAATTCGTTGGGCTGAGAAGTACATGAACGTTGCTATGAACAAGATCATGAACACCACTGCCATCGACTATGTGATCTACATGGACACTGACTCCCTGTATGTGAGCATGGACCCTCTCGTAAAGCACGTGAAACCTGCTGATCCAGTTGCATTCCTCGATAAGGCATGTGATCAAAAGTTCGAAAAGGTTCTTGAAGACGCATACGATGTTCTGTTTGAACAACACAACGCTTTCAAGAATACGATGGTGATGAAGCGAGAAGCAATCGCTGATGCTGGTATCTGGACTGCAAAGAAACGATACATCCTCAACGTTCACAACTCTGAAGGTGTTCAATACGCCGAACCAAAACTCAAGATCATGGGCATCGAAGCTGTTAAGTCTTCTACACCTGCGATCGTACGTGGTAAGTTCAAAGAAGCGTATCGAATCATGCTGAGTGGTGATGAGAAGCAACTGCAGACATTTGTGTCTGACTTCTATGAAGTGTTCAAGGGTCTTGCTCCTGAAGAAGTTAGCTTCCCTCGTGGAGTCAGCGAGATTGACAAGTGGCGCGATGGATCGACTCTCTTCAAGAAAGGTGTTCCCATCCATGTACGCGGAGCAATCGTCTACAATCACCACGTACGTGCACTGAAACTTCGTGATGATGAGATCAAGAACGGAAACAAAGTGAAGTTCTGCTATCTCAAGATGCCCAACCCACTTGGAACGAATGTGATCGCATTCCCGCAGTTCCTTCCAAAAGAACTCAATGCTCACAAGCACGTCGACTACGATATGCAGTTCGACAAGACGTTCAAAGAACCACTCAAGCTTGTATCAGATGCTATCAACTGGAAGCTTGAACACGTAAATACTCTCGAATCCTTCTTTGGTTGAAGAAGACTAAAATCGCACAAATAGGAGAAAATCGCATATGTCGCTAATGGATAAGTTGTTAAAGGCGTCTACAGTAAAAATGACCGCACCTTTGCTGGACTCAAAGGTATTCGGCAAGAAAGAAACGGTCTCCACTTCGGTTCCCATGGTCAACGTCGCGTTGTCGGGAAGCGTTGATGGCGGGCTTCAGCCAGGTCTCACGATGTTGGCTGGTCCATCGAAGCACTTCAAATCTGCATTCGCTCTTTTGATGGCAGCTGCATACCAAAAGAAGTATGACGACGCAGTCATTCTGTTCTATGACTCGGAATTCGGTACTCCTCAGGCTTACTTCCAAGCTTTCGGGATTGACATGAATCGCGTCATCCACACACCCATCACGAACATCGAAGAGCTCAAGTTCGACATCGTCAAACAGATCGAAGCAATCGAAAAGAAAGACCACGTCATTGTCGTCATCGACTCGGTTGGTAACCTTGCTTCGAAGAAAGAAGTTGACGACGCGAATGACGGTAAGTCGGTTGCAGACATGACTCGTGCTAAGCAGCTCAAGTCTGTCTTCCGTATCGTCACTCCGCACTTGAACCTGAAAGACATTCCGATGATCGTGGTTAACCACATCTACATGGAACAAGGTCTGTACCCGAAAGCAATCGTGTCTGGCGGTACTGGCATCTACCTCTCGGCGGATAACATCTGGATTCTTGGACGTCAACAAGAAAAAGAAGGCACCGAGATCAAGGGCTACCACTTCGTTATCAACATCGAGAAGTCGCGTCACGTACGTGAAAAGTCGAAAATCCCGATCACAGTTACCTTCGAAGGTGGTATCGCTAAGTGGTCCGGCCTGATGGAAGTTGCTGAAGAGGGTGGCTTCCTTCGTAAGCCGAAAGTTGGCTGGTACGAAGCAGTCAACCCTGAAACTGGTGAAGTTTTGTCAGACAAGCTTCTCCGTGCAAAAGAAATTGCTGATAACGGCACTTTCTGGAAAATGATGTTTGACAATACTGGCTTTGCAGAGTATATTAAAGAAAAGTATACTGTCGCATCCCGTTCGATGTTCAACGAGGATGAAGCTGATTCGGGCGACGATTACGAGGACCCCGACCTGGAGGATTGATGTACGTCACGGATGGAAAGAGACACTTAGTTTGTATTCCATACTCGATTGAAAATCTTCACACAATGGCGACTGATCTTGGTATTGGTCGCCATTGGTTCCACAAAAACCATTACGACATTCCGAAGAAACGAATGGACGAGATTCAGTCCAAATGCACACTTGTCTCTTCGAAAGACATAGTAAAAATCATTAGAGGTACGTATGATCGAACAGACAATCCTAGCGGGGATGATCCACAATGAAGACTATGTAAGAACTGTTCTACCCTTTCTGAAAGACGAATACTTTGAGGATCAAAACGATAAGTTCCTCTATGGCGCGATCAAGACTTACATCGATCAATACAACGGACTACCGACGAAGACTGCTCTTCAAATTGCAATCGACGAATCAGGTACTCTGAACGAAGAGCGATACAAGCAGGTTACGTCTGCACTTGATAGCTTGTCGTATGACGAGAAGACCGATCAGACTTGGCTTATCGATACCACTGAAAAGTTCTGTCAAGACAAAGCAATCTACAACGCAGTTCGTCAATCGATCCTTGTTCTCGACGGCAAGGTGAAAGACCTTGACAAAGGTGCAATCCCAGAACTTTTGAGCAGTGCACTTGGTGTAAGCTTCGACACAAACGTTGGTCACGACTTCCTCGAGAACTCTGATGAACGTTTCGAATTCTACCACCGTGTCGAAGAAAAGCTTGAGTTCGACCTTGAGTACTTCAACAAGATCACTAAGGGTGGACTAAGTAAGAAATCGTTGTCCGTTGCTCTTGCGGGTACGGGTGTGGGTAAGACCCTATTCATGACCCACTGTGCCGCAGCAGCATTGATGAGTGGTAAGAACGTTCTGTACATTACGATGGAAATGGCAGAAGAACGTATCGCTGAACGTATCGATGCTAACCTTCTTGACGTAACACTTGACGACCTTCGACTGTTACCAAAGGGCAATTACCAGAACAAGATCGATAAGGTGAAAGGTCGTACAACCGGTAAGCTGATCGTCAAGGAATATCCGACTGGTTCGGCTGGTGCAAACCACTTCCGACATCTGTTGAACGAGTTGAAGCTCAAGAAGAACTTCACACCTGATGTGATCTTCATTGACTATCTCAACATCTGTATGTCTTCACGTCTGAAGCATGGCGCAAACATGAACTCGTATACGATGATCAAAGCAATCGCGGAAGAACTTCGTGGTCTTGCAATGGAATTCAACGTACCGGTCATGTCAGCTACTCAAACAACTCGATCCGGTTATGGTAACTCCGATGTTGAAATCACCGATACGTCTGAATCGTTTGGTCTGCCCGCAACGGCTGACTTCATGTTTGCACTCATCTCAACAGAAGAGCTCGAGAAACTTGGTCAGCTTCTGGTCAAGCAATTGAAGAATCGTTGGGGAAGTATTGACTCACCAAAGCGTTTCATCATCGGCATCGACCGTTCAAAGATGAAACTGTTTGACGCTGAAGAGTCAGCTCAAGATGGTCTGACTGGTGGCTCAAAACCATCTGATCAAGAAGATCGACCCGTGTTCGACAATACTGGCATGGTGATCGATGACGACTTCGAACCGAAGAAGCTTAGCAGCTTCAAGAAAAAGAAACCAAACTTTGGAGGATTTAACTGATGGGCTACCGAGTGAACGACAACAAGGGCCTCTTCGAGATCATCGAAAAAGGCACCGAACTGGTTGTAGCGATTAAGAATGAGAAGGATGTTGCGACAAAACTCTGTCGCTCGTTGAACCTTGGTTCAGGGTTCGATGGCTTCACTCCGACGTTCTTTACGTTGAAGTATCCAGATGATCATGCCAAAGGAAAAGCCGCCCAAACTTAATTGAGCGGCTTTTCACCGTGCACGATACGTGAATGTTGGGCGGAACCCCACCGGCATACTTGATGCGACCCCAACTGTTCCATCTGTGATTTTGTAAGCTATCACACTTGCCTCTACGTTAAAACGTGATTACACGCACCCATACGATTATTTATACGAAATCGTTATTCGACCTGTTGACATTCGTAAAAAAATTGCTTATATTGATCTTATAGAGGCAAAGGAGAAAAGCCATGATCGGTACTGCTAAAGAAGTTATGAATGCCGCAGCTCGCAACGCCATCGAACTGCAGATCAAAGGTGACAAAGCGAAAGCTATCGCCGCACTAGAGTTCGCTGCCACGATCGCAGCCGGCATCAAATCCGGCAAGATCAATGCGAAGATGAAATTCGGCAAAGAATGACAACGACTGTCTACGTTTTACGCGAAGTGTGGGCATATGAGTACGACGTTGTAATAGGTGTGTACTCATCGATGGAAGCGTTAGAAGTTGCTCGGGATGAATACGCGTCGCGGAACACCAGTGAAAAATTCATAGAGCTTGAAGTGTCAGAATTCCAACTTGATGGTACTGCACATTTTCGTTGACATTCAGACCGATCTGGTTTAACATGGTCTAGTAAGCAAAGGAGCGTACACCAATGATCAAGCAATTCGTCCTTACTTCGTCAGCTCGTGTTACTACCGTACTTTTCGAATCGATTCAGGCTGCTGAAGAATTCCTTTCGTTTTGTAAACCGAGTGAAGAGACTGTCTGCCTTACTGATTTGTTTGACGACGAAATCGTCTTCACACGAACTTACAACTGATAGGAACTAAAATGGCGCAGACTCTCCGTGAATTGATCGAAGAAGCTATCGTTGAAGCAGACATGATGGAGTGTGCACGTACGCACTATGGTGTTGACAACATGTTGCTTACCGCAATGCGTTTATCTGGTGCACCATTCTCATTTGTCATGACGGTGTACAATGAAGTACACTAGAGCAACTCTTCAGCGATCGAGGGATGCAGTCGACATCATGTACAAGCGTTTGCTTGATATGATGAATGACTATGACATCTCTCTGAAGCAAGCAATCGAATGGGATATGCTCGGCTTTATGCCATACCCATCGAAAAAAGTCATCCTCACGCCTGAAGAAGAGGTTGACTATTACCTTCACCTGAACTACATTCCAGAGGATAGCCGCATCTTTTTTGGCGGCGTTGCTCTGGGATACTTCCCTGACTACGGACTGACTGATGAAAAAGAAGCCAAACAAAAGGATGCTGGAAGCCCAAGCTCGACATGACGCTTGGTTAGCATCTATGGGAGTCAAAAGCAGAACTAAACTCAGTGGTGTCGAACACGTCAATTTACGTGAAGGCATCACCGAGAATGCTAAGTTGACAAATGGCATAGCTGGCAATGGTGCCAAGCGTGCAGCCAACATATATACTGGTGACTATATCATGGGAATTGCTACAATGCATAAGTCGAATGCTGTTCCTATCACAAGCGGCGAACAAGCAATCGAGGTATCACAAATGCGTAGGAGCTAACATTAGAGGAAATATATGACAACTAGAGAAGAATTCATTCGGCGTGCTACACGCGTAACATCATTTAACTTATCACTTTCCGACTTTACTTCGGACACTCACAAAGACACGATCAGACATCTGTACGAGACGTATTTCTTCTCGAGTCTGAGAGATGCAAAGTTTGTCTCGGGATTCGACATCTCATCAGATTCAGCAGTAAAGCTGTACAATAATCTGGTCGATGGCTTGAAGAGAGACAACCGACAACAGTTCGAAAAGTTACACTTCTCAACTGTTCCAGGCATCGGTCCTGCAGAATTAGCAATGTATCTTTTGACTGATGGTATCTTGGCCGGCGGATCACAGTCAAAAGACTTGTCAATTGGAAACAAGCACTATGAGATCAAAGCTGCAAAGTTGTACAACAAACGAGGCGGTACACGATCACAGGTGTTTGACTTCAAGCTTGGCAGTAGTGTTCCAGGCATGGATGGCGTGATCAACGATCTACAGACTACAATGTTCAATAAGAAGTTGATACCTTCAAAGTATCCGTCAAGCATCACCGGCACTCAACTCCAAAAGTTCAAAGAGACTGACGAAAAGGCATACAACGACATAGCAGAAAGCTATGGCGTCTTAGCTGCTTCATATTTGAACAAAGGTAAGAGTGGAGTCATCTTCATCCAGAATGAAGCGAACCAAGCTGACTTTGGCCATATCTTAGCTGTGAAGCAAAACTTCAAAAGCAAAGACATCGCCATGGAACGATACACGATGGGAGTCATCAAGCCTATCGTGAATATCAAGTGAAGATATAAATACTCTAATAGCAACACGAGCATCTCATGCTGAAATTTGATCAATTCCTGACTGAATCAAAGAACACTCACATGGAACACATTGAGGATAACATTCTCAATGCGGGAGTTGAAGGTGCCCGTCAGTCGATCAACTTTCTACGATCACTCCGTGACATGCTCGCGGGCGGAACTGTTAAGTCATCGAACTTGACCATCAAGTGGGATGGAGCACCGGCAATCTTTGCTGGAATCGATCCACTTGATGGCAAGTTCTTTGTTGCGAAAAAGGCGATCTTCAATAAAGAGCCAAAGGTGTACAAGACACCAGCTGATATTGATGCTGATACGTCAGGTGAGTTGAACGTCAAGTTTAAGATTGCTCTTGAAGAGCTATCGAAGCTTGGCATTACAGGAGTGGTTCAAGGTGATTTTCTCTATACGAAAGCGGATTTACGAGAAGTGGATATTGGTGGACAACCGCATATCACTTTTCATCCTAACACGATTGTTTACTCGGTACCGAAAAACAGCGACCTTGCTCGTACAATACTTGCCTCAAGAATCGGCGTGGTCTGGCACACTACTTACCGAGGAGACTCTCTTGCGACAATGTCAGCAAGTTTTGGAGAGGAGATCGCAAGCGGCCTCAAGCAAACCAAATCAGTCTGGTCGGTAGACGCAGTCTATAAGGATGTGTCTGGATCAGCTAACTTCAATGCTGAGGAAACGGCTCAACTGACTGAGCTCCTGTCGAAAGCCGGCAAAATCTTCTCTGGTATGGATCGTTCGACGCTTGATGGTATCTCTGACAATGACGAACTGCTTGTTCGAGTCAAAGCGTTCATCAACTCAAAGGTTCGAGTCGGTGAACGCATTGGTGATTCGAGCAAGTTTGTCGACGACCTGATGAAATACATCCACGACTTCTACCAGAAAGAAATTGACAAGAAGATCACTGAGAAGAGCAAAGCAGTCTGGATCAATAAAAGGTCTCAGATCATGAACTACTTTTCGAACACTCCTAAGTCAGAAATTGTGAAAATTTTCGATATGTACAATCATATTGTCGATGCTAAGCATATGATCATTCGTAAGCTCGACAAAGCAAAACAGATTGGCACATTCCTGAAAACTGCTGATGGCTACAAAGTCACTGAGCAAGAAGGTTTTGTTGCTATCGATCACCTCGGTAAGAATGCAGTAAAGCTGATTGATCGTCTTCAATTTAGCCATGCTAACTTCTCTGCCGACATTCAAAAAGGATGGCAACGATGAAAAGTTTCAAGCAATTCGTAGAACAAAAAGACCCATGCTGGGATGGTTATCAGCAGTATGGCATGAAGAAAAAGAACGGCAAGCAGGTTCCAAACTGTGTGCCGGTAAAAGAAGACGAAGACCTTGATGAAGCCACATACAAAGGCCGTGATGTTCCTCTGAACAAGCCAATGTCTGGTGATGTAAAGAAGTCAAAGGTCTATGTTGATCCAGATGGCGATGGCAAAGCAAAGAAGGTCGAGTTTGGTGATCCGAACATGACTATCAAGAAAGACAATCCTGCTCGCCGTAAGTCCTTTAGAGCACGTCATGGATGCGATGATTCATCTGTGCCGAAGCCGAAGGACAAAGCACGCTACTGGTCATGCAAAGCTTGGTAAGGAGATAACATATGGCACAATATAACAAAACAACCCAAGCTTTTACAGCTGACAACAAAACACTGCATGAGACAGCAATGCTTGTCACTCGTCAAGGTTCGCCTATCAGCGGTGAGTATTACCTTGACATTGCAAAAGGAAAGATTCCCGGTCATTCGGTTGCGTTTCTAAGTGGCCGTGCTGAAAACTTTTCAACCCCTTCAACCATTTGGAATGTGGGCGGAATGTACCCGTGGTCTGCATGGAATGGTGGTGCATCAGTGCTATACCTCAACAGCAGTTCTACCGACACGATGCAACTCATTATCAATGGTCTAGACGCAAATTGGCTACCTGTTTCGAAAGTTGTACAACTTAATGGCGTAACTTTCGTTAATACTGGAGCAACAACTTTTTGTAGAGTTAACAGCGCATACATTATTGATTCAGGTGCAATGAACGTTGGGCAAATTAATATTCGAGTTGGTAGTACTGCAGGTACAATCATTGGCCGTATTAACATTGGTATTGGTCAGACTTCGATGTCGATCTACACCGTCCCAGCTGGGCATACTGCATTCTCCGTCTTTGGTGACTTCTCAGTTAACAAGGGTGAAGGTGCGGAACTGAATGCTCGTTGGAGATTTTTCGGCGGTGGATTTATTACAGTATATGCAACAGAAATCTTTCAGCAAACGTATTCTGCATCGCCTCCAGTTCCAGGCGGTATTCCAGAAAAGACCGACATCGATAACGTGGTGCAGTTCGTGACTACTCCGAACGGTACTCGAGTCTATTCGAACCAGCAGCTGATCTTGGTGGACAATAACTATCTCTAAGTGACTACCGGCTATACCTAAATGTCAATGTACTTTGTCGACTTTTAGTGATAAATATAGGGTATAGCAAAGGAAAGTATACGGAGAAAGAAATGAATACCGCAGTAACGGAAACTGCACGAGTGCTCAATCCGCTGAGCACAGCAATCTCGAATGGCATCGTGCGTTCGATCAATAAAGCGTTTGATGTCATCATGAGTCAACCGTCAGTCCGCAAAAAGACTATCAACGACCTCGCGTACTCGTTGCGTATGGAGTATCCTAAAGAGTCAGAAGACTATGTGATGAACATGGCGATCAACATGCTGAAGGATGCCAAGTAATGAGAAAGCTACTGAAAAATCTGTTCAAACGATTCGACCAAAAAGAAGAAGCTATCAGATACCTCTCAGAGGCATATGATCATGTTGACCTTGAACGTCGAATGAAAGAGTTGGACCAACGTGGAATTCGTTACTACTAAGTTCCCATAAATAGAATTGAGTCAGGGAGAGTTTCGGCTCTCCCTTTTCTTTTATGAATGAGGAGAATATCATGGATTTGTCATACCTACCTTACGCTTCAGAAGGCCATATGAACCCAACTGAAGACGTGCTTTCCATCTGGCATGATGTTAAAGCAAAGACGGACTTCAAACACATCTTCGAAATTGGAACAAATGGTGGCCACTCGGCTGCTATGATTCTGACTTTGTTTGATGATGTCAAAGTTACCTCGATCGACATTGGTGTCCACCCTTACACTCGTGTAGCAGTTGAAGCACTGAAAGCAAAGTTCGGTGATCGCTTCAACTACATTGAGCGTGATACGAAGGTATACTACAAAGAACTTCTGGAAGGCACTTCGCAATTCCCAGAAGGAGTCGACATCATCAACATCGATGGAGACCACTCGTTTGAAGGTGCATCGAATGACTTGCTTCTGGCAAAGTATGCAAAGGTTTCGAACGTTCTATTGGACGACTTTGTAATGTACGGTGTTCCTGCTGCTTGGGCAGTTCATAGTGAAGGATTCACCATTGTTGATACGTACCACTATCGCTGCTGCTACAACAGCCCGATTCAGATTGCGTTCTTGAAGCAATGAAACCCACCAAAGCTTACATCTTAAGAATCGATACACCAACGTCTATCGAATATGCTAAGACGTGTGCTGATTCATGTGATAAAATTGGGATGCCTTGGGAATACTTCCAGGGCATTTCAAACCGATCAATCGTCAATGCTTGGGGTGCTGCAGGGATTTACGTTCCAATGATCAACGCTCTTTATGGCAGACATCCTGATCTAAATCCAGCTCAGTGCTGCACTGCTGGACATGCTGCAATCTGGAAGAAGATCGCTGAAGGTAATGAAGCAGCAATCATTCTTGAACATGACGCGATCATGCTTCAGCCTATTGACATTGACATTCCCGATGATATGATTGTCACGCTTGGCTATAAGCTAAGTGATCCATCACGGTATGATCATGTGAAAGCTGGAACACCAACTCGTATCATCCGCATCAGTGGACATGAAGGTGCACATGCATACGCAATGACTCCAGCAACTGCTACAGGTCTTATTGAAGAAATCGAGTCAAGCCAAGACCTCGGCAATGTTGATAACCGATACTTCATTCGCGGTCAGCGTAGCACATATGCTTCTCTTGGAATTATGGACCCGACTCCTGCAATCGGTTGGCTACGTAAGTCAACAATCTGGGATGAATCGGCAGAACGAAATTACGAATTCATCGAGTCATTCAAATCGAATCTGAAGTGATTCGATCTATAAATAGTCACATACACAACGTCACAGTAAGGCTTCGGTAAACCTGTGAAAGGAGATAAAATGGCAGTGACACCTAAGGACAAAAAGTCCAAGAAAGATGAAGTTCTGAACAAGAACACTATCATCATCAATCCGCAACTTCAGGAAGCATCATCCCGTAAAGTTGTTGCGACATTCGGAAGAATGAATCCACCTACAGCTGGTCATGAAAAGCTGGTCAACAAGGTGAAAGAAGTAGCTCGTAAGATGGGTGCGAAAGCAGAAATCTACTTGAGCCACTCACAAGATGCAAAAAAGAATCCACTCACATACGATGATAAGGTAATGATTGCCAAAGAAGCCTTTGGTTCAGTCGTTCAAAAGGCATCTGCAAAAACCATCATGGACGTCATGAAGACGCTTCAATCACACTATGACGAGGTTACTCTTGTTGTCGGTGAAGATCGTGTTGCAGAATTTGATGCGTTGCTGAATAAGTATAATGGCAAAGAATTCACCTTTGCTAACATCACAGTAGTTTCAGCGGGTGCTCGTGATCCGGATGCTGATGGTGTTGAAGGTATGTCGGCATCAAAGATGCGTGAAGCCGCACTCAAAGGTGAAGAGTCGAAGTTCAAATCTGGTCTGCCAAAGAAGCTTCAATCGCATGCTGACGACATTTATACGATGGTTCGTGCCGGCATGAAACTGTCTGAAGACGTTGAACTTGATGAATATGTCCTCGATGTTGCTCAACGTCAAAAGCGTGCTATCGTATTCCGTCGTTATGAAAAGAAGATGGAAATGGCTCGTGAGCGTTTGAAGAAGCGTATTGCTGATAAGCAACACTTGGTCGGCCGTGCACGCAAGAAGGCAATTCAACTGATTCGCAAAAAGGTTGCAGGATCAAAGGGTGTTGAGTACGCTTCACTGTCTCCATCAGAAAAGATCATGATTGACAAGCGTGTTGAACAGCGTAAGGGTGCAATCGGTAAGATTGCTGCTCGTCTTCTGCCAACCGTTCGTAAAGCTGAAATGCAACGTGTTGCTCTTTTGCACAAAGGTGGTCAAGCCGGAACTGGACATGAGACTCACCACGTTGTGAATGAAGCATTCGAAGAGTACCTAGACGAAGCTAAGCGCTATCACATGGCTTTCAATAAAGATGGTAAGCCAAAGTTTGATCGTCGATTCAGAGCATTCCGTCATATCGTAAAGAATGAAGAAACCGATGTCGAACTACTTGACATCATCGCTGAGATGCATGAGATTGCTGATCAAATCACTCTTGAAGAGATGAAGACGGTCAAAGCTCTTGTTGAAAAATCAGTTCAATCTGGTATCGAATTCGAAGACATCTATGACATCTACGAAGAAGGCGTTATGAATGGCGGTAACCCATTCGATCACGTGAATGCTTACATTGCAAACATGTCAGAAGGTATCAACGACCCATCGATCTTCAAGGCAGTATTCCTTGCAGGTGGTCCAGGTTCAGGTAAGTCATTCATTGTCGGTAAGACTGCACTTACTGCACTTGGAATGAAAGTCATCAACTCAGACGACGTGTTCGAACGTGCTCTTGCAAAAGCTGGACTTAAAGCAACCCCTGAAGACATCTATTCGCCAAAGGGTCAAGAGATTCGTGGTGGTGCAAAGGAACTAACCGGCAAGAAGATGGACTTGGCTTTGAATGGTCGACTTGGTCTCGTCATCGATGGCACCGGAAAAGACTATGCAAAAATCGAAAAGCAAGCAGGCAAACTGAAGAAGCTTGGTTATGAAGTAGCCATGATCTTCGTTAATACCGACCTCGATACTGCAAAAGCTCGTAACCGTGCTCGCTCACGTTCATTGCCAGATTCAGAAGTTGAATTGATGTGGAAAGACGTGCAAAAGAACATTGGTGCATTCCAACAGTTCTTCGGTACTCGCATGTACATCATCGACAACTCAGAAGGTGCAGCCTATGAGTCAGCGGTCAATTCAACTTACAAGAAGTTGTCTGCATGGTCGAAATCACTTCCATCAAATCCTGAAGCTAAGTCATGGATCAATTCACAAAAAGGATTGAAAGAAGACAAAGGTTCATGGAAGCATCACCTTGGAATTGGTACATCCCTTGATCAAATGTTCCATCATGCTTTCAAGCATCAGGACCGCGATCTTGATGGTGATGTTGATAGCGCTGACACAAAGCGCTCGGTGCCAGATGAAACTAATGCAGTTCCAGACGTCACTAAGAAGTTCCTGAAGAAGTACGCTGACGAGAAAAAGCACACACGTGTTGGTGTAGCATTTGAATCACTTCAAGTTCCAGCTGCAGTAATCCCACCTGAATCAAACGATGGCATTGCAACTCACATTGTGGGTGCATTGACTCGCGCCCATAAGTTGAAGAAGCTTCGTGCTTATCATGAGAACTATGGCGCAGGATTTGAAGGTACTGATGATCTGGTGCAGAACTACAAGGCTGCTACTCCAGGAGAAAAGGGTTCTACTAAGAAACCAAAGATCACTGATGGTATCAATGAAGCCTTTGAAGCTTTGATGGAAGTAGAAGGTTCTGTTAAGAAGAACCGTGAACTATTCGCTACAGGCAGAATTAGCAAAGACGAATTTGATCGCCGTATGGGATATGGCAAGTACAAAACAAAAGGTCCAGCCGGTGTTGGCCCACTTGGTAAATCGCTGTACAAGAATCTCGTCAAGACACACGAAGAAGTTTCATTGGCAGAAGAAGCTGATGTCGAAATCACTGCAGCAAAGATGAAAGACTTCGAGAAGTTCGTAGACCGTATGTTCGAGAAGTTCAAAATCGACTTTGAGTTCACTAAGCACTTTGGTGAACGTATGAATGACGAGCGTAATTCGCCTAAGATCAAACTCAAAGAACTTGCTGATTTGATCAAAAAGATCTATGCAAAGAATGGCAATCCACTTAAGGGTAAAGCCGGCGCTGAACTTGTTGTGAAAGACCTTCAGTCTGACCTCAACATGCCTATCGTTGTCAAGTATGACGAAAAGAACGATGAGATTGACATTGTTGCAAAGACCATCATGCGCAAAAAGAACTTCTCTACACCAAACCCTGTTGTTAAATACTAAGAGGAAACCATGACAGACTTTACACAACTATCAGACAAAGAACTTTCGGAAGCGCTTGGTTTCCATCGCCGTCAACGTAACATGTCACGTGGATTGAATGAGTCCGCTAATATGCGTCAGACTCAAATGGTTCGTCTCCTTGAAGCAGAAGAAGCACGTCGTCTCGAAGAAGCAGAGAAACCAACCTATCACTACTATGTAACCCACAACAAGGGTGACAAAAATAGTGATTGGACTGTTACTCATTCAAAGAAGAAGCCGTTTGCTACTGCAAGAGATGCTGCTGATCACATCATGAAATCTGGCGGTCGTCGTGGTGGAACTGTACACACCGTTAACTCGAAGACCGGAAACATTGTACAAGCTCGTAGCTACGACAGTGGACAAGCAGGTTATGCTCGTGATCCAGGAATTGGTGATCCACGCAGTGTTCGTGACTTGAAAGAAGAAGTCGAACTTGAAGAAGCAGTGCAAGTCGACAAGAAGAACTATAGCTGGGGCAAGATGATTACTGTTCGTCATGGTTCGAGCCATTCATTCCCTTTGCATCCCGAGCATCAGGAAAAGATCAAGAACCTGAAAGACGGTGACTCGACTGCTTTCAAAGATGAAACTGGTTCACACGTTATAGCAACACGTGAAGGCGACAAAGTACACCTAAAGACTGGTGGAGCCAAAAGCGCTAAAACTACTGTTGCACATAGTCACTTCACAGAAGAAGTCGAGCAGATCGATGAACTTTCAAAGAAGACTCTTGGTTCATACATAAAGAAAGCTGATAAACAGGCTGAAAAGGCTGTCAATAGCTATTCAAATGCTGCAGCACGTAGACACGACTTTGCACCTGATACTCCAGCAATGGCAAAAAATGCTAAAAAGTTTGCAAAGAGAGATGCTGGATCAGCTTTAGCAAAAACTAAATTGGCTAAAATGGAAGAAGTCGAACAGATCGATGAAATCTCATCATCGACTCTTCGCAGCTACATCGACAAGTCTCGTGCAGACAAAAAAGTTGCAATGAAGGACCGCAGTGCTGCTGAAAAGAATGTTAAGACCTATGGCATGGCTTCTGACAAGAAAGAGCGCGATGATGCTGCTCGTCGTGTAGGTAATCGTAATCAAGGTATCTCGGTCGCGAACAAGAAGCTTGGTACTTACCCTGCTGATAAAGCAAAGGCCAAAGTAATGGCTCGTGAAGAAGTCGAACTTGACGAACAGACAATGCCAGGAAACGTTGCTCTTCGTCTGGCTGATCGTCATTACACTGCTGCTTTCCATCACAAGAAAAACAGCAACTACAAAGGTTATGCAGCGCATCTTAAAACTGCAGAACGTATCGAAGATGCAGTTATTCGTGCAGGACGTGACATGCCAGTTAAGTCAAAGCAACTCGAAGCAGCTTCTGACAGAGCTTTCAGAGACCACCCACACCACCCAAATCGTGCAGCATCGTAAAGACAACTTTGCTAATCAATAAATACCATTAGCCACATTCAATAAGGAGAACTAATATGGCACTATGGGGAAAGACCGACGCAGCTGCTAGCGCACCAAAATGGCTATCAACTGACGCGAACGCTACACCACAGACCGACAAAGACAACGCTTTCTTTGTTGACACAACCGAAGCTACCATTGAATCAAACCGCGATTCGGGTCTTCGTACACCAGGTTGGAACCTGTTCACGACCTATACTGACGCAAACGGTAATACCCGTCGTCGTGTAGAATCGCTTGTTCCAATGAAGGTCGCTGCTGCAGATGCAGGTGATGCTGGTGTATCCGGAAGCGGTGATGACGCAGTCGTCGCTGACGCCTAATCTACCAGATGGAGGGGAGCAATCCCCTCCTCTTTATTGAAAGAGTGATGAATGATCCTTAACGATACCAACTTTATGTTATACGCTGCCAAGTGTTACGACGTTAAAAAGTCGTCCGGCGCGGAAGAATTCTATGAGGACCTCAAAAGGTTCCAGTATCTTAAGAGACTGTTCAAACGCTATGAAGATGCAGATGATCTAAAAATAAGACTCATTCTGAACCACATAATTGTCCTGTACAATTGCTTTGGACCAGAAGCCACAAACATGCTATTCTTCAAACTGAAAGAGTATCATCATTGTGTTAAACCTTTCGTCTTATTTTTACATTATATGCCAGACACAATCACGTATGAAAATCAAGTCATATTTGGTTCTGACATTGCACTCGATCCAACTATAGTCAAAGAGCTAAGAAACATATGATTGGCGACCTATTTCTAGTCTACACATTCATCAAGAAGCTGACTACTCCATTTGAAGAGTGGCCGGCATTCAAACTTGGCATCATCGACAAAGATGGAAACGTCCTGCGCAAACGCAAGGACTTGAGTACTTCAGCCGAGAAGGATGCATTCGGCGTCTATGATGTGATGATTCTAAAGCTCAAGAAACTACTTGCAAAGGTGCCTGGAGGTCAATCCAAACTGGCATCCTATGCTGCAGCTCTATGGCTGATCAAAGAACAACAAGACATTGAAGAGAATGGTGAACTAATGACTGAAGATTACGTACAATCAAAATTCAACCAATATCTTGATTATACCACAGAATCACTTGATGTCAACCAAAAATTTGAGACTATGTTTGAAGATGCCGTGGTGAACAGTGCCGGAGGTGGTGCTGTTGCAGGTATTGGAGTCGGTCCACAAGGTGAACCTGGCGTATCGAAGAAAAGACAAAAGAAAATCCAACAGAACGGTTCGTCGGTCCTAAAGCGATTCGGCACGTTCGATAAGCTTAAGTGAGGAACCGAAATGGCATTTGTACTAGAGAAATCCCAAGTAGCAGAGATGCTCAAAGGTAACAAGAATATCGATGCATGGTATGAAGCCATGGTCAAAATCTTCCCAAAATACGGCATCGATACTCCTAATCGTATCGCGGGTTTCTGTGCACAATGCGGTCATGAATCGCTGAACTTCACTGTACTTGAAGAGAACCTGAACTACAAGGCAGCAACACTTGAGAAGCTTTTCTCTAAGTACTTTTCTAAAGCTGGACGTAACGCTGCTGAGTATGAAAAGAAGCCAGAGAAGATCGCAAACGTAATCTATGCATCACGCATGGGTAACGGCGATACTGCTTCAGGCGAAGGCTACAAGTTTCGTGGCCGTGGTATCATTCAGTTGACCGGCAAAGACAACTACACCAACTTTGGTAAGTCGATTGGTAAGACTCCTGATGAAGTCGTTGAATATGTAAAGACTCTTGATGGTGCTTTGGAATCAGCTTGCTGGTATTGGAACTCGCGTAACCTGAATGCTGCATGCGACGCAAATGACATCGTCAAGATGACTAAGCTTGTGAATGGTGGCACAATTGGCCTTGACGATCGCAAGAAGCATTACGAGCACAACCTTGCAGTTCTTGGTGGTGCAGTACATATTTCTGAAGTTCGAGTTTCCCCACAGATTACTGATGCAGTTACTCAGACTGTTAAGCGTGGATCACAAGGTGAGACTGTTAAGAAGCTTCAAGCTGCTCTTGGCATGAAAGCCGATGGTGTATTTGGTATTGGAACTGAAGCAACTTTGAAATCATGGCAAGCAAAGAATGGTCTTGTCGCTGATGGTGTTGCAGGCCCAAAGACCCTTGCTAAACTGATCGGATAATCAATGTTCGGGTTGAAAGCATATTTAATCATGGGTGCGGTCATGGCTACCATGATCGGTGGTTTCTATTGGTACTATCAAGACAGCCAAGCCCGAATCGCTACACTCACAGCAAACAATGCAAAACTGGAGCTTGCGGTCAAAACCAATGAGGAAACGATCGCGGCTCTTCAACAGAACTTTGCTGCAGCGAATGCTGAACTGACACGAGTCAACGATTCATTTGCTGCAGTACGAGCTCAAAACCGTGAACTGAGTGATCGCCTTAGCGAACATGACCTTGCGTATCTTGCATCAAAGAAACCGGGTCTAGTTCAGAATGTGATCAACGGTGCTTCTGACAAAGCTGCAAGATGTTTTGAACTTCTCAGTGGTGCCACATTAACAGATGCTGAAAGGAATGCTACAGATGGTAAATCGTTCAATAGCGAGTGCCCTTGGTTGTTTGACACTCTTGCTCATTAGTGCTTGCTCAAAGCCAGTACAAGAGATTCAAGTATCAGCCAAGCCAGTAGATAAGCCTGAATTGGTATTGCCATATGCTGATCCAATTAACACACGAGATATGGAATGGGTAGTTATCACACCCGATAACTTTGAAGAAGTGTTTAATGACTTGGCAAAGAAAGGTCAACCTGTTGTTTTGTTTGCTTTGACTGATAAAGGTTATGAAAACTTGTCACTCAATCTAAGTGACATTCGAGCTTATATTCAACAGCAACAAGCAATCATTATTGCATACGAAGGCTATTACAAACAAAGTAATGCTGCAATTGATGCTGCAAATGAACAAATAAATACAGTCAATACAAACTAATAGGTAGAGAGAATGGCGGACGATTATAACACAATCAGAACTGATGTAGAAATCATCAAGCGTGATATCAGCGCCATTCAAGGGTTTTCTGTGAAAATCGACGATGCTATAGAAAAAATGGCAGAAGTGTCAAATAGCATCTCGAAAATGCTTATTGTCCACGAGAATAAGCTTCAAAATCATGATCAAATGATCGATGGAATTAAACTAGCCATGTCCGAAAGAAAAAATGATTTTGAGAAACAAGTCGAACTTCTTCACACCCGGATCACGTCAATGAAAGACGAGAACCACAGCGAACGTGAGAAGTACCACAAAGAACTGTTAGCAGCTTTGAAAGAAATTGCTGAGACACAACACAAGCTCGACGAACGTATCACCACGCTTGAGAACTGGAAGTGGTACGTACTAGGTGCTGCAGGTGTCGTAGGGTTCATCCTAGCCGAAGTGCCATGGGACAAATTTTTGTTCGGGTGATGCACTTTTTGGTGTACAACCATACATAACTAAGTATAATGCTATTAAGCCAATGAAAATACTTAGGATACACTGTTATGAACCTTGTGGATGTAAAGTACTGTGGTATCCTATCCACTCGTCTGGATAGGCATAAGGTCAAGCAGACTAATCCATACAAAGCTAACTTCCGATGTCCCATCTGTGGTGATAGTCAGAAGTCTAAGACACTGTGCCGTGGATGGCTGATCGAAAAGGATTCGACAGCTATGTTCCACTGTTTCAACTGTGGTCAGAGTCATCCACTCTGGAGATTCCTGAAGCTCACTGATGTCAGTCTATACAACGACTATGTAATCGATTCAAAATTCGATAAGATGTCGTTACGACCTCCGCAGGAGAAGCCTAAGGCACTCGAGACTCTGACTGCTCCTGTGCCAAATTTCAAACGTACTGGTTCACCACTTCTGAAGATCAAGCGTATGGGTCAACTTGCTGCTGATCATCCAGCTCGAGCTTATGTGAACAAACGACAGATTCCAGCAAAAGCTCATCATCGACTGTACTATGCTCCTAAGTTCAACACTTGGGTGAACAGTCTCATCCCCGACAAACTACCTACAGTTGAACGTGATCTGCCTCGACTCATCTTGCCGATGATCGATCAGAACGGTATTGTGTTTGGTTTTCAGGGTAGAGCTTTTGACAAACTGTCTATTCGATACATCACAATCATGTTGGATGAGAATAAAGCGAAGCTCTTTGGTCTTGATCAAGTCGACTTCACGAAAAAGTATTACGTTGTAGAAGGACCGATCGACTCGTTGTTTCTATCGAATGCTGTAGCAATGGCAGGTGCTGATGGTAATGCCACCGGACTCGAGAATCTTGAGAATGCTGTGTTTGTGTTCGACAATGAACCACGTAACAAAGAGATCGTTGCTCGTATGGAGAAAATGCTGGATCGTGGTTATGGTGTCTGTATCTGGCCTTCAAAGCTTGATGTGAAGGACATTAACGATATGGTACTCAGCGGCCTTACAACCGCTGAAGTAGAGCTTATGATCGATGAATGCACCTACAGAGGATTGGCTGGTCGCCTTGCCCTTGCAGAGTGGAGACGGACTTAAGCCTCGTCTTCATCTTTCTTCGACGAAGATTTTGTACCTGATCCAGAAAGCATGATACCTGAAAGTGTACCTGTCAAGAATGTGGCAATCGGTTGAATCAGTTCAAAGAACTTCTGATCGTTAGGTGAAACAAACATGGGTTGAGTCACGTGAATGAGTGAGTAAAGAACTGCGAAGATCGTTCCGGTGAGAGTGAATGCAAGGCAAACACCTACGATGAAACGGAGCTTTGCGTTGAGTTCTTCGATTGTATCTTTTTTAGCTGCCATCACTGTGCGCCTTCGTTGGTATTTGGGGTTTGTGGCTTGATGCCTACTAATGCTTGCAAAGCTTCAATTTCAGCTACCATAGCAGCCAATTGCTCTGAAGTCACCTTCTCACCGTTTATCGTCACAAGATCAACCGTACATGTTCCAGAAGCATTGCAAATCGGTGGTTCGCAGTTCGGAGTTGACCAGTTGATTGGGTCTTGGCATGCGTAACGATATGTGTCTCCTGCTAGGAAAACCATTCCGATGCCAACTAGTAGAGCAACCACTGGTAAGTATTTGTACATTCTTAGAAAGTCCATCTTTGGACCTATCCTTTCTCTGTTACGAAGATCATGGTATAGGTCACTGTTACAACATCTAGTTCCATCATATTTATAAGTTGACATTCGCATCTGATGTGATAAGATGGCTATTGGATCATATACATAAGAAGTATTTGAAAATGAGGTGATCATGACAGTGAATGCTATTTTGGCATGCGATACCGAACATGGTATCGGAAAAAATGGAGGTCTTCCTTGGCCTCACAACCCAGCAGACATGAAATGGTTTGCCGACAATACGCGAGATGGCGTGGTTGTTATGGGTCGCAAGACTTGGGATTCTCTTGGTAATATGAGACTTAAAGGTCGAGTGAATGTTGTTTTGAGCGGTGATGTAGCATCAGTAAAGGGTAATCCCGATGTTGCATTTTCTGTAGGTCCTCATGAGATGCAGAAGCTTCTGCAGAATCTGGAAATGGACTACTCTCCAAAGAAAATCTGGATCATCGGTGGCGGAGAAATCTATCGCCAAGCTCTTCCATTCTGTAACAATGTGTACCTGACGAAGTTCAAAGAAGCTTATGGGTGTGACACATTTGTCGATTCTCAACAGCTAAAAGCATTTCAACAGTTGACAAGTGCTAAGCAATCAGACGAATGTTCTTTCAGTATTTGGAGTCGTATGTGAAACAGTATCTTGACGCACTACAATATGTGCTTGACAATGGTGAAGTTTGCTCTGATCGCACCGGCATAGGTACTCGTTCGGTCTTTGGTTATCAAATGAGGTTTGATCTAAATGAAGGGTTTCCCGCAGTCACAACCAAGAAGCTCGCATGGAAAGCAGTTGTTGGCGAGTTGCTTTGGTTTTTGGAAGGCTCTACAGATGAACGCAGACTTGCAGAGATCACTTTCGAAAAACATCGAGTTGATCTGGTCGATAAGGCCACAATCTGGACGGCCAATGCCGACGCTCAAGGGAAAGCTCTTGGACACTACAATGATCGTTTCACCAAAGAGCTTGGTCCAGTCTATGGTGCTCAATGGCGCAGTTTTAACACCCAAGGATACGACCAGATTCGATGGCTCGTTGACGAGATCAAGTCAAACCCAGATTCTCGACGACTTATTCTATCAGCTTGGAACCCTCTACAGATCACCCAAATGGCGCTACCTCCATGCCACGTAATGGCTCAGTTCCGAGTCATGAATGGTAAGTTGAGTTGCCAACTGTATCAACGTTCAGCTGATATGTTCCTTGGTGTTCCTTTCAACATTGCTTCGTACGCACTTCTGACTCACATGATTGCGAAAATTTGTAATCTCGAAGTAGCATATTTAGTACATACGATAGGCGACGCGCATATATATAGTACGCATGAGAATGTAGTCCGTGAACAACTTAAGCGAACTCCACAAAAATTACCAATTCTGAAAATGCCAGATCACCTGTCGTCACTTGATGTGCACGCCATTGGCCATTTGCGCACTTCAGACTTTGAACTACTAGATTATGAGCCGATGGATTCGCTAAAAGCACCGATGGCCGTATAAGAAGAAAGAGGAATAAATGCTATTCGAAGAACAAATTTCGCGAAAGCCTGATTTGTATCCATGGACCAAACAGTTCATCGATGCAATCTGGCAAGGATTCTGGACTCCCGATGAGTTCAATTTTCGATCGGACTACTCACAGTTCAAGACTGACCTGACTCCAGAAGAGCAGGAAATCATCGTAAAGACCCTGTCTGCTATTGGCCAAATTGAAGTCGCTGTGAAGACTTTCTGGGCTGACCTCGGCAAGAACCTTCCACATCCTTCGCTTCGTGATCTTGGCTTTGCTATGGCAAACTCCGAAGTCATTCACAACCTTGCATATGAGAAACTACTTGATGTCCTGCATCTGACTCATGTGTTTGAAGAGAATCTGAATGAAGAAGTGATCAAAGGTCGGGTCAACTACCTTCGCAAGTACCTGAAGAAGACCTACAAAGACGATACCAAGAAGCAGTACATCTATGCGATTACTCTGTTCACTTTGTTCGTTGAGAACGTATCGCTGTTCTCTCAGTTCTATATCATTATGCACTTCAATCGTAACAAAGCTGTTCTGAAAGATTGTGCTCAGCAAGTTCAATACACTCGTAACGAAGAGATGCTTCATGCTCAAGTTGGCATCAAGATCATCAACACCCTTCGTGAAGAATACCCTGAGCTGTTTGACGAAGAACTTCAGAAGCGTATTGAAGCTGAATGCATTGACTCGCTGAAAGCAGAATCGAAAGTCATCGATTGGATCATGGGCGAATATGCTGTTCCGGGTCTTGATGCATCGATCCTGAAAGCTTTCATTGCTAAGCGTATGAAGGACTCAATTGATCAGATTGGCTTTGACAGTTCGGCTATCGTCTATGATGAAGCACTGGTCAAGAAGTCGTTCTGGTTCGATGAAGAACTTCTTGGTGCAAATATGACCGACTTCTTCCAGAAGCGTCCTGTTGAGTACACCAAGGGCAAAGCGATTACAGCAGAAGATCTATTCTAAGGAGAAACACATGGGATTTGCATGGGCAAACGAAGACTCTCGAACATTCCTTTCGAGAGGTTACATTGACGGTAATATGACTGTTGAAGAACGAGTAAGGGAAATCGCAAAGGCTGCTGAAAAGATCCTTGACAAACCCGGATTCTCCGATAAATTCTACGACTACATGAGCAAAGGCTACTACTCGCTTTCGTCTCCAGTGTGGTCGAACTTTGGCACCAACAAGGGTCTTCCTATCTCTTGTAATGGTGTGTATGTCGACGACTCGATCGAATCGATGATTGACAAACTGGGTGAGATTGCAGTACAGTCAAAAACCGGGGCCGGCACTTCGATCTACCTTTCGAAGATTCGTCCACGTGGTTCTGAAATCAAGACTGGCGGAACTGCAAATGGTCCGGCTTACTATGCAGCTCTCTATGAGAACGCAGTGGACATCATCAGTCAAGGTAACGTTCGCCGTGGATCGTGTGCTGCTTATCTGGACATCGAACATCCTGACGTGATGGAATTCCTCGAGATTCGTGAAGTCGGTTCACCTATTCAAAATCTGTCACTCGGTCTTTGCATCAGCGATGCTTGGATGGAATCGATGATTGGTGGTGATCCGGATAAGCGTACAATCTGGGCTCGTGTACTTCGTAAGCGTAAGGAAACCGGCTATCCATACTTGTTCTTTTCCGATACAGTGAACAACAACCGTCCGCAAGTTTTGAAAGACAAGGACCTGAAGATTTATGCTTCAAACCTTTGCTCTGAGATTGCACTGCCATCTTCGACTACTGAGTCGTTTGTTTGTAACCTTGCTTCGATGAACCTTCTGACCTTTGACGAATGGGTTCACACTGATGCAGTTGAAGTCATGATCTGGTTCCTTGATGCAGTCATGGAAGAATACATCGAGAAGACTACGAACATCAAGTACATGGAAGCATCGAACAACTTTGCTCGTACATGGCGTGCACTCGGTCTTGGCCAACTTGGTTGGCATTCGTATCTCCAGTCAAAGTCGATTGCTTTTGAATCGTTTGATGCTCACATGCTTGCAATCAAAATCAGCAAATTCATTGATGACCGTTCCTTGGCTGCAAGTAAAGAACTGGCTGAAGAGTACGGCGAACCAGAAGGACTTCTCGGATATGGCATCCGTAATCTTACCCGTTGTGCTATTGCTCCCACCACTTCTTCTTCTTTTATTCTTGGTCAAGTTTCTCCTTCTATTGAGCCGCTTGCATCGAACTATTTCACAAAAGATCTTGCAAAAGGAAAGTTCACCTACAAAAACCCGTACTTGGTGAGCGTGCTTGAAACCCACGGTCAGAATACCGACGAAGTGTGGTTCACGGTTCTGTCACGTGGCGGTTCGGTCCAACACCTTGACTTCTTGTCGGATCATGAAAAAGACGTGTTCAAGACTTTCTCTGAAATCGCTCCGATCAGTATCGTTCAGCAAGCAGCAGCCCGTCAGAAGTATATCGACCAAGCACAGTCTTTGAACCTTCTCATCTCTCCTGAAGTTCCGGTCAAAGACGTAAATGCTCTGATCATTGAAGGTTGGAGACTTGGTGTTAAGACTTTCTACTACCAACGTGGCACCAACCCAGCACAACAACTCGTTCGTGACATCATGAACTGTGCGGTATGTGAAGCCTAATCCTTGTGAATAAATGGTGAATAAATAGGGCAGGAGCAATCCTGCCCTTTCCATTTTCAAGGAGACGAATCATGAACAAGGAAGATCTGGTCTGCGAAGTATGCGATTCAGAATTTACTGTGGAGCATTATGAAGAAGACGAGGTATGCTTCTGCCCATTCTGTGGCGAGTCGCTGTTCAAAGACGAATGGGATGCTGATTCAGACGACGAGGATGCAGACGAAGAATGAGTTGGTTGTACGAAGGGAAACCATTCTCTTCGGAAGACATCAATGGACACGCTGGATTCGTCTATGAGATAACCGATACGTTGAATGGTAAGAAATACATTGGCAAGAAGAAGCTCAGTTCGACTCGAACATTGAAGCCTCTGAAGGGTCAGAAACGAAACCGTAAGGTAGTCTCCGAATCTGATTGGATGAGTTACTACGGGTCCAGCGAAGAAGTAAAAGCACTGGTCGAAGAGTTTGGAACTGAACGGTTTCAGCGAAAGATTCTTCGACTATGCAAGACCACTGCTGAGATGAGTTACTTCGAGATGAAAGAGCAAGTGGTGAATGACGTACTGCTCAAGCCCGACGAATACTACAATGCATTTGTTGGTGGGAAGATTCATCGTAACCATCTAAAGCATCTGATCAAATGACACATTTTCAAATCAAAGAAGCAAACCGTTTCTACTGGATCGTCAAGGGGCAACTGATCCCTGAGTCATGGTCAGAGAAAGATGTGTTCGCAACATACCATTCATACATTGAACGAATCTGGGGTAACCATGAGAACGTCGTGAATGAACTTGGATTCGAAGCTGCATGGGCTGCAAGGCAAGCAAAAAAGTTCAACGAAAAGTGATTTTGCCTATTTACAATGTCTGCTAGAAGACTTATAACTAACTAGTAAGGCAACGAAAGGTTACATCATGAAGTTCGCGAATCTCATCGGCTACTCTGATATCACCCCGTATGAAGTCATCAAGGTCATCTCTGACAAAACCATCGTCATCCGTGAGATGAAAGCTGACCGTGACCCTTCCTTCAAACCTGAATTCGACATCGGCGGTTTTTCCGCTCATTGTACCAACCAGAGTGATCAAAAGTGGATCATCTCTTCGGTCGAAACTCTCCACACCGTTCGCGCCCGTCTGCAGAAAAACGGAAAGTGGAAGTCGATCTACGGCGAACATCGTCTCTCCAACGAACCAAAATGTTTCTACGACTACAACTTCTAAGTTGACAACCTCGTAGATTCGGTATAGACTGTAATAGAAGAAACGGAGAAGATCATGACCTACGACGTGTATGCAATGTTTCGTGAAGGTTCCTATCTCGTTGCCTCTTCTAACGATGCTAACCATGGTTCGGCGATGGCCGATCGTGTTTGCAAAGAAATCGGCGAATGGCCGAATGCTTTTGCCACGCTGATTCGTGGTGAGCACACACTCAAAGGCAACATCTTTTCTATCAACGAACTCAAAGCTCGGAGCAAATGATGAGCGACAAAAGTATCGACTTCGGCGTCCAGTTCGACATCATCGATGAAATCAAAGAGCCTGAAGGCATGAGGTCTCGACTCATTCGGAGTCATCGAACGAAGTCGATCGCGATTCAGACGTGGGGTTCGATGTCTGGCACTTGGATCACTACTCAACGGTACAAAGACGTACAAGAGATGTGGGCCAAGAGCAAAAAGATCGCAACAGACATCATCGAATCGAAGAAGAAAAAGAAGAAGGTCAAATGAGCGAACGACTCATGGTCTTAAGCATCTTTGTTGGAGTAGGTCTGTTTGCTCTACTGTTCAAAGATGCCTTCATGGCAACGTCAGAATTCCTTGATGATAGCCGTTGCTCTATCGGAATGAAACACTACTGTGATGAGGAATAATCATGCGTGAACTACTTGCTGGATTCATCTTTGGCGTACTGTTGGTTGCTCTCATTTCACCGGAAAGCGTCGGTGAATGGTTGAAGAAAGTCGACGACGTTCGTTTTGTAGAAACTATGTATGAGTGAATTTTCTTGTTGACATACTGAACGATCTGGTATAGACTGTATAAGTAAACAGCGGAGAGCTTAAAATGCAGATGCAAGACTACGACCAGATGATCAAGCGCCTCGAAGGTATTGTTCGTCGTGCCAGTATGTTCAATCAGTCCCGTGAAGATGTGATCCAGAACATTCAGTTCTTTGCAGAAGATCTTCAACTCGCTCAACGTCTCGACGAAGAAAAAATGATCAAGGAATTGATGTCAACATGAATGTGTCAGCCGATCGGGCAGCAAAAATCGAACGCAAAATGCTTGCCCTCGAGCACTTGATGAAAACACAAATGCACATCGATCTTCCGTCGGCTGTTGCCGAATCGATCGAAAGCCTGTCTTTGTACACTCCATACTTGTCGGATGAAGACAAAGACTTTCTTGACTGCGCAGCAGATGCGCTGAAAAACAAAAGGAAGTGGGAAGTATAATGGTACTTGACGACAGTAAGTGGTTTGCATCTCGCAAACGAATTTACGAAGAGATGGCACCTGTGGCAGACGAGATGCAACGCATCAATGCTTCTTCTGTTATCTCCGATCATGAACGTACTGTTCGTGACGACATCATCGCCTGGGCCAATAAGAATGGCATGGCAACTCATCGCCTCTATGCTCAAGCTGAGGCTTATTGGAATGAAAGGTTGAACTGAAATGGCTAACAATAACTCGACGACTACCAACACTGGCGGTATTGGCTTCTTTGGCCTTCTGACCATCGTCTTCATTACCCTCAAGCTGACCGGCTATATCGCTTGGTCATGGTGGTGGGTTCTGGCTCCGATCTGGGCTCCTCTTGCGCTGGTCCTTACCATTGCAGTACTGTTCGTCGGTCTCGCTTTTGCCTTCGGCAATAAATGATATAAATAGAAACATGCGTCCGTGGGCCAAAGGATGGTCGACAGTCTTCTAAACTGTTTATATGCAGGTTCGAGTCCTGCCGGGCGCACCATTTGCCCTCGTAGCCCAAAGGCAGAGGCGGGAGACTTAAAATCTCTTCAGTGTCGGTTCGAGTCCGACCGTGGGCACCATGGTCCCATAGTTTAGCGGTAAAACACCGAGCTTATACCTCGCATCGTCTCCAGATTAGAGAGCGTCGCTGGTTCGAATCCAGCTGGGACTACCATCATCATAAGGATATATTATGGAACTCATCATCACCCTCGTCATCATCGGTCTGTTTGCTTGGCTTGGAGCTGAGATGGCAAAGACTCGCCATCGTGACACTACTGTCTGGGCTATCGTTTGTGCACTCACCGGTGTATTCGGCGTTGTCATTTTGGCTTTGATCGGTAAAGCCGACTGATGGATTTAATGCTCTCGTAGCTTAGCGGCGAAAGCTTGGCGCTCATAACGCCTTGATCGTAGGTTCGAGTCCTACCGGGAGCACCATCATATAAATACTCACATAACAATAATCATAAGGATGAGTATCATGGAACAGCTTGCAGAAGCTCTTAAGGTTCTATTGGGTACAGTGTACAGTCTGTCGATCAAAGCACAGAACTATCATTGGAATGTCACTGGACCGCATTTTGCAGAATATCATGAATTCTTTGGAGAATTCTATGACGAGGTCGGTGGATCAGTCGACGGTATTGCTGAACTGATTCGTGTAGTTGGATCGTTTGCTCCGGGTTCGTTGTCTCGCTTTTCTGAGCTGAGCCGAATCGAAGATGAGCTTGCTATTCCTGACACGTCGATCATGTTTGCTCGTCTTGCGCGTGACAACGATACTGTAATTGCAGTACTCTATGAAGCTCGTAGCATTGCAGATGTCCATGGCCAACATGGTGTAGTGAACTTCCTTGAAGATCGTATCACCACCCATGAAAAACACCGTTGGATGTTGAAATCATTCATCTAAAATATTTTCGAAATAATTCACTTTTTTGTTGACATCTTCGAGAATCAGTATATAAATAGTCTTAACAAGAACAAACTAACCAAGGAATCCTCCTTAATGAAACCCACTACCGCATCAGTCCTAAAGCATAAGCAGGTACAACCTGGCTATCGCTTTATTATGCGCTGTGAAGAACTTAATATTATGAACATGGAGGGGTACGGCGGCTAACAAGCTACACGTACATGGTTAAAGAAAACCAACCCCTCCGATCGAAAGGTCTGGAGGGGTTTTCTATTGGGCTGCTGTTCGGAACTGGTTACGGGGCCGATTGCAAATCGGTGTATGAAGGTTCGAGTCCTTCGCAGCCCTCCAAAATAACGGTTGACATTCGTGTCAATATGACTTAAAGAAGACTAACGGATCGAAGCGATAATATCAATCATCCAGCTCATTGAAAATTTAACGTATGTTCCTAGCTTAAGCGATGATGGAACTGGAAACAGAGGATTCTGTTTTCACATACACTGCGGCGCCCCGCGGAAAAGAAGGTTATCCAGTTCGTCTGGTTCATGTAAAACCACACTTACCGCATTAATAGCAGTGTATGTGAAAACAGGATGAAAATAACTGTTGACACTTACTATGAATGATGATAGAAGTTAGTCATGGAAAAGAAAATACACAGCGGCAATCTAAGCTACCTTAATCGAGTACATAAACAGTATGGCACACATACTTACAATATGTATCTCTTGAAAAAATGGAGTGACGGTAAGCTTACCGTAGAGTTCAGAAAGAAAGAAGATGAAACACAAACGTAAGGAACTTCCGAAGGCGCGAAA
>JACCDQ011476398.1_pt1 | contig 101915 bp, 85 predicted proteins | sample 7446031 | NCBI WGS metagenome assembly JACCDQ01 (sample SAMN15323442, study PRJNA562643) | freshwater metagenome | isolation source: river surface water | place: USA:Blue River Watershed | collected 2017-08-17
AAACTTCTGCCATTGCTTGTATTTCTTTTCCATAATAGCCGATTAGAGATAATAAATTTAATTGGAAGTAAACTCCAAACTCTTTTAATTTTTTATATTTATTGATCGAATTATGAAGATATAAGTAGCGCTCTGGGTGTGCCAACACAATTTTATAATTTTGTACTTTTAATTCAAAAAGCATCTCATACAGATTTATTGGATAATTATATAGATGGAATTCTACTAGTATGTAGTCTTCATAGAGACATAATAGAGGTTCTTTTTTTATGACTTTTATTAGTTTTTGATTGAGCATGTATTCGCTAGCATATCCTCTTAAAAAAGAGTTATTTAGTCTGGTTGCAGTAACTATTTCAAAAGATTTTTTTATACTTTCAGGAGTGTTGTTCCAAAGAGGGGCAAAAGTATGAGGAGTTGGTATAGCTCCTGCAATATTGATTGCCTTCATTTTAGAAATAAGTTTGTTGGTTTCCTCTAGTGTTTTGGCACCGTCGTCTATGCCAGGCAATATATGATTGTGGATATCAATATAATTCTGTGGTAGTATATCTTTTAGATAATACTTCGATTTAAATAGGGATAACATAATATTTTCTATATCCTCAAATGTATTTTATAAAAGATGTACTGGTATTAGATTTTAGATTTATTTATCCTTTTTAAGGAATTATTAGTCTGTATAGGGTTTTTTGATCCTTGTTTTTGATTCGTATAAATTAGGGTTTTTAATTATTTTGTAGCATAAGAAATATGTAATAAATCTGATATTATTATGGCTTGTTATGTTTAATTTGAGATGTTTTTTGAAAAGATGAAGAATACAAAAGAAATATTTCCCCAATAATTTTAAGCGCGTTTACAACAATGACTTTTACCCAAAAAATAAATCTTATCAAAAAAAAAACAAACCGGATTTTTTTTTTTAAGAAGACAATAACTATCGGTTATATAATGAAAATGTCTATTGGTTCTATAAAAAGTTACAACCAATAGAAGTAAAAAAAAGTTCAATCAAACGTCACCGATTGTTTTACCTCTATGGCTGTTTTTCGGTAGATAAATTATTTTATTTGAAAAATGAATATCCTGCTGAATTTAAAACCATGAAAATACATACTTATGGCTTTAGCATTAAAGGTAATATTGACTTAAATGCTTATGAAGAATGGTCTGATCAATATTGATGTTTTGAGGATGGAGTATTTGTGATACAGAAAATATCAACCCTGTTTTTGAAAGGTGTTGTAGATATTGAAGTACAATTCTGAACAAAGCAAGGTAAACAAACATTAAGCTTTTTATATAATGTTTATGAGCCTTTAAAGTGTTTTTAAGATGCATTGATCTGGTAGTTGTTGCAAATTCATAAGTAAATTTCAACAGCAAATTATCGAAAAAAAACAAAAGGAACTTTTTATTTCATTATGTTTTTTTTTGAGTGCACTTTCGTTTTGGGTATAAGTGTTAATTTTTGTATTTAAATGGATTAAAAGATTAGAGGTGTATAAATTATCTAGTGATTTAATGAATTCAGGCATAATAAAGGAAAGTAAAGATTTTTATAGTTATATATTTAATTTATTGAGCGATTGGTGAGATGAGAATTTTTTTTGTACAATGGTTGTAGTGCTTTATGTACTGCTTCTGCAGTATGGGTAAAAATTAGCATAACTAAAGATTTTAAAAGAAATAAAATTAGCGTAAAGTAAGATTTTTTATAAAAAAATGCGTTGATAATTTTAGTGATTTTACGAATGTAATTGAAAATAAAAAATTACTCTTAATTATAGTATTTGTTAAAAAAACTTTAGCTTAACCCCACAAAAAAAATAAACATCAAGTCACTTGCGAGAACTGACTCAAACAAGTCAGTTTACGAAAGTGACTGTTCCTCTTAAAGCGCCCCGCAATTGTTCTGATCCCAGGAAGAACAATTGCGGGGCGGCGATCATAAGCCGACCGGAATGGGCTGTGCCCTTAATGTTCTTTGATTGAGAAGTTATGAAGGATAATTTTAAAAGGACAGGCAGGATTTGTGCCTGTCCTAATTTGGTTAATTTAAGATAAAAGCATCTGCACCCTTATTTGCAAAATCCAAACAGAGATTGAATGCGGTTTGAGTGCGAATTTGTCCGGTACCACCCATCAAAAGAGAAGTTAATTTGGCTTCATCGTCTTTGAAGGAACGTACATTCTGAAAGTAACCTGTAACCACATTATAGGCTCCAAAAACAGTTCCCTTGGTCGTATCCATCAGTTGGGTTGGGTTGCTCATAGCATACTCATAAGCATTGTTTACCATATTGGTAAAGTAAGTTGAGAGTTCGTTCTCTTTGCCCTGCTGTATGGTTTTTAAAACCTCTTTGTTAGGAATCAGCGCGGTTTGGATCAATTTTTTTAGCTCGCTATCAGAAACTCGTAGTTTAGTCCAATTGTTAAAGATAGATTCCAGTTGTACCGATAGCATATCGGATATGCCCATCACTTTGTGCGCCTGTTCCAAACGCTGTTTGGCGTTGGAAGTATGGCGAATGCGGACGGTATTGGTTTGATTGCGCAAGGCAGCGTTAAGGGTATTGGCACAAACAATTCGGATAGGCGTAAAGGCTGCGGTTATGCTTCCGCTACCATCGTGGGAAGTGGTCAGGAATAAATATTTTTCGATAAGGTCGTCTTTACCTACCCGAATATAGTCAGGTAGTTTAGCGGTTATAAAAATGCGTTCCCCATTTCCCAAAGCCCCGGCGGTCTCGTACAGGATTCCATCCCCGTTAACAATGCTGTCGAAAAAAGAAAAGGCATCCCTGTTTTGTACGATTTGGTAGTCTTTACCCACGACACCTAATACTGTATTATTGTCTGTGCGTATGGTACTGAAATAATTTGGTACTTCGACGGCTGTACCTTCTAATGCAGGAGTAAATAACTTTCTTTTTTCCACTTCATAATCCAAGCCTGCGTGACGAATTGCCTCGGCACTGGTGGGATAGTCCTCAATAATTTGTCCTAGATTATGCCATGCTTTTTCTTTTACACTGAAAAAACTATGTTTTTCTGCCTGTTCGTTGTAATTTATATTATGTGCCATGATGTTAAAAATTAAGTGATTATTAAAATGATTAAATGAGTTAAAAAGGCAAATCGTCTACTGGTTTTGGTTGCTTCCCTTTCTTTAGGGTATGAGCTGTTCCGTTATTTTCGGATAGTTCTGTTCTTTTGGCAAAAACCAATATTTTGATGTTATTGGTGTGAAAGGTTAGACTACCACAGGCTTTTCCTTCTGCATTGCTGTAAACATTGATTCCAATGCGTCCAAATAATTGTACCAGTGTTCCTTTTTGAAGGAATTGTGCTGTTTTTGAGTTTAACCAATAAGAGCAATTGATAAAGGTGGTCACTTCCTTTTTTTCGCTGCTTCCTTTAGGTTTGTAGTTGTTATTGATAGCAATACTAAAATTGACCACTTCTTTTTCTTTGTTCACTTTGTGAACAGTTGCATCTGTTGTTAATCTTCCTGTGATTTCCATAGCTTTAAAATTTAAGAGTTGCTTACTATTTTGCTTTTTATGTAGCCGTCTTCCTGATAAAAAAAGTTTTCAAAGAAAAAACGGAAAAAAAGAAAGCAAGAGGCCAGTAGCGCATCCAGTACAGAGTGCTATAAGTCCCCGGAGGGTGAGCAAGTATAACGCAGCTCATTATGCGCACGGCGTATTGGGGCGTTACTATCTTAGCTGCCCTTTTAGTCCGTTTCTAATGAAAACTTGAATTAAAATTTATTTGGAAAATCTTTCAGATTTTTTTGAGGTATATCTGAAAAATTTCAATAGTTGTATTTGATATTAAGAGTTGAACCAGATTAATAACAGAATTCATCCCTTTTCAGGATGAAATATCTGAGACTTTAAACGTAATATTAGCTTCTATATATTACTTCTTCACCAACAAATAAGCCAGTTCAGGATCATTAAGCAGCCCTTCCATTTCAGAATGGATAATATAATGAATATCCTGTTTTAGCTGCGTTTAGCCATCATCAGTGTTTTTTTGAATGAACAAAGTAAAAAGTTTAGGATACTTACTAAAAGTTCATCAGGAATGCATTTTATGTCTGGGCAAATTAATCTCATTTTCCTGAGGATAGATAGGGAAGGCGATGGGTCATACTCACATCTTCCCGTATATGTTCGTGGACCTTATATTGCCTGTCTTTGGTATTCGAATATCGCGGATCTGGGATGAAAGGCATTTTGGCCATCTTGGTAACTGTAATGGTAGGAAAGTGATAATCGACTTCTACAGTTCCCAGAAGCAGGTAACAGCCGCCGTCCTGAAAAGGATATTTTTCGAGACTGTCCGTAAAATGTGCTGTATCGAAATATTCTCCTTCAATGTCTACCCAAGTGCCAAAATACATAGTGCCTCTTTTCGTTGGCACGTGTTTTCTGGAAATGAGATAAGCCAACATCCGAACTGTTTTTTTATGATGTTTTACTAGATCTTTTGCCATGATATCGCCCTTGTATCTGGTCTGTAACAAATCGAAAGGGGAGCAGGAGACTGGAAAACTCAAGAGTTCAATTTCATCAAAAGCATCTTCAAATTTGGAACGCTCTAATACTGGTAATGTATATTCTTTGACAGGTTCCCGAATCAGCATCAGGTTTCTATTCTCAGGCTTGAAATTAACCAGAATCAATCGTGCAATTACCAGCAATTGATTTTTTGTTTTAGCTGTAAAGCGAAAAGCTCCAATGAAAATTAAAATTTGTATTCCTTCGATACCAATTGGAATGCGATTAATAAAATCTTCCAGCGATTTAAATTCGCCATTGTTTTCACGTTCTTCTTGTATCTGAATAGCAATTTTGGATTCCAGGCTTTGCAGATGCATAAATCCCAGATAAACATCTGTGCCGTAAATGGTAGTTTCAAATTCACTTTTGTTAACACAGGGATTATGGATAGTGGCACCAGACATTTTTGCTTCGTGTACATACACTTTTGTTCTATAAAAACCGCCCTGATTGTTGATTACCGCTACCATGAATTCCAAAGGATAATAGACTTTCAGGTATAGACTCTGGTAACTCTCTACAGCATAAGAGGCAGAGTGTGCTTTGCAAAAAGAATAACCAGCGAAAGATTCAATCTGGCGATATATTTCTTCACTAAGTTTCAGTGGATGACCTTTTTCTGCGCAACAGCCAAAGAAATTATCTTTTACTTTTTGTAATGCTTCCTTAGATCGTCCTTTGCCAGACATCGCACGACGTAAAATATCCCCATCAGCAGCAGCTAATCCGCCATAATGCAAAGCAATTTTAATAACATCTTCCTGATATACCATAATACCATAGGTTTCGCCCAGCTGTTCCTGAAAGACAGGGTGAAAATATTCGAATTGGGAAGGGTGGTTGTGGCGAAAAATATATTCCTTCATCATTCCAGACTGAGCTACACCCGGACGTATAATGGATGATGCAGCTACAAGTGTTTTATAGTTGTCACACTTTAATCTGCGTAAGAGTCCACGCATTGCAGGACTTTCAATATAAAAACAGCCGATTGTTTTACCTATCCCCAAAAACTCATTACATCGTAACTCGTTTTTTGAAATTGAGGTATCTCTGATATTGATGCGAATGCCACGGTTTTTTTCAATCAGTTTGACACTGTCATCTATATGACCAATTCCCCTTTGGCTTAAAATATCGAATTTTTCTAAACCGATATCTTCGGCAATATGCATATCAAAAAGCGCAATAGGAAAACCTTTCGGAGGCATCTCTAACGGTGTATAATTGGTAATAGGTTCTTCGGAAATCAGAATACCACAGGAATGCATACTCCTTTGGTTGGGATATTTTTCGAGCAGCATACCATACTGTTGTACCTGTTTAATTACTTTATTGGTTGGGTGCAGGGTCATTGGATTTTTAGCCAGCACATCGAGTTCTTCTTTTGGAAGCCCGAAAACTTTGCCTACTTCGCGAAAAATTGATTTGTACTTAAACTCTACATTCGTGCCGCAAAAAGCCACATGATCTTTACCATATCTTGAAAAAATATATTCTAAAATAGTGTCTCGTTCTTTCCAACTCCAATCAATATCAAAGTCGGGCGGGCTTTTACGGTTCAGGTTTAAAAAACGTTCAAAATACAAATCCAGTTCCAATGGGCAGATATCTGTAATCCCTAAGCAGTATGCGACAATGCTATTGGCACCGCTGCCGCGGCCAATGTGCATAAACCCCTGACTGTTGCTGTACCGAATGATATCCCAAGTTATTAAAAAGTAACCACTGAAATCTAACTGCTCAATTACTTTTAATTCTTTAACGATACGTGCCTTCGCTTCAACATTATCTTTTCCATACCGCCATGCAAGACCCTGTTCAGCAAGAGTGGACAATAGCGCGATATCACTTTCTCTGTTATTGGTATAAAATTTCTTATTCTTGGGTGTTTTAAAATCAAATACAAAATTGCAATCCTGAATGATTTTTTTGGTGTTTTCTATAATTTTAGGATACTGCTCGTAACAACATAAAATTCTTTGTACCGCAACCATTATTTCTGAATCTTTGCAATAATCTGTGGGGTTAAGCTTAGACAAAATAACATTCAAGTCAATAGCACGAAGAATTTTATGCAGTTCGTATTCCCCTTTATTTCGAAAGGTTACCGGCTGGAGAATTACCATTTTTTCTTGTTTGTCTTTCCACTCCGATAAAATAAGTTTTTGTAACTGTTCAGGACGAAGTCCAATATATTCATGCTCACTTAAAACATCCGGTACATTTTCCAACGGATAAATGATAAACACATTATCAAAATCAGGAGCAGTAAACGGCAAGGCTGTTCCCTCGAAATTATGCTTCGTAAGTAAGCGGTTCATTTCAGCAAGTCCATACGTGTTTTTTGCCAATCCAATATATCGCAATTGATGTTCTGATCGAAATTCTATTCCCACAATAGACTTTATACCAGCAACATCACAAGCTTTTATAAAATCGTAAATCCCCGTTACTGTATTTATATCAGTTAAAGCCATAGCAGTAACCCCACAGTGAACCGCCTGTGCAATTAATTCCTCTAAAGGAATGGTGCCATAACGCAAAGAGTGAAAGGAATGACAATTGAGATACATGGAACTAGGATTTACGCTTTAAAATTTCATTTTTATTGTTGGGTTTGAAAGAAGCCCCTGCACAGCGCATTACGGCATCAAATCCGTAGCGTGTTTTCATTTTATCCATAGCGGCGTACAATGCCAGCATTTCCTCCGTGTCCTGAAAAAGATCAATTTGATAGGTTCCCCGAACGAGTCCGCTAAACCGGATTCCGATCAGTCGAAGTTGCATTCTTCGTTGATATAATTTGTCAAATAAATCAGTAACAGTTTTCGTCAAAATATGATCAGCAGAGGTGTATTGTACGCGACATTGTTTGGTTTCAGTATCAAAATTGGCATATCGTATTTTAATCACTACAGTGGAAGTAAGCCATTGTTCTGAGCGCAATTGAAAAGCCAGTTTTTCAACCATTCCCAGTAATACTCTTTTAAGTTTTGGAATATCAATAGTATCCTGAGTAAAAGTATGCTCAGTAGATATTGATTTTCTTTCGGTGTAGGGTTCAACAGGATTGTTGTCAATTCCATTGGCTTTTTTCCAAAGTTCAATACCGTTTTTTCCAATCATTTGTTGTAATACTTCAGCAGGCATTTCCGAAAGGGTTTGTATAGTCCGAATTCCGATTCGGGAAAGCAGTTGAAAAGTTTTATCACCCACCATTGGAATTTTCTGAATGGATAAAGGATTTAAAAACGGCTGTACCAAATGCTCCGGTATTTCCAGATTCTGTTTTTGTTTACCCTCTCCAGTACCAATTTTGGAAACCGTTTTATTAACTGATAACGCAAATGTCAGGGGTAATCCCGTTTCTTTTGTAATAGTTCGAGCCAGTTCATTGGTCCATTTGTAACTTCCGTAAAATTTATCCATACCAGTGATATCCAAATAAAACTCATCAATACTGGCTTTCTCTACTATGGGTGCGTTTTCCTGAATAATCTCGGTAATAGTATGCGAGAATTGGGAATACAATTCCATATCACCTTTCATTACTTTTGCTTGTGGACAAAGTCTAAGTGCCATAGCAATAGGCATAGCCGAACGTACTCCAAATTTTCTTGCTTCATAGGAACAGGAGGCCACAACGCCTCGATCGCCACCTCCAATAATCAGCGGAATTCCATTTAATGCAGAATTGGTCAGTCTTTCGCAGGAAACAAAAAACGTATTCATGTCGATATGTACAATTGCTCTTCTCATAGTCGTCTCATTTTATACATGACAAAATTAGCACAGGTTATAACAAAAATATTTATATTTGCTGTTACAAATTGTAACAATAATGCTATGTCTTTATTTTCCGATAATATCAGAAGCTTGAGGATAAAAAAGAAAATCTCTCAGGAAAAGCTTGCCGAGAGCTTATTAATTACCAGAGGGAGGTACGTCAAATATGAAGACGGCACCTCGGAAGCTCCGTATGAAATACTGAAGAAAATAGCACATTATTACCACATCAGTATTGATCTACTACTTTCTGTAGATGTGCGTAAAATTCCAATGGATGATTTATTGAAACTCGAAGACAATAGATTAGTACTACCCATTACGGTAGACAAGGATGGAGAGAATTTTATTGAAGTTGTTACACAAAAAGTAAAAGCCGGTTATTTGAATGGTTATGCCGATCCGGAATATATTGAAAGTCTGCAACAGATTTCCTTACCGTTTTTAGGTTCTGGAAAGTACAGAGGATTTCCAGTAGAAGGAGATTCCATGCCACCACACGAGGATGGTTCCATCATCATCGGACGCTATATTGAAAAATTGGGAGAGGTTATGGATGGCAGGACTTACATACTAATAACCAAGAGCGAAGGGATGGTTTACAAACGTCTGAATAAAAACAAAAAAAATGCACTTGTTCTGGAATCCGACAACAGTTTTTATCCTGCCTATGAAGTCAGGGCTTCGGATATTTTGGAGATTTGGGAATATACATGTAGCATTGGTAGAAATGATAAGAAACAGGAACTTTCTACAACCGATAGTGTAAGAGATATGTTTCTGGAATTAAAAAGAGATATTAATGATTTAAAAATTAGACATTAATTAAAATAGTATACCGCGAAATCTTTTTCTTTTTGTAATTAAGAAAAACTTGTATATGCTCTAAGTAAAATAGAAGTATATACAAATTCTTCTTATATTTTTTATAGATTTAGTTTACTTTAGTGAAGCAATAATTGCCCTAAAACTGTCCAAACTCGCTTCAATATTCTCCACGATTTCCAATGCCAAAACATCGGGATCGGGTAGGTTATCCAAATCCGCTAGGGATTTATCTTTCAGCCAAGTAATATCCAAACTTGTTTTGTCTCGGGCAATGATTTCATCATAACTAAACTTTCTCCAACGCCCTTCTGGATTGGTTGTTGCATCATACGTCTCCTTGCGTTTGTATCGGTTTTCGGGATTGTATAGTTTAATGAAATCTTTTAAATCGCTTAGTTTTAAAGGGTTTTTCTTTAGCGTATGGTGCACGTTGGTTCTGTAATCATACACCCAAACTTCCTTGGTCCAAGGATCTTTGCTCGAGGGTTTGCCGTCAAAAAACAAGACATTCGCTTTCACTCCGTTGGCATAAAAAATCCTCGTTGGCAAACGCAATATGGTATGCAAGTCTGTCGTTTCCAACAGCTTTTTACGCACCGTTTCGCCAACGCCACCTTCAAACAAAACATTGTCCGGCAACACTACGGCTGCCATTCCGGTAGTTTTGAGCATTGTGCGAATGTGTTGCACAAAGTTCAACTGTTTGTTGCTGGTAGTCACCCAAAAATCTTGGCGGTTATAGGTCAAATCCTCTTTCTCCTGTTCGCCATCTTGATTGGTGAAGGTCATGCTGCTTTTCTTGCCGAAAGGCGGATTGGCCAAAATATAATCATAGCGAGTCCCCGAGTCCGTAATCAGGGAATCATTGGGCGAAATAAAGTTGTCCGAATCAATGTCGCCAATGTTGTGCAAAAACAAATTCATCAACGCCAAGCGTCTGGTACTGGCCACAATCTCGTTCCCAAAAAAGGTTTCGTATTTCAAGAACTGTTTGGCTTCCTTGTCCAAGTCTCTGTTGGCTACTATCCAGTCATAAGTGGCAAGGAAGAATCCTCCCGTGCCACAAGCAGGATCCGCTATAGTCTTCAAGGGTTCGGGACGCAAACATTCGACCATCGCTTTAATCAATGGGCGAGGGGTGAAGTACTGACCCGCACCGCTCTTGGTGTCCTCGGCATTTTTCTCTAATAAACCTTCATAGATATCGCCTTTGTCTTTCACGCCCATCAATATCCAGTTCTCGGCATTGATGAGGGCAATGAGTTTGTACAACTTGGCAGGGTCTTGTATTTTGTTTTGACTCTTGACAAAGATTTGCCCCAAGATGCCTTTTTCTTTGGCGAGTTCGCGAAGCATACTATTGTAATGCGTCTCCAACTCGGTACCGCTTTTGGTAGTCAAGGTTTCCCAACCAAACTCCGCAGGAATAGGCATTTCTCTATTGTGTGGTGGCTTGCTGTATTCGTCTGCCATTTTCAGGAACAGCAAATAGGTTAATTGCTCCAAATAGTCGCCATAGCCCACGCCATCGTCCCTAAGGGTTTGACAAAAGGCCCATACTTTGGAAACTATGCTTGATGTGTTGGCTGAATTTTCTTTGCTCATATTTAAATTTGGCTTAATTCAAAAGCATATTCATAACTGATGATGCTTTTATTTTGTTCATTTTTTTGCCAAGCTGCTTCCAAATGACTTAATTCAATGATGTCATTGGTGCTTGTAGTTTTAAAAGTATCCACTATTTTTTCCAAAACTTTTAGTTCCGGTTCAGAGAATAGATTCTTGTTGAATGGCCTCTCTGGTCTTGCCACAAACTGTTCTCCAAAACCACCATCAGGAAATTCATGATAGTGAATGTCTATTTCAGCTTCATTGGCTAAATACTCAAAAACACTTTGAAAATTATGGGGTACCGGTCCCATATTGATGGCATTGTAACGAACGCCACTAATGGAGAAACAACTTTGTTTAAACATGAGAAAATCGGCATAAAACAAAAGTTTGTTCATTTTGGTTTTGTAGGGCTTTATATGTTCTGAAAAATAAACCACCATTTCGGTGAATTTTTCAAAATTGGGATTGCGATAGCCTGAATAAATATCTGCTAAATGATTGCCTAGCAAGTAATCTTTCAAATTAAAGGCAAACCTGTTTCGGGCACTTTCTTCGGCAAGTTGTGTTCCTTTTTGAATGTATTTCTCTTTTGTTTTCTCGTCCAATGAATCGCATAAACGTACCATGTCCATAAATTTGTTGGGATCGGCTATCATTTGTATCAAACGGGCATTGGATACACTGGGCATTTCCCCGGCTTCATATTGACGGTAACTATTGGTGCCAAAACCTAAAATAGCAGCCATTTTGCTGGCTGATATACCATATTTTTGGCGTATCAAGGTAATTTCATCAGGAAACGGAATTTTGAATTTGTCCCTGTATTGATTGTACAATTGATTCAAATTTACTTCATCCATGTTGGTTGTGGTAAATTGTTCACCACTCTCTTCACACTTGTAATAATGAAACACTACTTGAAAACTTTCCTTTCTAAAATCCATGGTTCTTTTTTCGGTAACCAAGGTCATTTCTTTACCTGTGATGGGACTTTTCATAACTATTTATTTTAAAGGATAGTGCATTTTGTGTTCGGCTAAATGAAACGAGATACAAATTACCGAAGCACCCATGGCTCCTAAAGTAATTTTGATATATACTTCTTGTTTTTTGATTGTCTTGCCAAATACCCACATAGCCGAACCGCCATAAAGAATTTCCTCTATTGGGCCTTGACTGTACTCTTTGGGGGTTAAATTTTCCAAAATTACTTTACGTTCGTTGGGTCTGAGCTCTAAAACGGCCAATGTTTTGGCGTTTTTGCCTCGTTCATCTCGAAAAAGGACATCCCAAATACCCATTTTGGTTTTAAAGTCTTTTAGGAAGATACTAACTTCTTTTTCTGTACTCATGTTTAATTAAGTAGTGCAAAGATATGAATTAATTTAAATATTCAACTTTAAAGTTGAAAAATAGTTGCTAAAAAAGGTGTTGTTCAATTTATTCTCTATATTTAAACTATTCAGTTTTATTAATAATGTTATGTGGTCTAGCTATAAAATACTCTATGTCAAAAGGGTTTTGAAATCCTATTTTCTTGTAATAGTTGAATAATTGGTATTGTGCTTTTTCAAAATCCAATTCCATTTGTGGGTATTCCATTTTTCTATTCCAATCACTCCAATTCTCTTCTTTTTCACTCTTAATGGCTATGTCATGCTGCATAGGGAATGCTTTTAAAACCCATAATCCACAAGAGGAATAAAATCGCTCGATCAAATTATTGATTATTTTTTTGCCCAGACCTTTCCCTCTATATTTTGCAATTACTTCCATTGATTCCAGGAAAAAAATATCATAATTTTCAAGTGGGTTATAATCAAAATAGGCATCAATTTTGTCCCAAAAATCTTTGTCTTCATCCCATTCAAATAATACTCCAGACATTTGACAAATAGAATGTGTAGCATCCATGACATCGATTAATAGAAACCTACAATCCATCGCTAAAGAAAAAAGGATTTGACTTATTTTTCCTTTTCCCACCTGTTCTTGTAAATTCCCAGCCTCGTCTGTGAGATAGACTTCAAAATCGATCTCATTAACAAACTCCGTAGGATCTTCTCCTACCGGGCAATCTTTTAAAAAGCTGGAAAATGAATATTTTATGATAAAATCCAGTTCTTCCATAACACTATCAAATTAACTCCCCACTAAAACCTTTCTTCAAGTATGGACAACTCGCGAGCTGTCACCTACAATAATTAACCACTAAACGCCTTCTTCAAGATACTCTGCCGCAAAGCTTCTGCCTGCAAAACTTTGAGCAATACTTTCTTCCATTTTATCCGCCATAGCCCACACCATCGTCTCTAAGGGTTTGACAAAACGCCCATACTTTACTGACGATACTAGAGGTATTCGCTGAATTTTCTTTCCTCATTTATTTTATTTATATTTTAATATTTATGGAAACAATGTTTGAATGATTTTTTCGCCAAGGTAATTGGCTAATTTATTTTTACTATTGTCTATTGGAATACCTCCATTTTTTAATTTACCAATTATTTGACCAACTGCAATTTCCCATGGTTTATTAGAATTTGATAAACCTATTAGTATATTCCTAATCTGTTTAAGCTGATGATTTTTTCGTTGATAACCAGAATCTTTAAAATCAACCATTTCTGTGTATTTAGAATGTGTTGTATTTGTTTCAATCCACACTTCAATTCTTTGTTTCATTTCGTCCCAATTTGTACCTAGATTTGACAGTACTTCATCTGTTAGTATTAAATTTTCTGCATTACGACAACTTAATCGAAATCTAATAACATTTTGTTTATTATCAATTTCTTCTGGTTCTTCATCTCGATCACGTAAAGAGTAACCTTTTGCGGAATCATAAACGGAGTTTAGCATTGCAACAACCTCATCTTCATAAACGTTTAAATTGGTTATGGTGTCAACTGAGCAAGGATATAATTTTAAAGTATTTATAGAAGTTCTTACAGCTTGTTGCCAAATTCTAACATCATCTTCACCTTCAACTAATAAAACAGGGGATTCATTAAATAAGTTAGAAAGTGGATGTGCTCCAAATATTGGAAGTATTCTTGAATATGTTTCATTTATTTCTTTAAAAATAAAATCAGTTTGTCCATTATTCATAAATGTAAATCGTGCTCCTTCATAATCAGATAATGCGCCAAGAAAGGCTGTACTATGGGTAGATATTATGACAATAAAATCACCTTGACTTACTAAATCTTTGATAAAAATAGAAAATCTAACTTGCAAATCAGGATGTAAATGAACATCAGGCTCATCAATTAAAAGGATATTTGTTTCTCCAGTAATTGATTTTTTATCAAAATATAAACATTCAATTCCTAAGGATATTAATTCGGATTCGCCACTGCTTATACTTCTACTTGGAACTTTATCATTAGATCCTTTTTTAAATATTTCAAAATCAGTTTCAGTTCTTTTAATTTCAACATTACTTAATAAAGAATTAATTTTACCAACTACTGTATTGAAGGTGTAACAATGATTGGCTCTTAAAGCTGGTGTACTTTCAATTTCTTTAAGAGTTAAGTTTTCAAGTTTTCTATATTGTAATACGCTTTGTTCTTTAAATCTTGAAAATTGATTTTTCCTTAATTCATTAGAAATCCAATTTTCTCCATTACTATAAATACTGTTTTCTAAATTTGGATCGTGAGATAAATTACCCCCTCTTTCAGGAGTCAAATATTTAGTTAAAACTTTTTCATTTGACAGTGCAGAATCAATTGCTTTAAGTGCAGTACTTTTTCCACAACCATTTTTACCTAGAATAATATTAATTTTACCTAGATTTTTTAAATCATAGCCACCTTTATTAATCAAATCCATTTTATGTTTTTTTTATTAACTCCTCACTAAACTCCTTTTTTAAATACTCTGCCGCAAAGCCTCTGCCTGCAACAAACTTTTAACAATACTTTCTTTCATTTTATCTGCCACGCTTAAACGACTTTCAATTTCAAAATTGCATTATTGGATGTGTTTGCTGAATTTTATTTGCTCATAATTTTATCTATAATGCTTTATACTAGAAAGTTCTATTTTTAAATCTTCTAAGTTTGAATCAAGATTTTGTTCTGTTATATCTCTTTTTTTTCTTCTAACCATTTCTTTTATCTGAACTTGATTTATTTCATATTCGGGACATTTTGGCCCTAAAATAATTTCTTTAAGATGAATTGGAAACAACTTACTATTCAATCTAAAATCAATAACTGGATTAAATATTGAGTGAGTATAAGTCATTACCCAGTCTTTTTTAAGCTCTGAAAGTGATTTGTTATCAATAATTAAAAGTCTAACCTCTTCTTCAATTGAGTAGTCATAAGCTTTAAAAAAATGCTTCCAAACTCCTAATTTTTTAAACTCAAACTTAAATCCTGTCTTAATCTCTACTTTATCAATTATTTCTTTAATAAAGTCAAGTTCTTTATGATTTCCATACTCATCAGCATATTTTACTTTTTGTAATAAAACATGATTGTTCAGATTATCTTTTTTTACGTTAAAAACTAAACAGACTCCTTTAGCATCATCTGAGTAAAGTCTCCAAAGTGTTAAATCATCTTTTCTAATTATTTTAGAACATGAAGTAATGTATCTATTATTTATAGCCGATATAGTATTATGATGTTCTTTATTTAATGGTTTTTCAACTAATGTTTTATTATTCTCTTTTTCAAAATATAATTCAACATAATTAACCTCTGATTTATCATTCATTCCAACCAAACCGCTCATTCTAAATGAAATGTTTTTTAACATTTCATATAAAGTGTTAAGGGTTGTATAACGACATATTTTAGTATCTTTAAATTCTCCAAACATCTTGATAAAAAACTGATTTTCAAATGAATTTATTCCACTTTCATCTTCTGAAAAATGAAAAGAACTTGAATTATTATCAAAAATTATTTTATTATAAAATGTTTTGTTTTTTAAATAACTTAAAAAATCTTTGTTTTCATATAAATATTTATTTGCAGCTTCAATTATTATTTTTAAGACTATTTCTTTGTCTTTCTTTAGAACTTTTATCCTTTCAGGTTTAATTATCTGATTAACTATTTCTTCAAATGAACTCAATGTAAAGTTTGATTCTTTATTAATTCTGTCGTAGAAATAAAATCTTTCACTATCTGAAACAACACCAAACCTAGAATTGGTGATTGACATTCCTTTTCTAACTTGTTCAATAGCTTGAGATAAAAAAATATTAGAGTCAATTGACTTTTTAATTTCTATTAAAACCAAAGGTATTGCTCCTTTGTATATAACAATATCAAAAATAGACATTGAATTTACTGTTTTCCATCTATCTTCAATCTTAATTCTTAACCCGGTTTGTTTTAACGCTTCCTCAAGTTTGTTAACAACAATATGAATTATTTCTGCTTCTGATTTTTCCATATTTATCTATTCTTTTCTAAACCAACTCCCCACTAAACGCCTTCTTCAATATACTCTGCCGCAAAGCCTCTGCCTGTAATAAACTTTGAGCAATACTTTCCTCCATTTTATCCGCCACGCTCAAACGACTTTCGATTCCTTGAACGATTTGAAGTTGTTCTTCGATCGAGGGAACGGGGATAGTTATTTGAAGAAATACTTTTTGAGTCAGATTCAAACCACTATCGCTAATACCTGACTTCATTTTTTCAATTTCATCTTGATATTTTGGAGTGTTCAATATATATTCAAAATATTCAGGGATGATTATTTTCTTATTTACCTTAATGCGATAAACTTTATCACAATTGATTAGTTTTGGTCTTGTATGCTTAATCATACAACAAATCCCAACTCTAACTCTTGGACCAGCACGAGTTATAAGAATGTCGCCTGCCTGTAGTTCGTGTTGTTCTCTTGGTTTTAATTCTTTTGGTAATCGTTTATTTTGAATTTCGACAAAGTGACCTTGTTGAACAGCACTTGTTTTTATAACAGCCCATTCTGTATTATCATTTGAAGCCTCGTTTTCGCATTTTGGACTCCAACCTTGATCTAATTTATCAATTATCTTTTCTATTGAAATACAATTTTTTCCTGTTACCAATAAATTCAATACACTTTGTCTATAGGTTTTGAGTTGCTGTTGTGCGGTTTTTAAATCTTCGATGCCTTTGTCTAACTCACTGAAAAGTTCTTCTATTTTAGAGACTATGAGGGTTTGGGTTTCCGGCGAAGGAAAAGGTATCAATGTCTCTCTAATTGTTTCTCCTGAAATTGCTCTAAATGTTGTTCCAGTTCCTTTGCTATCTAATTCTTGTTGTTTACTTCTCAAAAAATAAAAACCATATTTATAATTTTCAAAGCGAAGTCCCGCTAAACCTCTGCCAATACAGCATTTTTGATTTGCAATATTTGTTGTGCCAACTGGAGCTCTAACAGAAAGTAAAATGTCATTTGGTTCAGCAATTTTTTTGGGAGAGTCACACCATTTTTGGACAACAGGATAAAGTTCTGTAAATTCAGCTTTCCCTTGAAAAAAAGGCAACCCGTTATTATCTGTATTGTAAGTATCAGAAGGTGGTGATTGTCCCATAATAATATGACAGACTTCTCCAAGAGTTTTTATTGTCCAATCCTTCGGTAATTTATTTTGTGTCATTAAAGTCAAATTGTTAATAAGGTTGGTTTGTAGTCAAATAACCATCAAATAAGGAATAGCCTAAAATAGGAGGTTTTGAATGGTTTTACACTTTGTTTTAAGGGATTAAATCAAATAAAAACTATTCCATTTTTTCAAATTTTGTTCTGGACGTTCCTCTGAAAGCAAATGGTGTCCTGTTCTTTCTTACTATTTTTTTGATGTCTTCCCATTCCGAAATCAGTTTTTTTACTAAATCCCAATACGAAAATCCACCACTTGAAGGAGGATTAAGAAACAAAATACCAACACCACTTTCTATATACAACTCGCGTTGGTGTTTTTGGGACTGGATTCTAAAATCTTGGGTAATTACAATTCCGTTTTCGGCACCTACTTTTGGGATCCAGTCTTCGTCCTGTGTGCCTGGTCCAAAAACTTCTTTGATAGAAAGTACTTCTATCTCGAAACCGTCCTTTGCATTTTGGGGTTGTTGTAGAGTATGCAAACCGTGAGCTAATTGGCTGGGCATATTTTTATCGATATAGATTTTGTATTTTCTTACCATCAAGCAGCATTTTTATGAAAAGCGATGGCATCTTTAACCGACTTTAATGGTATTTCATAAATAGAAGCAATAAAAGAAATAGGTTCTTTGGCAAGATACATTCTATAAATGGCTTCAGACTGAATACTTGTTCCGTCTAAAACGGGTTGTCCAAACTTTCTGTGAGGGTCACAAACTACTTTGTGTTCTTTGCCCATTGGCCAAAAACGAGATGCCAACATATCATTGTCAAAATCTAAATTTTTAAAGAAAACTTTAATGAAATCAAGATTTAATTGTTTGCTTCCGTCCAAGGTTATGGTGTCGCCATTTATTTTTAAATAAATTTTCAAACCATCAGTAGAAATATTATCCAAAACTTCTTTTTTGGCGAAAGGGAAATTGGTTTGGTATTTTACTGAAAGTTCTTTGTGGGCATTGAGCACCTTTCTGATTTTAACGCCTGCTTCTGCAAACTGCATCATCACGTAAAACTCAATGAGTGTATGAAAACCAACTGCACGGGTATTCCCAACAGACCAGGAATATTGCTGTTCATAGCATTTTCCTAGTTCACCATCCCAATATTGGGTAATCCACTTGCTAACTTTGTAATAGGGCACACGAAGAATCTGCGCAATTTCTTGCGTAGTAAAAACTCCATTGCCAAGCTGTAAATGATTTTCGAACATTTCTAATTTTAAGTTATTGCAAAGTTATAACAATTGAGTGTGTTAGATTTAATTTATTTCTATCAAAAGTCAGCTAAGTTAATTAGTCAGCCATTTTTTATAATTTTTATCAATGTTTATCCAATATTCAGAGGATGTAGAAAAAAGCATTGAAAGTTTATTAGCAAATGATTCTGGAATTGGTTCTTTACTTTCAATGACTTTATCAAACTCATTTATAGAAAGATCCAATTTTTCTAATAATGAATCCATTGTTAAATTTGTGGTACTCAATTGCTCTTGGATAAAATAATTGATTCCAAATTTCATTTCAGGTCTTAAATTTTTTCCCGTTTCCATAATAACAATTTTTTAAGCCGCCAACACCTCATTTAATTCATTAATAATCACGTCCGTTTCTTCCCCAAACAACTGCCACATTTTACTCAATCCGCCTTCGGCATTAAAAGGACTTAGGTCAAAATCGTCTCGGTCTATATGAAAGCTGTTGGCTACATAGTCCTTCATCATCCGCAACCACTGCATTTGAGCTTCGGTAAACTTTAGCGTTCCAGCCTGTTTCTTGAACACCCAATTTTGAAAGTTCTTGTCCACCGTTTTGTCATAACTGGTTAATGTAGTGTCAATTCCCACCACACGGCGTATCAAGGAAACCAGGGCAATCAATTCGCTTTTGGTCGAGCCGTTGGTTTTTTCCAGTTGTTCATAGGCACGCCAAACGGTCAGCGGAGCCAACAAGGGTTTTTCGGTTTTCAGTTTTTCGCTCAGGTCTTTTATCATTTTATAGGTAAAAGTACGGTGGCGATAATCTTGGGCGTAGAAAATTTGCAATGCCGTGATTTCGTCTTTATGGCTTTCGATCCAGTTTTTAAAGTCTTCTATTAATGCCGAGCTTGCCGAAGCATGGTCTTTGACCCAACCTATATTGGTAATCGTGTCCATATTGACCACATCAATAATCTGGTCGTACTGCTTGCGGATGTCCACAATAAAATCACGTAAATCAGGATTGTGAAAAACGGCCACGGCATCATCTATTAATTGCTGTTTGGCTTTGGCTATTGCCGCATCAATTTCTATAGGAGGAAAACCGGGCATTGCGCCTTTGGTTGTTTTTTCTGTTTTTTCAATTGCATCAGGATCGTAAGCGTGCAGCAATTGTTTCACAATATGATGAATAGTAAAACCATTGGCTTGCTCGGCAAACTTCAATTTGTCTTTCTCGGAAAGTTGGCGTTCCAATCGAATCAAGCGATTGGCAAGCGTGGTCAACATGTCTTCGGAAGTGTTTCCCATCGCCACATTAGCCAAGACATCTTTCAACGAAACACCGGGTGCTTTTTCCAAAGGACGGCTGTCGGTTTTCTGGGAATTCTCAACGCCAATGGCATCTATAATCACAAAATGGTCTTTGCTAAACTTTGCCGAAGGGGTTCCTTTGGCTTTCAATTCTTCTACGGAACAAGTTCGAGTGCCACGACCTTTCATCTGTTCATAATAAGAGCGACTTTTCACGTCGCGCATAAACAACAAAACTTCGAGCGGACGAATGTCTGTTCCTGTGGCAATCATGTCGACCGTTACCGCAATACGGGGGTAATAATCATTACGGAATTGTTGCAAAACGGATTTTGGGTCTTCGTCACTTTTATAGGTTATCTTTTTACAGAACTTGTTTTCTTCGCCAAATTCCTCACGTACCATTTCAATAATATCTTCGGCATGCGAATCGGTTTTGGCAAAAATCAATAATTTGGGTACTTCAAAAACACCTTTTTCATCGACACGATCGGGAAACATAGCGGGCAAATTATCTTTAACTGCCCTTATTATGGTACGAATGGTACTGGGATTGACGATGTCATTGTCTAATTGTTTGCCACTATAGACTTCATCTTCATCCAAGGATTCCCAAAATTTCTTTCGGGTTAGTCGTTTTCGTTTATCTACTTTTTCGCCCAGTTTGATTACGCTTCCTTCTTTGGTAATTTGAGTTTCTACCGTATACACGTTGTAGGGAACTAAAACACCGTCAATCACGGCTTTTTCGTAGCCATAATCACAAACCAGGTTTTGGTTGAAATAACCAAAAGTCCTATTGTCTGGAGTTGCAGTAAGTCCAATTTGAAACACATCAAAATAGTCCAAGACTTGTTTCCATAAATTGTAAATACTGCGGTGACATTCGTCAATCACTACAAAGTCAAAAAACTCAATGGGTACTTTTTCGTTATAGCCTACAGGAACAGCAGTTTTGGTTTCAAAAGTTCTTTCATTCGGGTTTTCTTCTTCGGCACTTTCATCCAGTTCGGTTTCCTTCAAAATGGAATACATTCGTTGTATGGTGCTAATATAAACTTGCGAATCATTCGGAATAAACGAACTATTCAAACGGGTGACACCATATAATTCGGTAAATAACCGATTGTCTTCGCTGGCAGTATAAGAACGGAATTCGCCTTCGGCTTGTTCTCCCAAGTTTTTGGTATCGACCAAAAAGAGGATGCGTTTGGCTTTGGCATATTTCAGTAAACGATAGACAAAGGAAATCGCGGTAAAGGTTTTACCGGAACCCGTCGCCATTTGAATCAGGGCTTTTGGTTTTTGCTCTTTGAAAGATTGCTCTAAATTGGTAATGGCAGTAATTTGACAATCCCTCAAACCCTCAATAGGGAGAACAGGAATATCGTGCAAACGGGCTCGAAGTGTTTTGGTTTCTTTCAACCATTGCAAAAAAGTTTCTGGACGGTGAAAGCTAAATACATTTCGTGAACGTGGTTTAGGGTCTCTATAATCGGTGAAGCGAGTCACTTCGCCCGTGCTTTCATACACAAACGGCAAAGGATCGTTGTTTAATAATCGAAGTTTGGCATTGGCATAACGAGACGATTGCTCTTCCACTGAAGTGAGATGAATACCTTCTTCCTCACGTTTGGCTTCAATAACACCAACGGCTTTTTTGTCGACAAACAAAACATAATCAGCAGGACCGATGTCCGTTTGGTATTCCCTGATGGCAATCCCCAAACCAGCCACAAGATTGAATTTCTTCTTGTCCTGAATTAACCAACCACTCGAGATCAACAGCTTGTCGATATGGTCTCTGGCTATTTGTTCTGGATTTTGGTTGAGCATCAACTTGGGGGCGAATTTTATTTGGGTTAAAGATAAAAAAAATGTTGGTTTATAAACCATAAAAACATCATTTTTAAGTACGAATATTCTTCTTTGCTAAAATTTCTTTCATAATTTCAGAGAATAAGAGATCATTTCTTCACCACCAAATAAGCCAGTCCCGGGTCATTCAACAGTCGTTCCATTTCAGAGTGAATGATGTCCTGAATATCCTGTTTTACCTGTAGATAATTTCGTTGTACTGTGCTGTTATCCAGCTTGCGGATTACAGCTATTTCTTTATAATTTTGCTGCTCTTTTTGGAGTGCTTCATGGTCATTTAGTATCTCAGAATGAAATGTTTTCAATTCAATTTTACAGTTGGGATCATCGGCAACCATACCTACAAATTTACCCGAACTCAACGTAGCAATCTTGGAAGGAGGGATGGCTGATTCTAATTGTTTGGAACGGCTAATCGAGGTATCACTGCTATTGATTGAAAGGCTTTCTCTGTCTTGCATAATCTTTCCAAATCGGTCTGATAGCTGCTTGGCGGTATCGCCAGTAACCTGTCCGCTGATAATATTTCCAGTGATATTCATAATCACATCCGCTTGCTCCCGACCATAATCTTTGCGAAGCTGACTGAAATCCTGAATCCCTAAACAAGTAGCCACTTTATTGCTTCGGGCTGTGGCAATTAGACTATCCATATTGTTGAGGTAGATAGTCGGAAATTCATCAAATATCAGACTGCTTTTCTGCTTGCCTTTTTGGTTCACCTGCTTTATTAAACGACTCACATATAGAGATAAGACTGCACCATAAATCTGTATTTTTTGAGGATTGTTTCCCATACAGACAATCTTAGGGTCTTCGGGATTATTGATGTCTAAATTAAAATCGTTGCCTGATAAAACATAATAGAGTTGGGGAGAGGATAATCTTGCCATTGCGATTTTGGCGGATGCAATTTGTCCTTCCAATTGTTCCATTACATCGTTGAGGTAGGCATTTACAAAAGGGTTAATCAATACTTCAATTTCTTTTTCTGTTCTAAGCAATGTGAACAAGCTGTCATAGTCTGCTTGCATGAGTTCAATTACGTGGGGAAGCGTGCAAAATTCACCGTCTTTGTATTTTCGTAAATACCATATTATAGCAGTCAGGAAGTTGATAGGCGATTCTACAAAAAAGTCTCCCTGTCTTTTAATCCATTCCCTATTGAGTCCTAACAAAATGGTTCGGGCTGATTCAGCCGCATCGGTGATGTCGGTCATAGCAGAAGGTTCTAAAGGATTGCAACGGTGTGAACGGCTCAGGTCATCGAAATTGATAACATAAAATTGAGGAGCTACAGGGTAGGTATGCTTGTATTGTAGCCAGGTGTTATAAGCAATTTTGGATAGATCATCGAATTTGAAATCATAGACAAACATCGTAAATCCTTTGCGGATGTGTTGGGTAATAACATGCCGTATTACAAAATAGGATTTACCAGAACCGGGAGTCCCCAGCACCATTAAAGCCCGAAAAGGATTGATGATATTGATCCAGCTGTTTCTAAGCTTATCTTTCAGATAATATCTGGCAGGGAGGTTGATGGAATATTCATTTTGCAAAAGTCTTTCTTCCTGTGGAAAGGTTTCATTTTCTTTATTAAAAATATCTTTGTTATTGAGTCTCTTTTGGATGATTCGAGATAACAATGTACCACCTGAAAGTATAAATAGAAAACCAACAGAAGTTGTTACGATATAGATCAAAGCAAGCTTTGTTATTTCTGTTTGTAGGTATAATGACAAAAAGCTACTGAAGTAAATTACAATGCCTGTTACGATGTAAGCAAAGGCGGATTTGTAATTTAGTTTTTCGTCTTTTCGTCCTTTAGCTCCTATTAGAGAAATCATTAAAAATCCCACTGCAAAGAGTTTGGATTTATGGATACTACTGAACAATCCAGTTTTGAGGATATTCCCCAAAATGGTGTTACTAAATTCGCTCACAAGATCCCACTCTCTAAAAGCAGCATAACAGTAATAATAAAAATGGATTGCCAGTATAGCGATACTGATTAATCGTGTCATATCCATAATTTTTCTCAAAGCTTGTTCATTTTCTCCAGTCTGCATTGCCATGATTTCCAGTTTTATTGATTGTCAGATTGTCCTCTTCTTTTTTTCTTTTTTCGTTTTCCTTTCAGTTGGTTCGGAACATAAGTTGAAGCTGATTCCGATTGGGTAAGGATATCTGTGAATTTCCCGATTAGAGTATTTGAATCAGCAGATAGGGTATTATCAAACGATGTGTTTTTAATCTCCTGATTGGTTTTATAAGATTTAGTTCCTTGTTGTTTTTTCAAAGTTGAATCTGTTATTTTTGGTTTGATTAAGGGGCTTAATCCGCAACGTTCTTGTATCGCTTTAGCGCTATATTGCTTACCTAGAGTACTTCCGTTAAAAACACATTTAGTACTATGGTCTACATAGGTAATCCCATAAATTATACCCTCGTTGTTTTTTCTTAAAACGATATTGACACCTTCCTTTTCCAATACTTTTACCAATTCCGGAAGTGATGTTTTGTTTCCTAATAATGCCAAATCAATAGCATTTTTTATTCGGTTTCTATATGACAACTGACTAGTCTTATTTACAACAAATTTTTCTTCTAAAAACTTCAAGGTTGGCTTGTTGTAGAAGTCACTCGCCTTGATAAGGACTCCAATAGGTTTTCCATTTTCATCCAGTATTCGATAGACTAATCCTTTTTCTTGAAATATCCTTGAGTTTTCACTTCCCCGATCAGCATAAACATTGTATAGTTGCAACACTGCATTGAGTTCTGGAAGGCTTGAATATTTATACGTATTAAGTACTACTCCCAATACGTTTGCAATGGCTTTTTTAGTTTGAATTTTGCCATATTGCACCTTTCTCATGGTAATAGGATGGAGTTCATGTTTCTGATTTTTTCCATGTCCTTCAGCTACTACAAGACCAAAGGATTTTTCGATTTCTTTTCTTGCTATTTCAGATTGATTTCGTCCAATATTTTGGGTGTCAATTCTGCTGCCATCTTCCCTAATTTTGATGGAAACAATATGGATGTGCGGATGCCCTGAATCATGGTGCTGGTACACCAGATAAGGTTGTTTCCCAAAGCCTATTTTCTCCATATACCTGTTGGTAATATCCATTAGTTTTTCTTTAGACAAAGAAGATTCCGAAGGGTCAAAATTTAATGATATGTGTACGCTGTTGCGCTTTACATTATCATTTAAAGCAACTTGTTTTAGCAGCCTGTTTAGTTTCATGCTGAGGTTCATTTTATCCACATCAACAGGATAATTGCCTTCACCGATACATACCGCCACGCCCTGTTTTACCTTATTCTCATTATAGTTGAAAATGTTGTGAATGGAATTTCCTGTCTTTATGATTGCAACCATTTTTCGGATATTTTTTGGATGTGTTTTTTGATTTCTTCCACCTTATTCAAAAGGATTTTTTTCTCCAGTTCGTAGCTGATAATCCAGTCTTTAAATTCAGAAATTTGTTGAAGCGTATGCAATTTTTTGACTGCTTGATTGAAGTTATTTCCGATGCCATTTAGCTCTGTTCGTAACCGTATAATCTCCGACATAAATTCGTCAAGTGATTGGTTACGGTAATTCGTGATTATGGGTTTATTCAGAAGATTTTTGCGGGCATATTCACTTAGTTTTCGACAGGTCGATTTACTAAATTCTTTGAATATTTTTTGATATTCATCGGGCTTCAATCTTAGGTGAAGCCACTTTGTGCGGTTATCGTTTTGCTCTTTCATCATCAATCATTTTACTCATTAATTCATCTGCATTCGATAATTCGTTCTGTCTCATTTGCTGTTTTTCAATTCTTTTTCATATTCCAGTGTCACTGCCCACGAGTTCCGAGTGACCGGGCAGCCAGATCGATTGTGATACAATCGGACATCTGGCCGATTGCAGGAACGTTGCAATCTTTTAGCTGATTTTAATGATTTACAGCTTATTATAGGTTTTAATCTTTTAGAATATCTATAGTATTGATTTGTAGTCTTCAAGAAATGATTTTAGTGTCTCTGTTTATGGTCTAAATGCCTTTTCTCTGTTTTTCCGAAATTCATGACCCAATCGTTCAAGTCTTTGTAGTTTTGATAAAGGCTGCTTTCGTCACAATATTTAGTACTCAAAGAAAGTGCACGGCTAGTGTAATTTTGCCCTGTTTCATCCCGGTCAAAATAGAGCCGGATTGATTCGTGATTTTCCATAAAATGACGTGCTCTTTCGAAAAAAGAAAGGGAGTTTAGAATAACAAAATCCTGACTGTTTTCAGGAAGGTTTTTGTTCATGGCTTTGAAGGAAAGAAAGTCCATGAAACCCTCAAATGCAATTACATCATTACTACCATTGGAGTAGGTAGTGATAGCTTTAGGTGAACTGCTTGTTTTGAAATTGGGAGTACGAATTTCAAAGCCTCCCAAATCATTTTTGAAACCAATTCCATAGTAAGTATTTTTATTCAGAGTGTATCGAAGTTCTACACAATAATGTTGCGAAATATCCATTGGAATTCTTCGGTGTTCAAGGTATCGCAAAAGGTTAGGGGAGCTAAGTACCGTTTCTTTCAGAATTTTAATTTTATGTTCCTCTACATTTGTGTAATCTAGCTGCTGAATTGTTGGCTGGTGAAAAGAAAAATTACCGCTTAAATTTTGCAGTAATTCACTAATGGAACAGTTGAAAAAAAGTACTCCAAAATCGATGAGATTACCACCTTTTCCAACTCCGTGATCGTACCAGCGATTTAATCTCCGATTGATCTTAAAAGAGGCCTCTTTTTCATTACGTAATGGAGACAAATACCAGTAATCATTATTTCTTATTTTGCTAGGCTCAAAACCCAGGGTCGATAAGTAATTTACAAGATCTATTTTTTTGGCTTCGTTTAGTGTAAGCCTATTGTTGCTGAAATTCATAACATACATTTTATCAGGTTCATCATTCAGTTTTCTAATACTAAATTAAAGAAGCTAAATTCCTTGACCAATCCTCATCATATTTTGACTGGGATGAATTCGATGAAGCTTTTTATTTTTGTAGTGAACAAGAGTATTAATTTAAAACGTGTAGATTATGTTTACAACAAATGATGTTGCCAAGGTGTATGATACGATTTTAAGTATCCCCGGAATGAATGAAGTAGTGAAGGTTGATTTGAAAATCTCACGAAAAAATGTACTGTTATTAAACCAGGTAATAGAACGCGGATTATCTGCTAAGGATGATGATAAATCGTCTGGCTTGCTGGGTAATGTCCCTGAAGAAAGTCTATTGGAATTAAAGAACTTATCTGAAGAATGTTTGCAAAAGGCAGGGCTTATCGAATTAAGCGAAAAACTTAAAACTTTGACAAGAGATAAGTAGAATCCTTAAGTAATGAAATATAGAAGCCTTTTAGATTTTCTAAAAGGCTTCTATCATTTTAAATAAATTATTTTTTTGATTCTTCAACAGAGACTTTTCTGAACTCTTTTAAAAGTTTCTCCAACTCCAAAGAAGATTTGCGGGCTCTTGTTCCGGCAGCTTTGTTCCCTTTTTCGATATGTAATTCAGATTCTGTTTTGAATGTTTCAATTTCGGCGTTGATTTTTTCGAATAGATCTTTCATGATAGTTTTTTAAAATTAGACAGTAAAAGTAAATAGTTTATTTCTGCAATAGAAATAATTTGTTGTTAAAAACAGCAATGTTTTTTTATGTTTTGAAATGAGGAAAGCCGTAAAAAAATAAAAACTATAATATTTAAATTTACTAGAGTTAACAATGATCTCATCATTGATTTATTATAATAAACGGATATATTGGAATCTAACATTACTTCATTTATAGCGATTTTTAATACATGCCAATTCTAATTTGGTTCGGATTATTGTGTGAATGTATTAAAGTTGCTGTTTTTTTAATCAAATAGTTAACCAGAAGTAATAGTAAAGACGATGCCCCAATCATATCCTTTACAATGGCTAGATTCTTTAATTTCGATCACTCTGAATCCGAAAAAAAATCGTGTACGTTCCATTACAGCTGACGAATTATCAATTATTTCAGAGAAAATTTTAGAAGAAACACTTTATATCCAAACTCGATTAAATAATCAAATTTTTGTTTTTCGTAAGGAATGTGAAATAAGACTTTTGGTGCAGAAATATCATTCTGCCTTGATTGTACTTTTAGACAGTGTTATTGATAGTCAAAACAATGAGGTATTTAATAATCCCGAACTATCTGAAGTAATGGATACCCTGGTAAGTTGTTTGGATGAATTATTATCTTTTATAGAAACGCGTTTTTCAAATTATTTAGGTTTTGATGAACGGGTACCGTCAACTTATCTTGTAGTCACTAAAAAGGAATTAAAAATAAGGCTTGATAATCTCAAAGAAAAATTGATCAAGGATGTTGACGACAAAAGCATTACCGATATTGTTCTGGGTAGTTTGTACGCATTTGTAAATTCGAAAAGTAATTATCCGATAACATATCGGGAGGTTCTTTATCAAAAAGAGTTGATAAGAGAATTGGAAATATTGAAAGAACCTCAAAGAGAAACCAGCATTTTTACAGCTCTGGAGGAACTACTTATTTATATGAATTTTAATAGTAAAGAGTATATCAATTACTTCAGGGATTCGATTGCCAAAAGGATACATCTATTTCAAAATGAAGCTGATAAATTGGATAGATTGTTGTTTTTATTCAAGGAATTTAGTCAAATGCATTCCAATGAAAATATAGGTTATAATCTAAATGACCAAAATCTAAAAACTGTTCTCAGTAATTGGTTTATTCAGGAAATTGCCTATCTCGAAAAGAAGATTCATCAATCAATTGTTTCCAAGCAGGATACCGAAAAAACTTCAAATCAACAGCAAGAAAAGAACAAAGAGCATAAAATCACCTGTCTTTTATCAGCAGATCAAATTGGCCTTATTTTAAGAGCTAGTGATGAGTCTCGAATATTGAATGCAAAATCAATGAGCGAAGTTTTTAAAATGATCGTTCCTCATCTTTCTACACCTTATAAAAGTGATCTTTCCTATCATTCTGTGCGAAGCAAGTCCTATAATGCTGAAGATAAAGACAAGGAAATTGCCATTGAAACATTGGAGAAAATAATAAAGAAAATTAAAACATACTAAAACATATTAAGTGTAAGTCCGATTCTAACGGTTAGTGAGACACTACCTTTTTAAAAAAATATTTATCATCAGTGTGAACACAAGTTGGATTTCCTTTATTTCTAGGGTTATCATCTCCAGAATATTTTTTTGCGTCCAATATTCTTTTTCTTTTTTGGAAGGTATTTACTAGAATTCCATGTTCTGTCTTTAAGAATGTATTCAAATAGTTTTTTCGTAAAGCCAGTCTGGCTGCAATTTCTAATAATGAAGGTTATTTGTTTTCTAACGATTAAAAAATGTGTAGAAGGATTTTGCTTGGTTAGTGTTCGACTATTTTTATTATGTAATCATATTTTATTTGAGGTGTTTTGTAAGTTAATGTGTTTTTAAAATAACTAAATGTTGGTAAAATTAAATCTCACTTGATGACAACAGCATATCGATTTGTTGATTTTGATATTTATTTCTTTTTTTGATCGTAAGAATCTAGGGCAAATGATATTAGCAAAATCAGAAATGTTACTTTTTTCATAAGGTTAAAAATGAGTTAAAATTTATTTCGTAAAAACATTGTTTTTATTTAGAACAATTAAAAATAACATATATATTTGTAGACAGTTATTAAGAACTAATCTAAATAAAACAAATGAACTCTTTTAAAATGATGAAATACGGTATCGTTTTTAGTCTAATATCTTGTTCGAAAGAAGGTGACTATATTAATGATCGAAAAGTATTTGCATCTCCTGAAATTACATCGGAGAATGTAAGCTATCAAAATTATGTTAAACCTCTTTTAACAAAAAATTGCGCCACTTGTCATGGTGTTAACGGCTCCGCCGAAACATGGTGGTTAAACACGCTTAGTTATGGAAATGCTGTTAGATATGCTAACCCAATAGCAAACACAATTATTAATGGAACCATGCCTCCACCACCAAAATTTCCTTTTTCTCAACGCGATCGTGATTTAATGGCTGCATGGATTACAAAAGGAATGCCTGAAAACTAATCAATTACTTATTTAAATATTTACACAATGAAACCAAAATTATTTTTTGTTGCACTAGCTGCATTATCCTTTTCTTCTATGTTTTCACAAGACATTTTTACCACTTCCAACGCAAAAGTGAGTTTCTATTCTAAAACGCCTATACAAGACATAGACGGTACGAGTACTAAAGTAGCAACCGTTTTAAATAACACGACCAAACAAGTATATTTTAAAATTCAAAATTCCTCTTTTCAATTTAGAGAAAAATTAATGCAAGAGCATTTCAATGAAAACTACATGGAAAGTGACAAATTTCCAGTATCTGATTTCAATGGTAAAATTTTAGAAGATATTGATTTTACAAAAGCCGGAAATCATAAGGTAACCATCGTTGGTATATTGAATATACACGGAAAAAAGAAAGAATATAAAATAGCAGGAACGCTTTCCAATAATGAAAACGGTTTGGTTTTAACTTCCGATTTTAAAATTAAACTGGTCGATCATGGAGTGGAGATTCCAACGGTAGTCTTTGCAAAAATTGCAGAACAATTAGAGGTAAAAATCACAGCAAATTATAAACCTTACAAAAAAGTATAATAAAAATGAGTCAAATATTTAGAATCGTTTTGGTTGTGATGTTACCAGTATTTAGCGTTATGGCTCAAGACAATATGGAAAACTACTTACCCACTGAAACGACAAATGAAAAAGACACTATTCCGGTTTATGCCACTTTTAAATCCTCAAAAATTATTAATGCAAGATCCAATGAATTGGTTCATAAAGGAGAACTTGATTTTATAATTTCCCATAGATTTGGCGACGCCGGAGGTCATTATGGTGGGTTTAAAACCTTCTACGGAACCGATAATGCTACAGATATTAAAATTGCTTTTGATTATGGACTATCAGACCATTTGGCTATTGGAATTTCTCGAACCAAAGGGGCAACTGCCATTCGTCAGTTGCTAGAAGCAAATATTAAGTATAAGCTACTCGAACAAACCGAAAAAGACCGGATTCCGTTGGGAATTACTTTCTTTGGTAACGCAGTGGTTTCCACAATGGGTTCTAATGTCAATCCTAAAGTCCCTGATCATTTTGACACTTTCTCTGATCGTTGGTCATTTGTGGCCCAAACGATTATAGTTAGGAAATTTAGTAGCAATTTTTCACTAGCATTGCTGCCAACTTACACTCACTATAACCGTGTGGGATATGGAGACAGTAATGATGTTTTTGCTGTCGGAATTGGCGCAAGAGCTAAATTGAACAAAAGAATGGCACTAATAGCCGACTATTTTTATACTTTTGATAGTGGAAATCGTAAAGTTTATTTTGAAAAAAATGGACTGCCTTTTTATAACCCTTTAGCGGCAGGTATTGAAATTGAAACAGGAGGGCATGTTTTTCAATTAACATTTATGAATAATATGGCTCTTTTAGAAAATCAATTTATTCCTTATACAACAACTTCTTGGAAAAAAGGACAATTCCGATGGGGATTTAGTATTTCCAGGCCTTTTTCATTTAAAAAGAAAAATAAATAAAAAAAGGCTGTCTCAAAACCAAAAAGAGACAGTCTCTTTTAAATATATCCTCGAATAGAATTTCAACATATATACTTTATAGCTAATCTTTACAAAATAGCCTATGTTCGATTATACCATATTAATTCTTGAAAAAGTTAGTTTTAGCCCAAATCTTTTTTCTAAAGAACTTGAAAAAGCAATAAAAATACTTTTACCCACCGAGATTGAACAGTTGGTAATATGGTTTTTTCGTTTTACAAGAAATAGAACCGACCTTAAGAAATTTAAGATCTGTTTTGAAAGTTAATTAATTTTTGGCTCTATTCTAACACTATTGTTTAAGATAGAGCCAAAAAATTAAAAAACAAATTCAAGCGTTGTATAAAAAGTTCTGGTATCCGACGGAATAATTCCGGGGCCGGGGTATCCAGTTGCTCTTCTTGTGAAATAACTGTTGTTGGTGAAATTGGTGATTCCCGCTTCCAGTTTCCAGTTTTTCCATTTGTAGGAGGTTGAAAAATCAGCTACATAATAGGACGGAATTTGACCGAAAATTCCATAGGTATTGTCATTTACATCTGTTTTGCTGTTGTTTGCTTCGGTAAATTGAGAAGATACATAAGTAAATTGTACGCTTGACATAAAGTTTTTATAACCAATCCCAGTTCCGGTTTTTATGTTATAAAGCGGAACAAACTCTACTTTATTTCCTTCGATATTCGGCGCGTCCGATTTTAAATATTCAGAATTGGTAAGAGCTATATTAGAAAATATATTCCATACAAAGTTGTCATTTTCTTTGAAAAACGTCTTGCTCAAACTCCAGTCAAACATTGTTTCAAACCCATAAGTAGCAGCAGTTCCAATATTATCTCTGAACCTCACAATTGCCGCAGAACCATTTGGGTTTCTGGTTTCATACTCACCTATTTTGTCATTATAATACAATCCGTATATACTGGCATCAAATGTTACCTTATTGCCTATTTGTCCACGAATTCCAATATCTGAAGTGAGCCCTTTTTCGTCAGTAATATCTTCGTCAATTACCTGACTTGGACTTACGGTTCGAATATCATTGAAAGTTACCGAACGATAGTTTTGTGAAATATTTCCATAAAATTCAATACTGTTTTGCGGTTTATAGCTTAATCCAACTCCAAATAAAACAAAATTCCTGTCTTTACTATTATCCTCATATATGGTTTCATCAAAAATTACATTTCCAGCTAAATCAAGATTTATTTTCCGATACGAACCTACAGCCTGTGTTTTTATTTTTTCAAATCTAAAACCTGGGGTAATCGAAAAATTATGTGTCAACTTGAAAATATTTTCTCCAAAAACAGATATATTCAAGTTCGGAAAAGTATAGTTAGATTGATTTTGATAAAAGGGAAAGTCGGTATCAGCAATTGTAAAATTAGCATCATTGCCAGAACTGCCTGGTCCTTGAATTCCCGTATTTCGTGATTGATAATATTTAGCCCCAATCAAATAAGCGCTTGTATTTTCTTTTATTTTATAGCGCTGTAAATACCTCGCTTCTGCTCCCCAATTGACAAACTCCCCAATTATCAAATCTCTTTCTGTTCCTAATATATCTGGATTTGAAACTCTGTTAGAACGATAACCAACAGCTTTCCGACTTGCATCTAAGCCAAATAATTGCAATGAAAAATCGGCATTAGCATTGAATTTATGCTTTAATCGCAATGCAAATAAATTCCAATCAACAGCAAACCAGTTTCGTGTCCTATTGCTTTGTGTTGGATCTTCATTAAACATCACATCTGTCAATCCACCAGCTTGTTGTGCCAAATAATTAAAGTAAGTATAGTCAAAATGCAATGAAGTTTTATCAGTAAACTGATAATTTAAATTCCCAAAATAATTTTTGCTGTCAAATTCAGAATTAGGTCTAAAACCATTTCCTTGTTTGTGATTGTAAAACGTATAATAACTAAACTTGTTTTTGCTTCCGCTTAAAGAGGTAAAATTGGTAAACAAACCATAAGATCCAATAGTATTTCTTGTCGCAAATTCAAATGCTTTTTTACTTGGCGTTTTCAGTTTAAAATTGACTAATCCCCCAAATTGCGTACCATATTGTAACGATGCTGCACCGCGAATTACTTGGATTTCTTCTAATGCTTCAGTAGGTGTGGCATAATAACTTTCGGGATATCCCAAAACATCGGCACTGATGTCATAACCATTTTGACGGGTGTTAAAATTGGAAGTTCTATTAGGATTTAATCCACGACCACCGATGCTTAATTGCAAACCACCATCAGAACTTTCGTTGATGGTTAGCCCAACAACTTGAGCAAATATTTGACGTGCATTGTTGGTTGCTTTGTTTGCCGTAAGTTTGCTTAATGAAATTACTTCGGTTTTTTTTCCAGCATAAATAGCTGTTTCCTCAATATCTTTTAACTTATGGAGAGCAAATATTTTTTCTTTTTGTTTATTAATCACCACTTCAGAAAGGTTTGTGATTTCAGTCAAAATAATAACAATCCTTTCATCAGATGTCTCAACTTTTTTTTCTAAAACGGCATAGTTTTCTTTGTAAAAAACGAGTTCATAACTGCCTGGTTTTTCCAATTCTATTGAAAATTCCCCTTTAGAGTTCGATAGATATTTAGTTCCGGAAGTTTTATTATATATTTCAACGGAAGCTAGTATTCTACCATTGTCAGATGTAGTTATTCCTGAAATTTTTGCTTGGGCAATACTACTTGCTGATCCAAACAGCAAGGCCGAATAAATGAACAGTTTGTATAATAAATTCGAAAATTGATTCTTATGCCTGCTTTTTGAGATCTTCATTTTTTGTATTCTATTTGGAAAAAAATATTTTTAATGCTAAATATCCCAACTCTGAAAATGGGTTCAAATGTTGGGATATTTATGTTTTTATAGGAATAAATGATGCGCATTAATCGCCATCGCCATCTACATAATCAATAGTAATTTTTAACGCTTGCATCATATCTAATTTGGTATAGATTACATTTTGCTGTAAAGCATCATATGCTGCAATCATTTTTGAATTGTCAAGATTTATTTGTTGTGAAAAACTGTTGTTAAGTGTATTGTTTACTGTATAAATGGTCGCAAATTGATTGTTTATAACATCGCTTAATTTTTGATTGCTTTTTGTTGCATTCAAAAAGTCTAAATAGGATTTCAGACCTTCTCCAGTTGTTGAACTATTGAAATGTTTTCCATTAAAAAAATCTTGGGACGCTTTTATAGAAACATTCAACAACTCCTTAGAAATATCATTTTTATAATATCCTTCCACTTTTTCAGGATATTTAGCACCGCTTGAAAAAATTCCTGCTGGAATTCCTACTTTTCCTGTACGAATATCTTTTTCAAGATTTTTTACAAAAAGATTTGTCGTTTTGTTTAGCGAACTGCTTACCGAAGTCCCGTTGTTAGCCACATAACTGTTTCTGAAACCTGAATTCCAATCCGTCACAACTGCATCAACATTTATTTTTAGCTTGCTCACAACGGCTGTTAAGTACTGCTTATAATTTGCGGCATTTACATTTGTGGTATAAAAACCAACAATTGAAGCGTTATCGACCCCCAAACCATTTATCAAATAATCCAATGCTGGAAAACCTTGTTTGTCAAATTGGGAAAGCAATGATAAATTATAACTTCCGGACGAAATATTCGATTCAATACCAATTGTATTAGTTGGATAGGTATTAGAAGCCGCATTAAGACTGATTTCTTCTGCTTTACCCAAATTATATATTGATACATATTGATATCCCTTGTAAGCTTCAAGCCAAGAAGTTCTAAGTGTTTGAAGATTTACTTCTGTTGGAGCCGTAACAAAAGTATTCGTATTAGATACCAATATTTGAACTTTTGCTTGATAATTAATATAGCTAGGAACAATAATATTATCTGCCCAGTTGCTTAAAAGTGCCGTTCTGTCATAATTGTCACCTTCAGAATTATCATCTCCTCCGTTGGATGAACAAGCTACAATTAGAGCAATAAAACTTAAAATCAATAGCGTCTTTTTCATATGTAAATATTTATTGTTTTTTTAAGGAATGTCTAATTTGCAAATCTTGAATGGCATTTGTATCGCAATCCTGTTATGCTCATTTCATTTCTTAAAAAATTTGCACAAAAGTACAAAAAGCAAGAGAAGTTAATTTCTCTTACTTTGTTTTTTATTGAATTAATTTATTGATGCGGCTTGGGCAACTGTAAAACCAAATTTTGTTGCAATTTGGGTTGATATAGCATCTAATTTTGTTCCCAAAGTATCGATGGCCCACAAACCATTTGTGCCACTTGTTAGCGAAGCCAACATAGTATCCACTTCTGCTTTTGTAAAATACGGACTGTTGGTTCCCGGTTTATTCGTATATCTTAGTGACATAATAAAACCATAACCCTCAGATAAAGCGTGAAACGCTTTTGCACCACCATCACCTTGTGCTAATTTTGTTTTTCCTTCTTGAAGATAAAAAACAGATCTCACCGCCGGTATCATAGCTAATTTTGCTTTAATAATATCAATTTGAGCATCACGAACTGCATAATCATTTGCAACTATGGCTGCTCTACCTTTACGGAAAGCCAAATCAATATCGGCTTTAAGTGTATTAAAATCAGTATCGGCATTGACTTGATTGATATAACTACTCCAAAATTTAAAAACATTTGGTGTAACAGTTAAATTATCCGCACCATAAATATAACCATAAGCTTCATCCCAAGCGTGCTCCATTGTGGTATATGATTTACCTGCTTCTAAAACTTTAGCGGTATTGTTAGCTTTATTAGTGCCTTCGTCTAATTTATTTAAGCTTAAATAATTATTGACAATTTGGTCCATAAAGCAAGCTCCCATCATTCCTTTCAATAAAACTTGTTGTGGTTCTAATCCATTTGCAGCCAATAATCGTTTGCTTGTTCCATCAAGATATACACCTGCAACTCCTGCGGCAGCTGTTGTTCCTTGGCTTGCAGCATCTGCATTATCGAATTGGGTTTCAAATAAATTGCGAACACTTACTTGTTCAGCAGTTGAACCACCACCAAGATATAAAGAAAAATAATCTTTTGAAGCAGCTGTCTTATCTTTTAATTGTTTCCCTGAAGTATTTAAACCTGCACCCACAAAACGATTGTTGATATTAGCATACATATCAGACAATACTGCATCATCTGCAACAGTTCCGTTTGTTGCTGCTATTTTAAAATAGTTTCCCATTTCGTCTAGCATTAATAAACGAATGGTTTGCCCTGAATAATCCACAGAAGTTGAGCCGTTTCTTTCAAATGTGTAAGTCGCAGGAACAGTATAATTAAATGTTTCTACTTTGTCATCGTCATTAGAACATGAAGTAATTGACACAAATAAAAATGGCATTGCAGCTAAAAGTACATTTTTTAATTTCATTTTTTATTTACTTATTTAGATTGAATTAAAATAATTTCCGCAAATATAAGAACGTAATTTTAATTGTCAAATCTTATTTAGAATAAATAAATATAATTTTTTTAACAAATTAATATTCAGTATTTTACACCTATGCTATTTTTGTTTAAAACACACAAACAACATTTTAGCGTGAAAATTTGTTTGCAATTGTTCTATAAATCGCTGCAAAAGGCAAAAATAAATTATTGGAAAACGATTCATATTTTTTTTGAAGATCTTCCTCCTTACTAATTCCGAAGGTAATTTTATTTACTTGTCTCGAACGCAACAATGTTCCAAACATCCAATCCCAAATGGCTAATTTTGACCCCATGTTATGATCAAAATGTTCTGAGTTGTTACTATGATGAATTTGGTGTTGATACGGACTCATAAATATGTATTCCAAAAAATTAAAATATTTCAGTTTTACACTGGAATGGCGCAAATTAGCTCCGAAAAACATAAAAATAAAGGCAAAAACATTGATACCTAAATAGGTGATTGTTTCAACTTGATGTGCCGACAGATAATCAAATAAGCCCATAACCAGACCGAAGACCAAAGTTTCCTTAATATTTACAAGAATCAATTCAACTGGATGGATACGATATTGAGTTACGGGATTCAACGATGTTGCCGCGTGATGAATCTTGTGAAACTCCCATAGAAATTCAAATCGATGCATCAGATAATGAATTACATAAGTAGTGAAATCACCCAATAATGTCAGCGTAAGAGTATATAAAACCAGAGTTTGTGTTGTGCTTAAAGTAAATCTTTCATAACCAAAAGTTCTAGCCAAAAAATCTTCGGTATAAAATGCCAAATACAAACCAAAGGTTAAATAGGGGGCAATCAGCAATACTTTAACGAAGCTATTAAAAAATAGCATGGAATAGTCAATTTTGGCCGATCTGCTTAACCATGTTCTTTTATTAAAAACATAGTTTAGAAAAGAGCCTTGATGTTTGGTTTTAAAATATACAAAATAGGCAATTAGTACCGTAGGAATTAAGTAAAAAAAAGAAAGTCGGTTATCCGATTCCGTAAAATTATCCAAGACGACTTTAATTACTTCATTCAATGTTTGGAAAACCTCGATCATTACTGTTATCATTTTACAATTAAACTCAATAAAACGATTGGAATTCCATTCACTTCATTGATTGTGATAATTTACTATAATCATATAACCCCTTCTTTCTGGTACATCAGGTAAGTCCATTGCCCATGAAATAGTCGCTATAAATGGAAATAATATTTTTGCAAATGTACAAATCAGTACACAAAAACAATATCTATTTAAATTTATTCTAAATAAAGTTTGGCAATTTAACAAAAGATTATATTTTTGCCTTAAATTTAATTATTCTAAATAAAGCAAAATATGAAAAAAGTATTTTTAAAAGTGTCATTACTTTTGATAACTGGGGTTTTAATCACTTCTTGCAATAATGATGATTCTTCCAATAATTCTAACGCTACAAAAAAGCAAGTTATAGAAAACTACGCAAACATTGCTTTCGCCAATTATAAGAAAGCCTTCGATGATGCCGTAGTTTTAGAAACGGCAATAAATACTTTTACTGCAACTCCTACCGAAGCAAATTTTTTGAATGCCAAGAACAAATGGAAAGCCGCAAGAGAAAGTTATGGCACCACCGAAGCTTTCCGTTTTGCAGATGGTCCTATTGATAATGCTGACGGTCCGGAAGGGTTATTAAATGCCTGGCCTTTAGATGAAAATTATATTGATTATGTTCAAGGGGCAACAAATGCCGGAATAATTAATGATTTGGTAACATTTCCAACAATCAACAAAGCGCTTTTGGAAAGTTTGAATGAGCAAGGTGGAGAAAAAAATATTAGTGTAGGTTATCACGCCATAGAATTTTTACTTTGGGGACAAGATTTAACAGCACCTTCAGAAAATAAAGCAGGATTGAGAGCCTATACAGATTATGTTGTTGGAGGAACAAACTCAAACCAAGCTAGAAGAGCTGCTTATTTGAATGCCTGTGCTGATTTATTGACAGATAATTTAGAGTATTTGGTAAACCAATGGAAAGTTGGTGGAACCTATAGAACAACATTCCTTGCATTATCTGATGATGTTGCCATTAGAAATATTTATTTAGGGATAACTACACTGGTATCAGCAGAATTACCTGTAGAACGTATGGATGTTGCACTGGGAAATGCAGATCAAGAAGATGAACATTCTTGTTTTAGTGACAATACCCATAGAGATATTGCATTAAATCTTCAAGGAGTAATCAACGTATATAAAGGCAATTATGGAACTGTTGATGGAGCATCTTTGGAAGATTTAGTTAAACAAGCTAACACAAATACCTACAACAGTACAGATGTATCATTGAATGCAGCTGTAACTAAAGTTAATGCCATATTAACCCCTTTTGATTTGGCAATTTCAGGTGGCCTAACCTCAACGGAAGGAGCAAAAGTTAGAGCGGCAGTTTTACAGCTTAAAGATTTTGGTTCTAATTTGCTTGCTGGCGCTTCAAATATTGGTATCACTGTAAATTAATTAAATCAAGTTTAATTAAAAGTGTCTTTCAAAAGGACACTTTTTTCTATTTAACAAAATGAAAAATACTCTTAAAGTTCTCGCTTTTTTAATTTGCTTTCAACTCTTTAGTTGTGCCAATAATGATGATGAATATAAAGTATTAACTCCGGAAGAGAGAGAGCAATATTCTGGTGGTGAAACTACTGTTTTTAATACTTCGGAAGAGGCTTTCGGTTTTTTTGCACCCAATTTGACATTTGATGAGCAATCCGATTTTGGTATAGGAAACTCTTTTTTTAGGCAAAGTTGGGTTTCCGCACCTTCATCTACAACAGCAAGAGACGGTTTGGGTCCGTTTTTTAATGCAATAGCCTGTGCCAGTTGTCATTTTAAAGACGGAAGAGGAAGAGCTCCCTTATTTGATGGAGAACTTGGTCACGGCTTACTACTAAGGTTAAGCATTCCTGGCACAAACAGCAATGGTGGCTCCCTTCCCGATCCAATTTATGGAGGGCAATTACAAGACAATGCCATTCTTGGACAGACCATAGAGGGTACATATGTGATTACTTATCAATCTATCACCGAAACTTTTGCAGATGGAACTACTGTAATCCTACAAAAACCAATTTATCAGATCAATACTTTAGGCTACGGATTATTAGCCAATAATGTACAAGTTTCACCAAGAATAGCAAACCAAATGATTGGTCTTGGACTTTTGGAAGCCATTCCGGAAAGTACTATTTTAAGTTTTACAACCAGTAACAATAGCAATGGCATTTCCGGAAAAGCAAATTATGTTTATGATGCAGCCTCAAATAGTAAGAGACTAGGTCGTTTTGGATGGAAGGCAAATCAACCAAGTGTTCGTCAACAAGTTGCTGGCGCTTTCTTAGGGGATATGGGGATAACAACCAGTTTATTTCCTAATGAGAATGTGCCAACTGGAGTTGATTCAAATACAATTCCAAATGGAGGAACACCCGAGATTTCAGATTTAAATCTAAACCGAGTGGTTTTATATTCCAGTACTTTGGCCGTTCCAGCGAGGCGAAATTATTCCGATCAAAATGTGTTGAAAGGAAAAAAAACATTTGAAACTATAGGTTGTACAGGTTGCCATATTCCTAAAATACAAACAGGAGATGATCATCCAATAGCAGCCCTTCGAAATCAGACGATACGCCCTTTTACGGATTTATTATTGCACGATATGGGAGAAGGATTAGCGGATAATACTCCAGATTTTCTGGCCAATGGTAATGAATGGAGAACGCCACCTTTATGGGGAATTGGTTTGATAAATACTGTAAATGGACACACTAATTTAATGCACGACGGTAGAGCAAAAAATATTGAAGAAGCTATTTTATGGCACGGTGGCGAAGGTCAAATTGCCAAAAACAAATATAAACAACTTTCGGCCAAAGACAGAAAAGATCTGTTGAGTTTTATTAATTCTTTATAATGTGCATTCAGAGATGTGAGTTGTAGGGTAAAAAATGATATTTTTTATATCTACGCGATGTTTTTTTGATTTTTATAGGATGAAAAATAGAATTTTAGATGCTCTCTATTATTTTAGAATATTATTATGTTATCTTTTTTTGGTTGATTTTAATTTTTTAATTGGAAAACGGTATGACTAAGTCGATAGTTATATTTATAAATCCTGATTCGTCTTTTATGCAGGCGCAATACCATGGAGCAGAAATAAAAGTGGAATCGATAATACAACATAGGATAAGCTAAAACAAGCTTGTCATGGAATGACCGCAGTACTTTTTCCTGAAAGGAAGTAGTACTGCGGCTTGTTTTTTAATAGCACCTAATCTTACTCTTAAAAATTAAAGTTAAATCAGCTTTTGTTCTCAAAATTCTCAATAGAATCTTCTGAAATTTCGCCCATTTTATTAGTGGAATCAACAGGTACAGAGGTACAAGAAAATAGTTGTACTTGTATGGCGGAGTTTCTGGTTGTTCCTTTGTTATATACTGAAGAGGAACCGATTTTAAATGTCGGATTGAGAGAAAAGGAACTAATGTAGAACGAAAAATGAAGGAGTATGTTAACAGGTATTTCATGGAACAATTACATCGATGTGGTTGTTTTGCTATCAATAGTTTGGTATTTATTTGTTGGGTTACGCTATTACTTTGAGGACATCAAAGATCTAGTAACCGGAAAGCGGAAACTTCAATTCCGCAGTATAGTAGGGAAGCCAATTCCAAAATTGGGTTATGATTTCGATTACCAAAAATCGGATGAAATTTTAAATGCTCCAGTTGAATTTGAGACTGTTAATCCAGTTTTTAATGAGGTGGAAGATTTGACCGCTAGGTTGAAAAATGCTATCACCGATGCTACTCAAAAAAAGCTTGTAAAGAACGAGTTTGAAGATCGTTTGCGATTCATTCTTAAGGAATATTCTTCGTTGAGGGATTCTCCATTCCGTCCTTCTTTAAATGAATTAATTGTTTCCGAATGTGAAAGACAGGAGTCAGTTCTTTTGACTCTCGAAGAAGTGGAAGCCCTGTGGAATGAATAAAACTAAATATACTAATTGCGGAGGAATAGCCCCTGTTTGTCCCGGTGCGGTATGGCTTAATGTGACTAGAGAAAGAGGTGATACTACGGCGGTAGATCCTCCGCTTTTTATCTGAATTATTTCAAACTTAAAAATGAAGCATTATGAAAAAGTGTAGTTGGAATTTGGAGAAGTTGATCTCTAAAAAAATGTTCTTCACTGCGGTTGTTTTGGTATTAAGCTTTTTTCGTTTTCCGATTTATGCTCAAGATGGTATTGCAGGAATTAATGAAGCGAATCAGCAGGTGAGAAGTTACTTTGATGCCGGTACCCAACTGATGTATGCCATTGGAGCTATTTTAGGATTAATTGGCGCAGTAAAGGTGTATCAAAAATGGAATGCCGGTGATCCTGATACCGGTAAAGTGGCAGCAGCCTGGTTTGGGAGCTGTGTTTTTCTGGTGGTTGTAGCAACTGTAATCCAGTCTTTTTTCGGGGTGTAATCATCTTTTAAAAAAGATTTTTCTTTGAATAATAGCGTGAAATTGTAAAAAAAACAACATGGGCAATAATGTATATCAGATCAATAAAGGGATTAATCAAAGTATCGAATTCAAGGGACTTAAAGCACAGTACATATGGTATTTGGGTGGTGGGATTATAATGCTGATGATTCTTTTTTCTGTACTGTATATTGTGGGTATTCCGTCTTTTGTGTGCGTTGGAATTATATTGGTTTCAGGAGCTTTGTTGGTTATGAAAGTCTATCAAATGAGTCACAAGTATGGCGAATATGGTTTGATGAAAGCTTTGTCAAAAAAGCAACTACCTAAAACAGTACGAACCTACAGTAGAAAAGTTTTTATGATGAATTAGGATGTAGAAAATGGTAAATACGATTGGTGATGGAAAAGAGGATGGATGCTATTTTACCGATTATGGATGTGCAGCACGACTGCATTTTATCAAAGCAAGGCGATATAACAGTGGTATTTCAGGTAGAATTACCAGAGTTGTTTACAATGTCGGATCAGGAATATGAAGCCTTTCACCAATCCTGGTTGAAAGCAGTAAAGGTGCTTCCTAAATTTACAGTATTCCACAAGCAGGATTGGTTTATTGACAGTAAATACCAACCCGATTTTAGTAAGGAGGATAATAGTTTTCTTAGTTGCAGCAGTGAGCTTTTTTTTAACGAGCGACCTTTCTTGGATCATTGCTGTTACATTCTGCTAACTAAGAAACCTTTGGGACGGAAAGCTTCCAGTTCCTTATTTTCTAATTTGATCAGAAGTTCCCCTGTTCCTCAGGAAACACTTAAAATACAATTACTACAGGAGTTTATTGATGCTACAGGGCAATTCAAGCGCATACTCGAAGATAGTGGCTTTGTGAAATTAACCCGATTGACTAATGATGAACTGCGAAGCCATAGCCGTAAAATTGGATTGATAGAACGCTATTGCTTTTTGTCTGAAAAGAACAATTCTTTTGTGTTTAAAGATATTTCGTTTGCTGATGGTTTACAGGTTGGTGACAAGCATTGCCAAATGTATACTTTAGGTAATGCAGCTGATCTTCCGTCCTTATGTGGCTCCCGTATGAACTACGATCGATACTCCACTGATAAGACAAAATTCAGCATTGGTTTTGCTTCCACACTGGGACAGCTTTTATCGTGCAGCCATATTTACAATCAATACCTGTTTATTGAGGATGCCCAGAAAACCTTGCAAAAATTAGAAAGTAAAAGATTGCGTCTGCAATCGCTATCGGCTTATAGCCGAGAAAACAGTATTGCCCGTGATGCAACCAATGATTTCCTTAATGAGGCCATCAGCCAGCAACGATTGGCGGTAAAAGCACATTTTAATGTATTGGTATGGACTGAGGATAAAGAAGAGCTCAAAGATCTTAAAAATAAGGTTTCTTCAGCACTGGCACAGATGGATGCAGCTGCCAAACAGGAAACGGTAGGGGCAGCCCAGATATTTTGGGCAGGAATTCCAGGAAATGAAGCTGATTTTCCTATGAATGATACTTTTGATACGTTCGCTGAACAAGCCGTTTGTTTTTTGAATATGGAAACGGGCTACCGCTATTCACTAAGTCCCTTTGGCATTCGTTTGGGTGATCGTCTCACAGGTAAACCGGTGCATGTGGATATCAGTGATGAACCCGTAAAGACGGGTATTTGTACCAATCGGAACAAGTTTATATTAGGACCTTCGGGAAGCGGAAAATCCTTTTTTACCAATCACATGGTACGCAGTTATTACGAACAGGGAACGCATATTGTACTGGTAGATGTTGGGCATAGCTACAAAGGACTCTGTGATATGGTAGGCGGTTACTATTTTACCTATGATGAAAAGAATCCCATTCGATTCAATCCCTTTTACATTGGTGAAGGCGATAGTCTGGATACCGAGAAAAAGGAAAGCATCAAAACACTGCTGCTTGCCTTGTGGAAAAAGGACAATGAGACTTTTAACCGAAGTGAGTATGTGGCTTTATCGAATGCCCTTCAGTTGTACTATGAAAAACTCGAATCCAATAAAGATCTATTTCCTTGTTTCGACAGTTTCTACGATTTCCTGAAAGATGATTTTATAAAAGTATTGGAAGGAGATAAGGTAAAAGAAAAGGATTTTGACGTCAATAATTTCATGTACGTTTTGCGTCCCTATTACAAGGGTGGTGAGTTCGATTATTTATTGAATGCTACTGAAAATCTGGAGTTATTGAAAGAACGTTTTATCGTGTTCGAATTGGACAATATCAAAGACCATCCCATTCTTTTTCCAGTGGTGACTATCATCATTATGGAGGTCTTTATCAGTAAGATGCGCAAGCTTAAAGGAGTACGTAAAATGATACTCATTGAAGAAGCTTGGAAAGCTATTGCTAAGGAAGGTATGGCAGAATATATAAAGTATTTGTTTAAAACAGTTCGTAAATTTTTTGGAGAGGCAATTGTCGTGACCCAAGAGGTAGAAGACATCATTTCATCACCCGTTGTAAAACAAGCCATCATCAATAACAGCGACTGTAAAATACTTCTGGATCAGAGTAAATATCAAAATAAATTCGACCAGATTCAGGAGCTTTTGGGATTGACAGAAAAAGAAAAAGCGTTGGTGCTCTCTGTGAATAAAGCCAATGATCCGGACAAAAAATATAAGGAAGTATTTATTTCATTGGGTGGCATGCAATCTAAAGTATACCGAACAGAAGTATCTCTGGAAGAATACCTCGCTTATACTACAGAGGAAACGGAAAAATTAAAAGTGCAGGAATATGCCAAAAAGTTTGATGGAGACATCAAAAAAGGAATTGCTGCACTCGCACTAGACATACGAAGAGGAATCTAACTGAAGCAGGATTATGAAAGCGAAGAAAAAAATCATGATCTGGCTGATGTGCTTGTTACTGATAAGTACTCCGGCCAGATCAGCAGACACGGTCGCCGTTTTTCCAATTGTTGGATTGATTAAGGCGGCAGCAAAAAAAGTAATTAAAGCCATTGATTTAAGAATTCAACGATTGCAGAATAAAACAATATGGCTACAGAATGCCCAGAAAAAAATAGAAAATACCCTATCCAAGTTGAAGTTGAATGAAATATCCCAATGGACTCAGAAACAGCGCGATCTGTATCGTGATTATTACGAGGAACTCATGAAAGTGAAAACAATCATTAGCTATTACCAATTGGTTAGGGATATGTATCAAAAACAAGTACGCCTTGTCAGTGAGTATGAAAGGGCGTGGGAGTTATTTCAGCAAGACAGCCACTTTAACGAAGCAGAATTGGATTACATGCACAAAGTATATTCAGGTATCTTGGAGGAGAGTATGAAAAATATAGATCAGATATTCTTAATCCTGGACTCTTTCACAACCCAGATGAGTGATGCTAAAAGACTTGAAATCATTACGGCTGCTGCCAATCAGGTTGAAACCAATTACAATGATCTGACGCTGTTTAACAGACAAAATATTTTACTGAGTATTCAAAGAGCTAAGACGCAACATGAGGTGGATGCGGTAAAGAAATTATATGCGATTCCAAAGTAAATAATTAAAGCCATGAAAAAGCTATTGCTATTGCTACTCTTTACGGGATTCGTAACGGCTAGCACCCATGCACAAGGAAGGCAAAGAAAAGTATTGCTGCAACAAATAGCCGCTTTAAAAGTATATATCGATGCTGCGCAAAAAGGCTATTCCATTGCCAGAAAAGGACTCAATACTATAGGAGATTTGAAACGGGGCGAGTTTCATCTTCATATTGATTATCTCAACTCTCTGAAAAAAGTGAACCCGAAAATTAAAAAGTATGATAGAGTAGCAGAAATTATAGCCCTGCAATGGAAAATCATAAAAAGCTATAATCAAAGCTTTGAGGAATTGGATCAGGGAGATTTGTTTCATGGCAGCGAACTGGCTTATATCAAAAGGGTTTTTAATCGCTTAATCGATAATTGCAATGATACGTTAGATCAGTTGATTGTAGTAACTACAGATGATGCACTTGAAATGAAAGACGATGAGCGAATGAAGCGAATTGATGCCCTTTATCAAGCTATGATGGATCATTATAGCTTTTGCCAAAGTTTCAATAAACAAGCGAAATTACTCTATTTATCGAGAGTAAAGGAAAATAATGAAGTTCAAAAGGGACGAGTATTGTATGGTATTTTGAAAGATTGATTATGAAAAAGCTATTTATGATAGGGATTGTTTTGCTTGGGATGCTTTTACCTTCCAAGGCTTCAGCACAATCACAGGAAATGCAGCAATTGCTGTTGAATATTGAGAAGCTTGCCCAGTTCAGACAGATTTTGAAGGATATGAAAAAAGGCTATCTCATACTCAACGGAGGCTATAATACGATAAAGGATTTGTCTCAAGGAAATTTCAGTCTGCATAAGACTTTTATTGATGGATTAATGCAGGTAAGCCCGACGGTAAAAAACTATAAACGTGTAGGTGATATTATTAATTATCAAATGCTTTTGGTCAAGGAATATAAGACTTCATTTAAGCGCTTTAACAATAGTGCCCTGTTTAATGAGAAAGAAATAAAATATATAGAAAAGGTGTATGCTAATCTTTTTAAGCAAAGTCTACGAAACCTTAACGAACTCACTACAGTTATTACCGTTAATAAACTCCGAATGTCTGATGACGAGCGATTGGAATCTATTGACAGGATTTATGTCGATATGCAGGACAAATTACTATTTCTTAGAAGTTTTAATGCCAATACATCAGTGCTATTGGTACAGCGATCAAAGGAATATAATGATGTGAATAGCCTTCGAAACATATATAAAGTAACTGATTAAGTAAAAGATGCTATGAAAAAGAGAAACAGGCTTATTTTGTTTGTAATTTTTACCATAACATATCCTTTTTCTGCCGAAGCTCAAAGCTTGGCAAATGATATGAATGGCCTTCATGGAGTACTCGATCAGCTTTATGATGAGATGATGCCTTTGTGCAGTAATCTGTTGGGTGTCGGTCAGGGAATAGCTGGTTTTGCAACTATTTGGTATATCGGTTCAAGGGTTTGGAGGCATATTGCCAATGCAGAGCCTGTTGATTTTTATCCACTGTTCCGTCCGTTTGTTATTGGTTTCTGTATCATGATTTTTCCTTCGGTCTTAGCTCTGATTAACGGAGTCATGAAACCAACAGTCACAGCTACAGCATCCATGATGGAAGGATCCAATAAAGCCATTGAAGTTCTTTTACAAAAAAAAGAGGAAGCGATTAAAAGTACGGATGCCTGGCAGATGTACGTAGGGGAATCGGGAAGTGGTGATCAGGACAGATGGTATAAATATACCCATGATGCTGCCGATAGCTCTAATGAAGGCATGTTCGACGGAATAGGCAATGATATCAAGTTTGCAATGGCTAAAGCTTCATTTAACTTCCGTAATTCGGTAAAGGAATGGCTGAGCGAAGTTTTACGAGTTCTTTTTGAAGCCGCTTCACTTTGTATTGATACACTCAGAACCTTTCAGTTGGTGGTGCTTTCCGTTTTAGGGCCACTGGTTTTTGGTATTGCCGTTTTCGATGGTTTCCAACACACACTTACGGTATGGTTGGCGCGCTACATCAATATTTATCTGTGGCTTCCCGTGGCTAATATTTTTGGCAGTATCATCGGAAAAATACAGGAAAAAATGCTGCAACTGGATATCTCTCAGGTCAACGATCAGGGTGATACCTTTTTTAGCAGAACCGATATGGCGTATCTGGTGTTTATGATTATCGGTATTGTGGGCTATTTTACGGTACCGTCTGTCGCTAATTATATAGTTCATGCAGGCGGTAGTGGGGCTTTAGGTCAAAAAGTAACCAACATTTTCAGCAGTACTACAAGTTCTGCGGTGAACACTGCATCAGCAGGGGTAGGCATGGCAGCAGATGCGATGGGTAATGCCGCAGGACGTATGTCTCAAAGCATGTCTGGTCATCAATCTTCTTCTCCTTACTTTGGGGATAAAGACAGTTATATGGGAGATAAATTAAAGGGGAATTCCTGATAACCATTAAAACGAAGGATCATGTTTAATACAATGAAAAATATAGATACCGCTTTTCGACATGTGCGAGCTTTTTCCATGTTGGTCATTGCAGGATGTATCATCATCTCTTGTTTTGCCCTTTACAAAAGCTTCAGCCTTGTTTCACAAATGCAATCCAGGATTTATATTCTGGCCAATGGAAAAGCATTGGAAGCCTATTCTTCAGACAGAAAAGATAACATTCCGGTGGAAGCAAGGGATCATGTCAAAACCTTTCATCAGTACTTTTTCACCCTTGATCCGGATGATAAAGTGATCAAGGATAATGTGACCAAAGCATTATATCTCTCAGATGACAGTGCCAAAAGAATCTATGACGATTTAAAAGAGAACGGTTACTATGCAGGTATCATTTCAGGAAATATCAGTCAGACCATAGCCGTGGACAGCATATCGATTGATATCAATGAGTATCCCTATCATTTTCGGTGTTATGCGGTCCAAAATATTGTGCGGGCTACCAGTATTGTTCATCGAAGCCTAATTACAGAAGGAAGCCTGCGCAATGTATCGCGAAGCGACAATAATCCGCACGGTTTTTTAATCGAACGCTGGAATACTATTGAGAATAAGGATTTGAGTACAGAAAACAGAAAATGATAAAATTGGAAGATCATGTATTTCTTATTCAAACGAAGTAAAAAAAGAGATGAATATGGCGATGCAGTAAATAAAAATGCTTTAGGAAAGCGGCTGGAGATGGCTTACTTATTTGTGCAAAGCAAATGGACACAATGGATGACAAAGCAAACGGCAAATTTATCTCCAAGAACTCTATTGATTGTATGGGGAATTTTTATTGCTTTTTCAGCTGGTTATAGTATTTGCCTGATTGCTAAAAGTCTTTCAGGTAAAGCTCCCAATGTGATAACCGTAATTCCTATTGCTAAACCAATAAATGCATTATCAACTGCTGTTGAACCAATTCAGAAAAGTAGTTTGGTAAGCAAAACCGAATTGGAAAAAATTATTCGCTTTCGTGCTTACGTGGATAGTCTGTCACGAAGTCCAACAGGAAAAAGAGTACTGGACAGCATTACAGATAAACGTCCCGGATTATTAGACAGTCTTGCAATTATAGAAAACTATTATCAATCACATTTTAAAAAATATTACAATGGAAAATAAAACGAAATCGTTGAAAATGCTCAGACAGCGCAAACTGTTTTTGGTTGCGCCTTTATTGACGTTGCCCTTTATTACAATTCTATTTTGGTTACTTGGTGGAGGAAAAATAGAAACGACAAATGCACAGTCAGTCCAAAACAAAGGATTTAATATAGCTCTTCCAAATCCTAAGCTTAACGAGGATAGTCCTTTGGATAAGATGAATTATTATGATGAGGCAGCACTCGATTCCATAAAAATGGCAGAGCTTATCAAAAAAGATCCTAACTATTTAAGGCATTCCTTTTTAGGTGATTCCACTGAAATATCCAATGAGACTATTGGAGACAGCAGAAATTCAAGAAAAAATAAAGGCGGTTTAAATACGACAATCTATCGTGATTCAAATGAAGAAAAAGTGTATGCGAAGCTCGAAGCTCTTCAAAAGGTCATCAACCAGCCTATGGCAACACCCAGACAACAAAGAGAGGATAGGGAATATGCAGACCGAAGTACGACTGCTATGCATTCAAAAGATGTTGACAGGTTAGAGCAAATGATGGAATCCATGAATCAATCGGATGCGGAAGATCCAGAGTTGCAAAAGCTCAGTGGGATGCTGGAAAACATACTTGATATTCAACATCCAGCTCGTGTACAGGAAAAATTACGAAAAACCTCAGAAGCCAACAGGGGGCAGGTGTTTAGTGTTAGCACGGTAGGAAAGGATGACATAATTACTTCTTTACAGAATACTAAAAATAAGAATAACGCTGGAATTCCACTAAAGCATAATGGATTTTATTCTTTTGATGAAGCTGAAAGTGAATCTGATGTTCAAAATGCAGTAGAAGCAGTTATTCACGAAAAGCAGACACTGGTAAATGGTTCAACAGTAAAACTGAGACTTAACAATCCGATTTTCATCAATGGCATACTCATTCCTAAGGATAATTTCCTTTTTGGGGTAGCCGCTTTAAAAGGGGAACGATTGACTATTAAGATTAACAGTCTTCGCTATCACAATTCCATATTTCCAGTTGAGCTATCGGTTTATGATATGGATGGGCTAGAGGGCATTTATATTCCCGGAGCAATCAGCCGTGATGTAGCCAAAGCTTCTGCAGATCGTTCGATACAAACTTTAGGCGTAACTAGTCTTGATGATTCCTGGGGTGCTCAGGCAGCCGGAATGGGGATTGAGGCAGCTAAAAATCTTTTGAGTAAAAAAGTAAAGCAGGTAAAAGTTATGGTAAAGGCCGGCTATCAGGTCTTAATTCATGATGAAAACCAAAAGAAGAAAGATTCCAATTAACATTAAAAAAGTATCAATATGAAAAAAATGAATGTATTGGCAATGATTGCCACGGTATTCTTTACGGGAAGCGTATTTGGACAACTGCAAGCTGGTAAAAGTGATGGTTATAAAGTTGAATTGGATACAATTGCTATAGCTTATTCGAAAACAACCAATATTGTATTTCCCTATTCTATAAAAAGTGTAGACAGAGGAAGTGAAGATGTTTTAGTTCAAAAAGCCAAGGGGGTCGAAAATATTCTGCAAATAAAGGCAGCTAAATATGATTTTATCGAAACTAATTTGACTGCGGTTACTTCAGATGGACAACTCTATTCTTTTGTGTTGCATTACGATGAAAAGCAGCCATTGTTGAATTTGGTAGTTCAAAAAGTAAAACCTTCGATACTGGATAATTTCGTTTCGACTGAAAGTAAGAATGAAGCGGAATTAAAATCTTATGCAGCATTAGCCTTATACGAAAAGAAAAAACTGCATGGAGTAAAGGACAAAAAGTATGACATGAAACTTCAGTTAAATGGAGTGTTTATTCATGAGCAAGTGATGTATTACAGGATAAAAGTAGTGAACAATTCGAATGTCAATTACGATATCAGTCAACTTCGATTTTTTATTCGAGATCAAAAAAAAGCCAAACGTACTGCATCGCAGGAACTAGAACTTGCCCCCTTATACATTTACAACAACACTGCAAAAATAGAGGGGAAATCGGAAGTCTGTTTTGTATTTGCTTTCGAAAAATTTACAATACCAGACAAAAAATATCTTGCCATACAGCTTATGGAAGATAAAGGAGGGAGACACTTGGAACTGCAAATGAAAAACAAAAAAATGATGCAGGTAGTTGTACTGCCAGTTTTATAAAGTATTTAATCATTTAAAATTAATAGTCATGAACGAGAAAAATTTTGAATACCTGCGCGATCAGGTAAAGTACAGCGGTTTCGGAGAAGGATTAGAAGGAGAGTTGAAGGAAAAAATGCAACAGCAACAGCCTAGTTTTACATTGAATTTTCAGGCCAATTATGGTAATGATACTGCTAAGGTTGTTCTGAATTTTAAGAAATCGGAGCAAAGTGAGATGTATTTCTTTAATTCCTATAAAATGGATGTAATGAAAGACAGTTCAAAGGAATCTTTAGAACAAACTTTTTACATCAATAAAGGAAATAACATCACCATGAAGGAAGCTTATAACTTGATGGAAGGAAGGTCAGTTAGCAAAGACCTGACCAACAAAGAAGGACAGTTATACAATTCCTGGATCCAAATGGACTTTAAAGAAACCGATACCAATGGGAATTTCAAGTTGAATCAGTACCACCAAAATTATGGATATGATCTTGAAAATGCTTTATCCAAACATCCTATTAAAGAACTAGACCATCCTAAATACAAAGAAGATCTTATGGACTCTATAAAAAAAGGGAATCGTCAATCGGTTACTTTTCTAAAAGAAGGAAATGAGGTTAAGCAATTTATTGAAGCGAATCCGCAATTCAAAACCATCAATGTTTATGATGCCAATATGAAACGCATTGATAACCGTCAATCTAAGGAGGAAAAACAATCTGAAGGAGAAAGTAAGTCTGCCAAACAGGAAAATAAAAAACAAAGTCAAGGGGATGATGCCGACGGACCTGAAGCACCACAAGAAAAAAAAAGAAGAAAAAAACAGTCTAATTCTATGTAGGCACTGATGGAAACTTTAAAACCCTTATCCGATTTTTTTTCAGCAATTGAAAAAGACTATAGAATCAGTATTACCCATATTGGTATCTATGCTGCTTTGCTGCAATTTTGGAAGGATAAGGGTTTTATTAACCCAATTGAGGCATTTAGTTATGAAATTATGCCCATTGCAAAAATATCAGGTTCTAATACCTATCATAAATGTATTAGAGAGCTCCACGAATATGGTTATATCAAATATGAGCCATCATTTAAGAATAATCAAAGGAGTAAAATTTATTTTTCTTTCTCTTTATATGAATTAGAAATTAAACTTCCAAAGTACCAGTAATATGAAAAAATTAGCATTTGAGGAAATTCCTGATATGGTAGTAAGCTTATGTGAGAAGATGGAATGTATCGAGACGTTGCTAAAGGAAAAGAGCCATATACATAACGATAGATTTCAAAATCATTTAACAAAGGAAAAATGTTGTTCAAGCTTCAATAAAAGCGATTTGGCACAACTTTTCTACATTCTCATGGATGAGAATATTTTATTTTTTGATGATAAAAGAGAAAAGTATAATAGAAGTAAAATGCAGCAATTTATAGAAGGGAATTTTACTTATACTGGAGATTCAGGATTTCAAACGAAGATTGGTACAATTAGTAAACAATTTTCCGAATCTAAAGGGTATACTTACGGGGAAAAACAGCTAAAATTTCTGGATAAAATTATTAGTATATTTCAGAAACGAAGAGAAATTGTGGCCCATAGATAGTACTTCAGTTTTGGAATTTCAAAATGAATTATTTTTTAAATTTTATTTACGTTAAAACTTTTCATCATGTCTAAACAAACGAAAGAAGATAAAAACTCTTATATAGTAGCAATTAAGCAATTGTTGGATCCCTTATATGCCCGATTAGAAAAAATTGATTTTAAGATTAAAGGCCAGGATCTAAAAAAGTCCGTTCGGTATTACAGGAATGAGGATTTAAAGAAAATATTTGGGCTATCGAATAATACTATTATTAAATACCGTCAAACAGGTGTGCTTCCCTATACTAAACTTGGAGATATCTATTTGTACGATACTGCTATAATAGAAAAAATACTTAATGAAAATAAGCAATGAATATTCAGTATGATTGTGAATTTTAGCATCATAAAAGATTAATGGAATGCCGACTGAATCATATTTAATCTTATTTCTTGTTTAGTTTGATTTTATAGCTTTAATATTACTTTTTTTCTTTAAACATTAAATTGAATAAAATAATGAAGCAATACTTGTAGTGAAGTTAGTCGTTTAGTAGTTTGTGTTTTATTTTTAGAGACATTATTAATTTTTGACACTTTTAGGATAGTGCCTAAATTTTCACTTAAATACTTTTATGTTTTCTATCACAGATTAATTTTTAAGAATTAAACGCTTTATTCATCAACTCCTGTTCACTTCTTGAAATCCCTATTTCTTTGGCTGTAGTTTTCCAGTTGTTTGTTACTTGAAGAACTTCTTGCATTATAATTTCCATTTGTTGTTTGTTTAAACGAAAATATTCGCCCACGCTTTTTGCCAATTCAAAATCGAGTGCATTACTATCCATATCAATGTTCAAGGCTAAACCGTCTTTGTCAATAGATGGATTAAGGTCATATGCCGGTGATAGTATCCAACCTTCTTTTGTTAAAATGAAACCGTGATTTCTTAAATGGTCATCAGTATTGGAAATTGCAATGTTAAAAACAATTCTTCGCCATAGTTGATGTAGATTGGCTTCTACATTTGCTCCATGATTACTAATAAACTCTGCAATGTCTAAATAGCTTGCCTGATGATCTCGAATTGTATCTTCGTTATTCGCTGTCATGGTCATTGCTGATGCAAAATGGATACGTTTTCCGTTTTCTCTATCAAAGCGTTTGGTAAAAAAAGTATGGTGGTTGCCCATAATTTTTTCTATACGGCAAGGTGTCATGTCGATTCCTGCATTTATAGCTAATTGATAAGCTAAAAACTCCCATGCTGCTTTGTCTATGATGTCTGTTTTAGAAGGGAATTTAGCAATCCAAAGACTGTTATCGCTGTCTAAAATATTGGCTTTAGGTCTTGCTCCACCTAATGAAGAACCTGGAGCCATAAGTACTGTTAACCATTTATTGACTTCTTCATTGTCGTTGTCATTTTCAAAAATGGATGCTGCATTTTGTAATTCCTGAATAGAGGACCAGGGAGGGGTAGAAGTGGTTTTATTATTGTCTAAGAAATCTCCATCGGGATCTGTTTTAAAGCGTAATGCTCCCATACGGCTTTCGTCATAGACACCTAAAAGAAAATCAATATCATAGAGTGTTTTTGGTTTTTCTTTATTTTTCCTTGCAAGCTGCGCTTCTCTGCGTTTCATTAAAGTCCGTCCCCAAGTATCGGGCATACTGTCCAGAAATATTCCGAAGTTTTCTTTTTGATTTGGGTATTGTTTACCACCGTATAATTGAATATCTGGGTCGAGTATGAATTTTTGTTCTGATTTAAGCCATTCCTTATCGTATTCAAAACTGAATGCTTTTTTGCCTTTGGCTTGTTGTGCTGATAGGATGCCAATGATTTTTGGTTCAGACATTTCTTTCCAATGTGCGTAAACGTATATGTCGGTTTTGTTGGTGGACATTTTGGATAATTTAAAATTTGGATTGTTTAAGGAAAATGCTTCGTTCCTCACAATGACATTATTTTAGCAGTTCAAGATCTTGCAGTTTTCTTCCTAGTTCATCATCTGAAGCGAGTTTAAGAAAATCATCTTGTAATCCTAATACTCTTAGTACATTAAAATAAGCACCAATAGCAACACTAGGATTACCTTTTTCTATTTGATATAAAGTGGTTCTAACAATACCAGCTCTTTCTGCTACTTGAATAGTGGTTAGCTTTCTTCTTTTTCTAGCTAGCTTTATGTTTTCTCCCATTTGTTCTAATGTTATTTGATGCTTAGGAAATATGATTTGCTTTTTTCTGTTCATTTTAATAAATGTTTGTTATTATGAACAAAAATAGCATTTATGTTCATAATAACAAACATTTGTTTTCTTTTATTCTTTAGTAGATCGTACTGTGTCATTTTTATAACTACTAATAATAATTACTGTTTTAATACACTCATCAACTATATTTTTGTTTTAATTTTGACATATCTTCCATTACATTTTCATCTAAAACTTTAGCATAATGTTGTGTCTGCTTAATATTTGTATGCCCCATCATTGATGAAACATTTTCTATTCTGACCCCATTTGCTAAAGTAACTGTCGTAGCAAATGTATGTCTTGATACATACCAGGTAAGTTTTTTATCTATTCCGCACAAATCGCCTATTTCCTTGAGATAGGCGTTCATTTTTTGATTGGATATTTTAGGAATCAATCCAATTTGCTGATTTTTATATTTGTTAATTATCTCAAGGGCTGGAGGGAGAAGAGGGACGTTTGCCTTAATTGCTGTTTTTGCCCTGTTAGTCATAATCCAAAAATCATTATTGTTGTCTTTAAATATGTTGCTTGCGGTAAGATTTAGGGCGTCTACAGGAGCGTATCCAGTATAGCAGCTAAACAGAAATATATCTTTTACTTTCTCCAGACGTTCAATAGAGAACTTTTTGTTTGCAATACGATCTAGCTCTTGTTGGCTAAGAAATACAGCATCTTTAATATTGAGCTTACCATCATAGAGATCAAAAGGGTTTTTATCTATCTGTCCCATTTTAATACTATGATTACAGCAAGTTTTATACATTCTCATATATTTTACCACCGAATTATTTTTAATACCAACTCTGCCTTTAAAATCGCTTTCGTATTTAAGAAATGATTCGAGATTGTAAATAAAGGCGCTAGAAATCTCATTTGATGAAATATCTTCGATGTTATACTGTTTTTTCATAAAAGTGATAAGCAATTCCTTGGAACGTTCATATTTTTGAAAAGAGGCTTTGGAACGCTCCTCTGTTTTGACCTTTCTTTCAAAGTATTTATTATGTCTTTCCAAGATTTCTAATATACTTACTTCTTTTTTTGTTGTACTTGTGTTTGTTTTACCAGTAAACTCATTTTTAAGTAAAAGCAATGAAATGTCTGCGCTTTCCTTAGTCATTTCATTAAATTTTTTTTCAATGTTTAGTTGGAAAAGATCCAAGCTATGTTTAAGTGTTTTTTCTTTTTCAAGTTTAAGCACATTTCTAAGGTTGTTGGTAAATTGCCACCTTTCTTTTAAGATTGATTTACCTGTTGCCATGGTAATGGATTTCTGATTATGCGAAATACGTGCGAAAATTGGAGATTCTCCTTTTTTGTTGGCTTTACCAGATTTGAGATAGAAGATGATTTTTAACATAACTTCTTGTTTTTAAATTAATATTCAAATTGATTTAAAAACTTTGAAAGTATCTAGTATTTACAGGGAATTCCCCGGGAATTCTTCTAATTTAGTGACCCTATTTTTGCGAAAAAAGGCAAAAATAAAATAGGGTCACTAATAGGGTCACTGTTCTTTGATAATATATGTGTTTTTTGACGCATAGTAAAAAACGAAAAAGCCTTTAAATACTAGTATTTAAAGGCTTTTGACTTTTAAAGTTTCTTTTGAAACTTCATCTGGCGGAGAAAGAGGGATTCGAACCCCCGGACCTGTTACAGTCAACAGTTTTCAAGACTGCCGCATTCGACCGCTCTGCCATTTCTCCAGTATGCCGCTATCATTTCGTGATTGCGAGTGCAAATATAAGAACCTTTTTTGGTTATGCAAATCTATTTTTAGAAAAAAATCATCAATTTTTGAGATATTTTTTTAAACGTTTCATTTCCTTTGTTTTAGAAATGAAATAATTAAAAAAATAAATTTTCAAAAAGGGTTAGTAATGCACATTTTCTACTATTTCCAGACCATACCCAATCATTCCGACACGTTTGGCTTGAACATTATTGGTTACTAAGCGTATTTTTGAAATATCGATATCGTGCAATATTTGCGCCCCGATTCCAAAATCCTTGGTGTCTATTACAATTTTTGGCGCTTTCATTTGTCCGTTAGCTTGTAAGGCTTTCAGTTCACTTAGTCTGGCCAGTAAATTTACCGATTGCATATCCTGATTGATAAAGATAACGGCTCCCTTGCCATGATCATTTATGACCCTGAACATATCGTCCAGTTGTTGGTCGACATTATTGGTCAGGGTTCCTAATAAATCATTGTTCACTTGTGAAGAATGGATTCGGGTTAAAATAGGTTCTCCCAAATTCCAAGTTCCTTTGGTTAAAGCGATATGGATCTGTTTGTTGGTTGTTTGTTCGTAAGCACGCAATCTGAATGTTCCAAAACGGGTTTCTATATCGAAATCCTCTTTTTTATGAATCAGACTGTCGTGTTGCATTCGATAAGCCACCAAGGCTTCGATGGAAACCAATTTCAAATCGAATTTTTTGGCCACTTCTGCCAGTTGGGGCAAACGCGCCATAGAACCGTCTTCGTTCATGATTTCGACAATAACACCTCCAGAACTGAATCCGGCTAATCTCGCAAAATCGATAGCTGCTTCGGTATGGCCTGTTCTGCGCAATACCCCGCCTTGTTTAGCAATTAATGGAAAGATATGTCCGGGTCTGGCGAGATCATGAGGTTTGGTACTAGGATCTACCAAGGATAAAACAGTTTTTGCCCTGTCTGAAGCAGAAATTCCAGTGGAAACTCCTTTTCCTTTAAAATCTACCGATACGGTAAAAGCTGTTTCCATAGGGTCGGTATTGTTGTTGACCATCACCTGTAATCCCAGTTCTTTACATCGGCTTTCGGTCAATGGAGCACAGATTAATCCGCGTCCGTGTGTAGCCATGAAGTTAATCATTTCGGGAGTGACTTTGTCGGCAGCAGCCAGGAAATCGCCTTCATTCTCTCTGTCTTCATCATCTACAACGATGATGATTTTCCCTTGTCGGATATCTTCTATCGCTTCTTCTATAGTGTTAAGTTGTATTTTATTTTGACTCATGTGGTGTGTGTTTAATTTTGTGATCGAAATAGTTTTTGAAATATTTTTTGAAGTGGTGCTAAAATGACATCCATATTGATCATTCCGATATCATTAGTTGCTCTGTAGGTTAATAGAATGGCCAAAGGGGAGAGCACCAATGAAGACATCCAGGCTCCCATGAATGGTGACAGACCATTTTCCTGGGCGATTCTTTTTCCAAAAGTATTGATAAAGTGAAAGGTAATGAAAATTAATACGGCAAAAACTATCGGTAGCCCAAGTCCTCCTTTTCTGATGATGGCGCCCAGCGGCGCTCCGATGAAAAACATTAAGAAACAGGCAAAGGCAATGACAAATTTATCATAGAAAGCCAAAATGTGATTGTTGATGTTTTTCTGTTTGCTTTTCAAATCCACTTTTGAAGCTTCAATAGAATAATTGAGGCTGGAGACATTACTGCTGGCCAGGCTTAAAATTTCAGCTTTCTTTTGATTGTTATACTGGGATAACAAATCATTTGGAAGTTGTTTCTTTTTCTTGGTTTTGATCTTTGGTGCTGTAATGTTGGTTTTTTGTATTCCGGTTCTTAAATTGATATTCTCAGAATAGGAAACCACCTCATTTTTGAAATTTTTATTGAGAGAATCTATGGTATAACTCAATTCGTTTACCGTGAGCATGGTATTTGTATTGGAAATATTATTTTCGTTTACATCTACAGTATTCAACTTGGATAAATCAATATTGATGGTATATTTTTTAAAGGAACTTTTGGCAAAAGGCATTTTGTCCCTGTCGGTATATTTTTTAGGAATAATATCTTCATAATAATTACCATTATTTAATTCCATTTGGAGAATATTGGATTCTTCGCTGCTAATCAGTTTCCCATCCTTGGCTTTGATAACAGTTTTTCCGCCATCACCATTGGTGGCAATTTTGTGAATGGTTATTCCTTTTAGGATATTGCCATTTTCCCCGGATTTTTTATTGACTTTAATGTTGTAATAGCCAACATCGCTAAACTGGCCTTCAGTTATAGCCATTGCGGGTTTTACCTGGGCAATGTTTTTTCTGAAATTGATGAATTTATATTCGGCATAGGGGATTACATTGTTGGCAAATAAAAAGGCCACAATGCTCAGAAGGGAAATAAAGACAATCAAGATTCTCATGGCTCTTTGCAGTGAAATTCCGGAGGATTTCATTGCTGCAAATTCATAGTTCTCGGCCAAGTTCCCGAAGGTCATAATCGATGCCAAAAGTATGGATAGCGGTAATACCAACGGAACGATACGGGGCATCGAAAAGAGTAAAAACTTAATAATCAGAAAAAGATCCAAATCTTTACCCGCTAATTCGGCGATAAACAACCAAATAGTTTGAAGAATGAATATAAAAAAAAGAATTACAAATACCGTAGCAAATGTAATAAGAAAGGTTTTTAATAAGTATCTGTCAAGTATTTTCACCTACGAATTAATCTAATTTATTGATGTAGTAATTTGGGTATTTACTTTCAGCAAAGGTAAATTGATTTTTTGACAAAGGTTGGTTGGTTTTAAAAGAATTAACCGTTAATGTAGTTTTTGTGCCTTTTTTACCCACTTCAATCAAATTGTAGATATGCTTGGTTTGCACATCAATACCCAACAAGATTTCTTTACGTTGGTCTTTGGTGTTGTTAGGAACCAATTTAATATATTGTATTTTTCTTCCTCTTACATTTTGTAAAATGTCCATTGAATAGTGGTATCCTTTATTGAAAAAAGTCAACATTTTTGAAGGGGTAACTGCATTTTCGTCTGATTCGTTAACTGTAGAAATGGTAATTTCTTCGTCTTCGGGAACTATTGTATAAGTTTTTTTACCATCAAAAATTTTAGTAACACCCATGAAATTCAAAACGTATTGATTTTTTTTCATTGTTACATTTCCCTTACTGTCCTGATTGATGTTTTCTTTAGCGTTATTTAAAGAATATTTAAAATCAATAACAATATTGTCATAACTCTTTACTTTTGAAGTAACTTGGTCTAAAAGCTCTTTGGCTTTTTGGTCTTGTGCTTGAATTGAAAAACTTAAAAGAAATAGAAATGCAATTTGAATTATTTGTTTACTCATAAGAGAAAAATGTATTGTTTTGAGGTTGTTAATGTTTGATTTCATTTTGTTATTAATTACTTTGCTCATTATTAAAAAAATCATCCAGAGAACTTAGGTCCAATATATTTACGGCTCTTGCTTTACTTCCTTCAAAAGGACCAACAATTCCGGCAGCTTCCAATTGATCAATCAATCGCCCCGCCCGATTGTACCCTAATTTCAGTTTTCTTTGTAATAGGGAAGCTGAACCTTGTTGCGCATTGACAATGATCTCGGCGGCTTCCCTAAATAACGTGTCTCTTTCGGAAATATCTATATCAAGATTAATGCCATTTTCCTCTCCAATAAATTCAGGTAGGAGGTAAGCGGTAGCGTAGGCTTTTTGGGAACCAATAAAATCGGTTATTTTTTCCACTTCAGGAGTATCAATGAAGGCGCATTGTACACGAACCACATCATTCCCATTGGTGTAAAGTAAATCTCCCCGTCCAATTAATTGATCAGCTCCCTGTGTGTCCAAAATGGTTCTGGAATCGATTTTTGAGGTTACCCTAAACGCAATTCGTGCAGGGAAGTTCGCTTTAATCAATCCCGTAATGACATTTACGGAAGGCCTTTGGGTAGCAATAATCAAATGGATTCCGATTGCACGGGCCAACTGGGCCAGACGGGCAATAGGAATTTCGACTTCTTTTCCCGCCGTCATAATCAAATCGGCAAACTCATCCACAACCAGAATGATATAAGGTAAGAATCGGTGTCCGTTTTCAGGATTTAATTTTCGGGATTTGAATTTATCATTATATTCCTTGATGTTACGCACCATCGCATCTTTTAATAACGAATAGCGATTGTCCATTTCTACGCAAAGGGAATTCAGGGTGTTAACCACTTTGGCGTTATCGGTAATAATAGCGTCTTCAGTGTCTGGCAATTTGGCTAAATAATGTCTTTCAATTTTATTGAACAACGTAAGCTCTACTTTTTTAGGATCGACCAAAACAAATTTTACTTCTGCCGGGTGTTTTTTGTACAGCAATGAGGTTAATACTGCATTCAATCCGACCGATTTTCCTTGTCCGGTAGCTCCAGCCATCAACAAGTGAGGCATTTTGGCCAAATCGACCACAAAGGTTTCATTAGATATAGTTTTCCCCAAAGCAATTGGCAATTCCATTTCGGCTTCCTGGAATTTAGCCGAACCAATCACACTTTTCATCGAAACCATGGTTGGTGTTTTATTGGGCACTTCAATACCAATGGTTCCTTTTCCCGGGATTGGCGCAATAATACGAATCCCTAAGGCCGAAAGGGAAAGTGCAATGTCGTCTTCTAAACTCTTAATTTTTGAAATACGGATTCCGGCTTCGGGAACAATTTCATATAAGGTAACCGAAGGTCCAACGGTGGCTTTAATTTGTGCAATTTCAATTTTATAATTGCGAAGGGTATCTACAATTTTGTTTTTATTGTCTTCTAATTCTTCTTGGTTGATGGTGATGCCTCCAGTTGAATACTCTTTTAATAAGTCAATTGTAGGGAATTTATAATTCGATAAATCGAGGGTAGGATCAAACAGACCAAAATCGGATACCAATCGCGAAGCCAGGTTTTCCTCAACAATATCTTCCTCAGGTGCTTTTTCAATTACAAATGATTCGTCATGATGATTGTTGGTTTCGGGAAAACTCTTTTTTGCCGGAATAGGATCGGATAAAGGGTTTAAGTTGATTTCTGAAGCATTTGAAATGGTGGGCTTTAAGGCTTCTTTGTTGATTTCAAATTGCGAAGGCTTCGGTTTTAAAATAATTTCTTCCAATTGCGGATCTTCAATCTCTTCTTCAGCTACAGCAAATTCTTCTAAGTTATAAGCTCCTTCATTTTTTACGGGAGTGATAGCATTTAAATCGGATTTGATGTCTTTTGTGGTTTTTTCGAAAAGGGTTTGCACTTTTTCAGGAGAGACTTTTAATTTAAAAATCATATAAATCACAAGCCCAAAAATTAAAACCAGCAAGGTTCCTGTTTTTCCAAGATAGTCCTGTAAAAACAAATTTAATTCATACCCAATTACGCCACCTAACTCCGGTAGGGAAGTCGCAAAAAAGCCTAATAACACTGAAATAATGATGATGGCAAATAAATCCCAAAACCAAATGTTTTTTAGTTTTTTGACAGAAAGATCCAAAATAAGAAAAATACCGGTCAGGAAAAATAACCGCACAAATAAGAAGGAAGCCAATCCAAAACCTCTATAAACGATTAGATCAGACAAATATGCTCCAAATTTTCCCAACCAGTTTTGAACTGTTTGGGTTCTGTCGGTCAATTCGGTAACCGCACTTTGATCTGCTTGTCCATAAATATAGAAAGAGATAAAAGCAACTAATAACGCAATAGAAAATAACAGCAAAAGACAGCCTAAAACAATTTTATGCTGTTTGGTTATTTGCCATGATTTAGTAGAATTTTCTTTGTTATCTAAAGGTTCTTTTTTTGTTGTTTTCGCCATCCTTAATTGTACTAATGCCTATAAAATTTTAGGTAGGTATATGATTAAACCGATAATTATTGCTGTTACAGCTGCAAAAAGGACTGCCCCAGCGGCAATATCTTTTATAAAACCAATTCTTTCATGATAATTAGGGTGAATAAAATCCGCTACTTTTTCGACCGCGGTATTCAACCCTTCGATACTCATCACCAGACCAATTGCCAGGGTTTGGAAAAGCCATTCTGTACTGGAAATACCAAAATAAAACCCAGCAATGGTAAGCAATATCCCTAAGGAAAATTGCACCATAATGCTGTGTTCTGTAGTGATTAATTTTATTGCTCCTTTAAAAGCATAGGTGACACTTTTTAATCTTCCTGAAACGAAAGAATTGTCTTTTTGAAACTCCATTAGTTTACCATTATAGAACTGCTAAAGCAGCTTCGTAGTTGGGTTCATTTGCAATTTCAGCAACTTGTTCCGTATGAAGAATCGTACCGTTTTCATCAGCAACAATAATAGCTCTTGAATGTAAGCCGGTTAAAGGGCCATCTACAATTTCTAAACCATTGGTTTTACCAAAACTTCCTTGTTGAAAGTCAGATAAGTTAACTACATTTTCGATTCCTTCCGCTCCACAAAAACGTTTTTGGGCAAAAGGTAAATCTTTTGAAATACACAATACAGTGGTGTTGTCTAAATTAGCGGCAGTCTCATTAAATTTTCTTACTGATGTAGCACATGTTCCGGTATCAATACTAGGGAAGATGTTCAATACTAATTTTTTACCTGCGAAATCATTTAATGAAGCAACAGAAAGGTCACTTTTTACTAATTTAAAATCTACCAGTTTAGAACCTACTTTTGGTAATTCTCCTGATGTGTTTATCGGATTTCCCCCTAATGTAATTGAAGCCATTTTTATTATTTTTTATTGAGCCTCAAAAGTATGAAAATTATTTAAGAATTAGGTTTTAGGAATCAAGATTTTAGAACAATCTGTAATTCATTCTAAAGCCATGTATCTTTGCAGAATAGGAGGGTAAAATGAAAAAAAACGCATTCATTTCTAAGTGCGTTTTTAAAACTATCTATGTTCAGATAGTATGATTATTTGTCAATTGAACCTAAAACACGCTTCATGAATGTGTTTAAAGCCTCTTTTTTGTCGGTTCCTTTTTGCACCAGTTTATGTACTTCCAAAGCACCATACATATTCGAAATTAATTCTCCGATTACATCCAGTTCTTCGTCTTTCAAAGAAGGGATTTCAGTCATGGCTTCCAAAACTTCAATCGTTTCGATGATGTAATCCTGATCGTTTTCTTCTATAAACTGCGTTAATTGCTTTATTACAGGTAGTTTCATAAGGTTAGAATTTAGAGGTTAGAAATAATAGCGTTTCTTTCAAAATCAACCTCTATTTATTATATAATTTCGTTTACCAATTCGATTAAAACTTCTTGCTTGTTCGTTTGAGTTTCATTTACCAATTTTCCGTTTACAAAAGTAGCAAAGGTTGGTAAGTTGCTCACATTGGCTAATTTTCTGGATTCCGGGAAATTTTCGGCATCAACCAAGGCAAAAGTGATGGCTTCATTTTCAGCGGCCAATTTTTTGAATTTAGGTTTCATGATACGACAGTTTCCACACCAGGAAGCCGAAAATTGAACAACCACTTTTTCGTTATCAGCAACTAAATTGGCTAATGTATCTTCGTTTAATTCGATTAACATAGTTTTAAAATTTAGATATCAATTTCAATGTCAAAAATCAATTTTTCAATGATACAATTTCATGAAGCCTCATTTGGTATTGAAATTGGTATTGATTTTTGCAGTTGCAATTGAAATTAGTGTTAGTGTTTTGAAGAAAGTTTTGAAATTAATTTCAAAATTCAATGGCAAAGTCAAAATTAAACATTGAAATTGCCATTGATATTGTTTTTTGGAAATTAGTTTGCGCTTAAGTAAGCAGCAGTACTGTTTCTGTCAGCAGACATTGCTTCTTTACCAGCTTCCCAGTTAGCAGGACAAACTTCTCCTTTAACTTGGATGTGCGTGTAAGCATCAACCATACGCAAGTACTCGTTTACGTTACGACCCAAAGGCATATCGTTAACGCTTTCGTGGAAGATTTTTCCAGTTTCGTCAATCAGGTAAGTCGCTCTGTACGTTACATTAGAACCTTCAATAATTACTGAATCTGTTTCTTCGCTGTAGCTGGTAGATTCTATATCAAGGATTCCTAAGATGTTAGATAAGTTTCTGTTAGTATCAGCTAATAGAGGGTAAGTAACCCCTTCGATTCCTCCGTTGTTTTTTGCAGTGTTTAACCAGGCAAAGTGTACTTCGTTAGTGTCACAAGAAGCACCAATTACAATAGTATTTCTTTTTTCAAATTCTGGTAAGGCAGCTTGAAAAGCGTGTAATTCAGTTGGACAAACAAAAGTAAAATCTTTTGGGTACCAAAATAAAAGTACTTTTTTGTTATTATTTACTGCTTCTTCAAAAATGTTGATTTTTAAATTATCACCCATTTCTGAAATGGCATCTACTGCAATACTTGGGAATTTTTTTCCTACTAATGACATATTTTTTCGTTTTTTAAATTATTAAATTTCTTTGAAGCAAAAGTAGAACATATTATAACGAACAAACAATAAGATGTAATTATAAATATTTATTTTGTTATAGTTTTTGATTATTTTTAATTTAAAAACAGAATTAGATTATTGAATATCAATGTATACCGGTAAAGTGCCGTTGAAGTCTAAATTGTCTCTAAGTTGTAATCCTGCACAAATTTGGAATTCATCAAAATCTTGATAGGCTTCTACCAGGCCAAAACTGTTTTTGATGTTAGGGATTATGGGTAAAACATAAGGATTCCCAAAAACATACAGGATGCATTTTTTGGTTTCGAACAGTTTTCCTAAAAAAGAAAGAACATTTTCTTCGATATCAAAATGATTCAATGGTTTGGCTTTGGGAACAAATAGCGCAATGAGCAAGGTGTCAAATTCTTGAAGATTTTCTTCGAGAGTTGTGAAATCTGTTGCCGATTCAATTGCAAACTCAGGACTTGATAAATCCGGATTTAAGGTTTCAAAGAAAGCATTTGTATTATTTTTATAAATACTTAATTTGGCTAATTGACCACGTTGTTTAGCTTGAAACAAGGTTTCTGAATTAGAATTACCTTTAACCAACGTGATACTTTGTTGTGCGATTTGGGTATTTAGTGCTTTTGCTTTTTCAAAATCTAAAATATTGGTTTCGTTTTGATTTTTATTGAAAAGTCCTGCTTTTTCTTTGCATTTCATGATTCGGGCAAAGCTTTCTTCAATGCGTTCAGGAGAAGCATTTTTTAGGATTTTCTGAATTCCTTCGGCTACGTTTTCGGCAAAACAAAGGACGTCATTTCCTGCATTGAAAGCTTCCCATTCCAATTGGCCCTCAACATTATATAATTTGGAAACACTATGCATATTTAAAGCATCTGAAATTACCAATCCGTCATATCTCAATTGCTTTCGCAAAAGGGTTTCAATCACAGGTTTGGAGAGTGTTGCCGAAGTGTCTTTGCCTTCGTTCAAAGCGGGAACGGCCAAATGCCCGATCATGATAGAATCGACATTGTTCTCGATTCCCTTAATGAACGGATACAATTCGTTCGCCAATAATTCGTCTAAGCTTTCCTGTAAAACAGGTAATCCCAAATGTGAATCTACATTGGTATTCCCATGACCCGGAAAATGTTTTAAGCACCCTAAAACACCCACATCCGACATTCCCTTCAGATATTCCAATGCAAACTGCGCCACTTTTTCTTTGTTTTCACCAAAAGAGCGGTATCCAATCACCGGATTATCAGGGTTGTTGTTGATGTCTGCCAAAGGAGCCAGATTATAATGGATTCCGGCAGATTTTAAGTCCAAGCCAATTTGTTTTCCTACTTCGTAAACCAAATGTGATTTATTTTCGGGCAAAGCGCCAAGCGTAATAGCATAAGGATATTGCGGTGTTTTTTCGATACGCATGGCCAGACCCCATTCGGCATCAATGCTCATTAAAAGGGGAGTGGAAGTACATTTTTGAAAGCGAATAACGAGTTCTTTCAACCGTTGATAACTTTCATCGTTGAATTCAATTTTTTTCTTCGATTCATAATTCGTTGCCGCACTGGCACGACTGTGAAAAAAAGTTAATCCTCCAATATTGTGTTTTTTTATTAGTTCTTCGGTTGCTTGGATGTTTTCTTCGGTGTCATTGATGAAAACCGCCGGGAAAAAGAATTGTCCTATTTTTTGTTCTAATGTCATTTAGTTGATTATTGTTGTTCGCCGAGCGAACTAAATTGTATATAGACCACGAATTTAACAGATTATCACAGATTAATATTTTAAGGAAATTAAAAAAATCCATTTTTATCTGTTACATCCGTGTCATCCTTGGGCTAATTGTCTTATATAGTTTATTCCACTTTCTTCCCAAAATCCTTTGGGAAAATCAAAAAACGGGAGAGAATTAATCCTGGAATGGTGGCCAGGAATACCCAAATGAAGAAATTTCCGTATCCTAAATATTCCTGAATAAATCCACTCGCCATTCCCGGAAGCATCATTCCGAGTGCCATAAACCCGGTAGCAATAGCGTAGTGGGATGTTTTTGATTCGCCATCGGCAACATAGATTAAATACATCATGAAAGCGGCAAAACCAAAGCCATAACCAAATTGTTCGGCAATAACTGTGGCGTAGATATAATAAACAGATTCCGGTTGGAAATGGGATAATAATACAAAACCGATAATGGGTAAATGCATCGCTAAAATCATAGGCAACATCCATTTGCCAAGGCCGTCTTTGGAGATTACGATTCCGCCGATAATGCCACCGATAGTCAACGAAATAACGCCGAATGTGCCGTATATTAAGCCAATATCCTGGGTGGTTAATCCCATGCCGCCCACCTCTTTGCCATCAATCAGAAAAGGGGTTAGCATTTTTAGTAATTGTGATTCTCCCAGTCTGAATAATAAGATAAAGGCGAGTATGAGTCCTATTTGTTTCTTCTGAAAAAAACTGACAAAGACAGCCCCGAAACTTTGCTTGGATTCAGATTCAATCTTTTCTTCAATGGTAGCCGTTTTTTCAACTTTGGGAGTAAATAGATAATTATATACTGTCATTACAATCATAATCAACCCCACAATCATCATGGTGTAGGACCAGGCTTTTTGTTTATCTCCGTATGCCTCTTCCAGATAGCCGCCAATGATGACGATTAAACCGTTACCGGTAAGCATGGAAAGACGGTAAAAAGTGCTTCGTATTCCCAAAAAAAAGGATTGTTGGTCTTTGGATAAAGCCAACATGTAAAAACCATCACTCGCTACATCATTTGAAGCAGAGGCAAAAGCCGCTACCCAAAATACAGCCAAACTGATCACGAAAAAATGATTCATCGGAATCGTGAATCCCACTACAAAAAAGGCAATGGAGATTAATAATTGCATGGCCAAAAACCACTTTCTTTTGGTGGAATACAAATCGATGAAAGGGCTCCAAAGTGGTTTTATAACCCAGGGAAGATATAAAAAACTGGTATAAACCCCGATGTCTTCATTGTTGATTCCAAGGTTTTTATACATGATTACCGAAACTGAAATGATAATAGCATAAGGCAAGCCCGAGGCAAAGTTCAAAATAGGTATCCAATACCAGGGTCTATTGTCTTTCTCCATTATTTAATGTGCTTTGAGTGGTTTTGTTTTCTGAAGTTTTATTTAAAATGGTGATGTCACTTTCGTTTCCGTATAAGTCAATAAATGATAATCCGTAATGGGTGTTTTGATCTAAAAGTTCTTTTTTGATAGTGATAGTGATGGAATCTTTTTTCTCATTGAAAGCAATTTTATCTAGTATCTGACTAGGATTGTTTGCATCAATCTTTTCATTGTTTTTTGCGCCATAAACAACAACATAGCGCATTTTATTTTTCGAAGGATATTCTAATGTCACGGTATTGCAAGTTGCATTTTTTGTGATATTGCAAACGGTTGGAACTTCAACAATCTTGTTTTTAGATTTGAGAGTAACATAGGGTAAAGCAGGGTATTTATATTGTTTTTCCAGCAATAAATCGGTTACCGCTTTGTTTTTATTTACAAAAGCTTTGGCACTAAAATACGCATTCCCGCCGATGTTTTTAAAAGTTCGCGTAATATCAATCTGATTCGGAATTTCGTATGGATTGAACCATTTTTTATCAGAATCCGTATTGATTTTATAACTGCCATTTCCAATATAGATAGCAGCATTTTTAGAATTTTCGGACCACCATTTCAATAATTTGGTATAAGAAGCCGTTTTGTGATCCATGCTCCAATACAATTGCGGAATTAAATAATCGACCCAGCTGTGTTCCATCCATTCCATCGGATCGGCAAATAAGTCGTCATAATTGGTCTGGCCGGATTGGGTGTCGGAACCTTTCGGATCTACCGATTTATTGCGCCAAACGCCAAACGGACTAATTCCGAATTGCACCCAGGGTTTAATAGTTTTTATAGTGTAGGAAGTATATTTGACAAAATTATTGACATTAAGACGTCTCCAATCGGCTAAACTCATTCCGTTGCCATATTTTTTAAAAGAGGCAGAATCATTAAATTCTTCTCCTTTAATTTTATACGGATAAAAATAATCATCAAAATGTATGGCATCAATGTCATAATTGGTTACCACCTCTTCAATTACTTTTATCAAATGGGTTTGAACCTCAGGCAGTGCCGGATTGTAGTAATATTTCTCTCCATATTTAATCATCCATTCCGGATGTTTGAAATAATCATGATCTGGACTTAAAACGGCAGTATTCAAATCCATAGTGGCACGATAAGGGTTTAGCCATGCATGGAATTCAAAACCTCGGTTATGCGCTTCGGTAATCATCCATTCCAGCGGGTCAAAATAAGGACTCGGTGCCTGTCCTTCTTTTCCTGTCAAATATTTAGACCAAGGTGCTAATTGGGACGGGTAAAAAGCATCACCGACACTTCTGATTTGAACAATTACTGCGTTATAATTTAGTTTTTTATAAGTGTCCAATATTTCAATATAGTCGGCTTTTTGCTTATCTACAGCATCTGTTTTATCTTTAGGCCAGTCTATATTTACTACTGTGGCAATCCAAACGGCTCTAAATTCATTTTTGGGGTACGTATTGTTATCTTGGGCATTCCCTTTAGAAAATAAGAAAAATAAAAATACTATTGAGATGAAATTCTTAGGATTCATTAATTGTGTGTTTTTTGAAAATCAAAAATAGTTTTTTTCTGAAGCTTATGTGAAAAATCACATTAATATTTTAGCTTAATTTATAACTGCAATATCTTTGCCAAATTTTTTGTGGGTTCATTTTTAGTACTATTTGGCAGTATGTATCAAAAACAATGGTTACTTTTGAAAAGTTGTTATTTAAATTTATTTCCTTTTTTAAATCGCTTATATAATTATATTTGTCGGACAGACTTTTAAAGAGGTTTTTAGAAACTATTATACTATACTATTTAGAATAAAATTATGTCAATTTCACTCGCATTATTAAAGCAACTTTCTGATTCCCTGGAAGGAGCACTTTTATATGATGACCTTCATAAAACACTTTATGCCACAGATGCTTCGGCTTACAGAATAATTCCATTGGCGGTTGCCTTACCAAAAACTATTGAAGATATTGTCAAATTGGTACATTTTGCCAAAGAACATAAGATTTCATTAACCCCGAGAACGGCAGGAACTTCGTTAGCAGGGCAAACTATCGGGAACGGAATTGTGGTGGATGTTTCTAAACATTTTACCAAAATAGTGGCTTTTGATGCAAAAAACAAAACGGTGACCGTTCAACCGGGAGTAATTCGGGATGAGTTGAATTTATTTTTAAAACCGCATGGTTTGTTTTTCGGACCCAATACTTCTACAACCAATCGCTGTATGATAGGAGGAATGGTGGGGAATAATTCTTCGGGGACAACCTCCATCCGTTATGGGGTGACCCGGGATAAAATTGTGGAGATTAAAGCGGTATTGGCTGACGGTTCACAGGTGAAATTCAACGAATTGTCTTCGGCTGAGTTTATCGAAAAAATAAAAGGAGGTACTTTAGAAAATACTATTTATAGAACTATTTATAGCGAACTTTCGAATAAAGAAAATCAAGAGGAGATTCTGTCCCAGTTTCCAAAACCGGAAATTCACAGGAGAAATACGGGTTATGCAATTGATGTGTTGTTAAAATCGGATTTATTTTCGGGTACTGAACCGACCATCAATTTAGGGAAATTGCTTTGTGGTAGTGAGGGAACTTTGGCGTTTACGACTGAAGTGACCTTGAAAGTAGATGATTTACCACCAACAAATAATGTCATGGTGGTAGCTCATTTCCATACCATTCAGGAAAGTTTGGAGGCCGTAGTTACGGCAATGAAACACCATTTGTACACCTGTGAAATGATGGATGATACGATTTTGAATTGTACTAAAACCAACCGCGAACAGGCTAAAAACCGATTTTTTATACAAGGAGATCCTAAAGCGGTAATCATGCTCGAAGTGGCTTCGTATATCAGTATGGAAGATGCCGAAGCACAGGCGGATGCTTTGATTACAGATTTGGAGAAAAACAATTTTGGTTATGCTTTGCCGAAAATTTACGGATCCGATATTGATAAAATCAATGAGTTGCGAAAAGCAGGTCTCGGATTGTTGGGAAGTATTGTAGGAGATGATAAAGCGGCTGATTCTATTGAAGATACTGCAGTCGAATTGAGCGATTTGCCGAATTATATTGCCGAGTTTGCGGCTATGATGAAAAAACACGGTCAGGACGCGATTTATTATGCCCACGCCGGAGCCGGAGAAATTCACTTGCGACCGGTTTTGAATCTAAAGAAAAAAGAAGGGGTTTATCAATTTAGAAATATTGCTACCGAAGTTGCTGTTTTGGTTAAAAAATACAGAGGTTCGTTAAGCGGGGAACATGGTGACGGAATTGTTCGCGGGGAATTTTTGCCGTATATGATTGGTGATAAAAATTACGAATTATTGAAACGTGTCAAATTGGCTTTCGACCCGAATTCGGTGATGAATATCGGGAAAATTGTCAACGCTTTAAAAATGGATGAAAATCTTCGTTTTGAGGTAGATAGAATTGAACCGGATATCAAAACAATTCAGGATTTCTCAGACAGTTTAGGAATTTTGAGGTTGGCCGAAAAATGTAACGGTTCCGGGGATTGCAGAAAATTACCTTCGGCGGGCGGAACCTTATGTCCGAGTTATCGCGCCACACGCAATGAAAAAGATACGACCCGTGCCCGTGCGAATGCTTTACGGGAATATTTGACCCATTCAGAAAAAGAAAATAAATTCGATCATAAAGAACTGTACCAGGTTTTTGAATTGTGTGTGAGTTGTAAAGCCTGTGCCAGCGAATGTCCGAGTAATGTGGATGTCGCTTCCCTGAAATCAGAATTTTTATACCAATACCAAAAAGCGAATGGTTTTTCGCTGCGAAGTAAAATTTTTGCCAACAATTCCAAATTGAACAAACTGGGAAGCATTTTTCCGGGACTGACCAATTTTATGGTCAATCGGTCTTTGGTAAAAAAGGCAATGGGCGTTGCTGCAAAAAGGGAAGTTCCTATATTGGCAAAACAAACCTTTAGAAAATGGTATAAAGCCAATCATTCTTTAAAGAAAAATGCAACTCCAACTAACGGAAAAGTATACCTGTTTTGCGATGAGTTTACTGATTATTACGACGTTCAAGTCGGGATTGATGCCTATGAATTGTTGACCCAATTAGGGTATGAGGTTGTATTGGTGGAGCATGAAGAAAGCGGAAGAGCTTATATTTCTAAAGGATTTTTAGAAGAGGCTAAAGTATTGGCCAATAAAAATGTAACTGTCTTTTCTTCAATTATTACAGGAGATACTCCGTTAATCGGAATTGAGCCATCGGCTATTTTAACTTTTAGGGATGAATACCTTCGTTTGGCAGATAATAAATCCGCTGCGGAACAATTGTCCCAAAATGTATTTACCGTTGAAGAATTTTTCAAAAAAGAAATCACGGCAGGAAAAATTCATGCAGGACAATTTTCGGAATCCGAAAAGAAAATAAAAATCCACGGGCATTGTCATCAAAAATCATTGAGTACGGTTGAAGCCACTTTTGCGATGTTGAGTGTGCCCAAAAATAATTCGGTTACCATATACAATTCCGGTTGTTGTGGGATGGCGGGTTCTTTCGGGTACGAAAAAGAGCATTACGACATCAGTATGCAAATGGGAGAGGACACCCTATTTCCAAAAATCAGAAATACCGAATCTCATGTTGCTATTTCGGCAGCAGGAACCAGTTGTCGTCATCAAATTTTTGATGGAACCAATAGAAAAGCACAACATCCGGTGACTATTTTGAAAAGTTGTCTGAAATAGTCGTTTTCTAAATTTCGAGGTGTTTTTAGCTGGATAATAGATTTAAAGTGTTTATTTTTATCCATAAAAATTGGTGTATGGCATTTTCAAGTTTATTCCGAAAAAAATCAGTTCAGGATATTTTAAAACAAGTCAAAGAAAATAATACCGACGGGCATAACGCTCTGGGACGGTATTTGACAACAAGGGACTTAACTGCTTTCGGAATTGCTGCCATAGTGGGAGCCGGCATATTCAGTACTATCGGTAAAGCCAGTTCCGACGGAGGTCCGGCAGTGATTTTTCTTTTTCTGTTTACCGCCTTAGCCTGTGGTTTTGCAGCTTTTGCCTATGCCGAATTTGCTTCCATGGTTCCGGTTTCAGGCAGTGCCTATACCTATTCGTATGTGGCTTTTGGAGAAATAATCGCCTGGATTATTGGCTGGGCACTCATCATGGAATACGCCATTGGTAATATTACCGTTGCGATTTCCTGGAGTGATTACTTTACGGGATTATTGGAAAGTGGTGGCATTCATTTGCCGCAATGGGTTCAAATGGATTATTTGACAGCTTCCAATGGCTTTAATGATGCTTCTGCTTTGATGCAAAACGGCAAATCCTATGATGATTTAGGAGATGGCTTGAAAGCGGCTTATACCGCCTGGACGACTTCTCCAACAATAGGTTTTTTTCATTTTATTGCCGATTTACCGGCCTTATTCATCATTATTATCATCACTGCCTTGGTGTATCGTGGTATGAAAGAATCCCGAAATGCCAGTAATATGATGGTAGTGGTCAAATTATGCATCATCTTATTGGTTATTGCTGTAGGAGTCTTTTATGTGGATACTGAAAATTGGAGTCCGTTTGCGCCTAATGGAGTGAGCGGTGTCCTGAAAGGTGTTTCGGCAGTTTTTTTTGCTTATATAGGTTTTGATGCCATTTCAACTACAGCTGAAGAGTGTAAAAATCCGCAACGGGATTTACCGCGCGGAATGATGTGGGCGATTATTATTTGTACTATTTTATATGTAGTTATTGCTTTGGTTTTAACCGGAATGGTGAGTTATTCGGAGTTGAATGTAGGGGATCCGCTGGCATTTGTATTTCAAAAATTAAACTTAAAATGGATGTCGGGAATTATTGCCGTGAGCGCCGTAATTGCCATGGCGAGTGTGTTATTGGTTTTTCAAATGGGACAACCCCGCATCTGGATGAGTATGAGCCGCGACGGATTATTGCCTAAAAAATTCTCCCGTGTGCATCCAAAATACAAAACCCCTTCTTATGCGACTATTGTAACCGGTTTTGTGGTGGCGATTCCGGCTTTGTTTTTGAATTTAACGATGGTTACCGATTTGTGCAGTATTGGGACTTTGTTTGCTTTTGTGTTAGTATGTGCGGGTGTTTTGGTGTTACAGAATAAACCGGATATGCCCAAAGGAAAATTTAAGACACCTTATGTCAATTCAAAATACATCATGCCTTTAGCAGTAGTTTTGGGTTTGTTTTATGCTTTTCAATTCAATACTAAAGCGACCATGGATTTTGTTACCAATGAACCTCAGATCAACTCAGCAGCAAATATCATTACGTCGTTGAATGCTGACGATTCAAAAAAAGTATATACTTATTTAATGGAAACCGGCCATCTAAAAAAGGCAGAAAGCCATCCGGATTTAGAAAAATTATTGAGCCAGTACGAAAACGATAGGGCGCAATATGCTGCCATTGTAGCCCATTTGCCCATTGCCGATTCCTTGAAATATGAAAGTGGTTTTAGCTTATTCAAACACAAAATCCCGATGTGGATTTTCCTGATTGTTCTGCTCGGGCTGATGGTGTGGTCATTTCGACAAAACTTATCCCTGATCCCGTTGTTAGGTTTAATCAGCTGTTTGTATATGATGGCCGAGTTGAGTGTTTGGAACTGGATTTATTTCACCATTTGGTTGTTTATTGGTTTGGTGATTTACTTTAGCTTTAGTCGAAAAAATAGTACGTTGAATCTATGATACGGTTAGTTAAAAGATTTTAAGATTATGGATTGAATTTTAATTCAAAAAACACAAAGCTGTTAAAATTCGTAATAAAAAATTGCAAACTTTGAACTTTAAACAAAACTTAATTCCTTAATTTTGTGCCTCAATAAATAAAAACACACTAAAAAAATATACTATGAGTTCATTTGACGTAGTCATTATAGGTTCTGGACCTGGCGGATATGTGTCGGCAATTCGTTGTGCACAATTGGGTTTCAAAACAGCCATTATTGAAAAATATTCCACTTTAGGAGGTACTTGTTTGAATGTAGGATGTATCCCGTCTAAGGCATTATTGTCTTCTTCTCATCATTATGATGAAATTAAACATTTTGCAGATCACGGAATTGAACTTTCCGGAGAGGTAAAAGTGAATTTGGAAAAAATGATTGCCCGTAAACAGGCTGTTGTTGACCAAACTTCTGGAGGAATCAATTATTTGATGGATAAAAACAAAGTAACTGTTTTTAATGGTTTAGGATCTTTTGTAGATGCAACTCACGTAGCTATCGCTAAAGCGGATGGAACTTCTGAAACGATTGAAGCTAAAAATGTCATTATTGCAACAGGTTCCAAACCATCTTCTTTACCATTTATAAAAATTGACAAAGAAAGAATCATTACTTCTACAGAAGCTTTAGCGCTTAAAGAAGTGCCAAAACACCTTGTTATTATTGGTGGTGGTGTAATTGGTATCGAATTAGGTCAGGTATATTTGCGATTGGGAGCACAAGTTTCTGTAGTGGAATTTATGGACAGAATCATTCCAGGAATGGACGGGGCTTTGTCTAAAGAATTGACTAAAGTCCTGAAAAAACAAGGAATGAAATTCTACACGTCTCACAAAGTGCAATCTGTAGAAAGAAATGGTGATGCTGTAATCGTTCAGGCTGAAAATGCCAAAGGAGAAGTAATTACTTTAGAAGGGGATTATTCTTTGGTTTCTGTGGGTCGTCGTCCGTATACTGACGGATTGAATGCGAATAAAGCCGGCGTAAAAATATCTGACAGAGGACAGGTAGAAGTAAATGATCATTTACAAACTTCAGCTTCAAATATTTATGCGATTGGAGATGTCGTTCGTGGAGCGATGTTAGCCCACAAAGCAGAAGAAGAAGGGACTATGGTTGCTGAAATCCTTGCAGGTCAAAAACCGCATATCGATTATAATTTAATCCCTGGTGTGGTATACACTTGGCCGGAAGTAGCAGCTGTTGGGCAAACAGAAGAGCAACTGAAAGCGGCTGGAACTAAATACAAAGTAGGAAGTTTTCCATTTAAAGCATTGGGTAGAGCAAGAGCCAGTGGAGATTTAGACGGATTTGTAAAAATCCTTGCGGATGAAAAAACAGATGAAGTTTTGGGTGTACACATGATTGGTGCCAGAACAGCTGATTTGATTGCCGAAGCCGTTACTGCTATGGAATTTAAAGCGTCTGCTGAAGATATTTCAAGAATGTCACACGCACACCCTACTTTTGCAGAAGCAATAAAAGAAGCCGCATTGGCGGCGACAGATAACAGAGCGTTACACGTATAATGTACTTCTGTAAAGTTTTAAAAAAAACCACCAAAAATTGGTGGTTTTTTTATGCCAATTTTTCAATAACAATTAATTCATTATGTTTTTCTATTCTTGGAATCGATTTGATGCTGAAATGTGTCGTGTCAAATTCATTGATATATTTTTCATTTCTCAGATTTTGTTTTTTGTCCAATAACATCGTATTGAATAATACAAATCCCTTATTTTTAAGCAGATAACAAATCCGGTTGATAAAAAAAGATTCAAACAGGAAATTAGGCATGGTCGTATCCTGAAAAACATCAATAATAATCAGGTTGTAAGTATCTTTGGTTTTAAAGACAAACTCAAAAGCATCGTCAAGAACAATGTTCAATTGTTGTACATCACTTAATTGGAAATACTGGTTGGCCAGAGTGATAATTTCCGAATCAATTTCAACCCCTGTAATTTTGCCTTTGTAATGAATTTCATCAACCAATGTCTTGACGACACTGCCGCCGGCAACTCCCAAGACCAAAACATGTTCCATTGCTGCAATCTTTTTGAATCCTATTGTTTTTAAGCCAATTCTTAAAATACGTTGCAAACTGCCATAGGAATAATTGGTGTTTTCCGAATCCAAAACCAATTCCCCGTTAGCCCAAGTGATTTCAATCGATTTGCTGATAGCTGATTTTGCAGCGTATATTTTGATAGGGATAAGGTAACTTAATATCTTTTTGAGCATCAATGGTAGTTTTTATCAAAAATAAGGTTTAATTGATAAAATCAGATGAAATCTTACAAAAAATGACATTTAATTAGCTATAGGTTTTTCAATTATTTGGGGTTAAACACCTTGAATGTCCCATTTTTATAAAAAAACACTATTTTTTCGATGTCCCCAGAAAAGTGTTCCTCTAATGTGTTTTGTGTTTTTAGGGGATTTATATTCTCTTTAATTTCTGTATCATTCTCCTGGAGTTCTTCAGAAAATAAATCCCGGGAAAGAACAGGGGATTTCGTTTGGGATGAAATATTGGTTTCTTCCATTTTTAGAGTATCATCATTTTTAGGAAAAGAACCTTTACCGTTTAATAACCAATACAAATCTACTTCGGGAAAAACATCCAAAATCTTTAGGATAAAATCAAGACTGGGTTTGTTTCTGCCTGAAAGGAGATGGGACAAACTGGAACGTTGTACTCCGATTTTGTCGGCAAAAGCAGAGGCGTTCAGACTGTAATAATCCAAGATTATTTCGATACGTTTTATGAAATCATCTGTGTTTACCATTGTAAATTGCGGTTTAGAAAAAACTAATTACAAATGTAACCAAACGAATTGAAATACCCAAAATTACAGTTGTAAATAATCGATTTTAGCAGATAGTAATTAGATTTAAACTTTAAGGTAATAAATATAAAATACTGATTATTAATAATTTAAATTTTAAAATAAAATTATATTTACGATAACAGAAATGGCACAGGTTAAGGTCGGTGTGTCGGTTCACAGTAGTTTACAAATCTAAATTAAATTTACAATTTAATGATTTACAATTGTAAAAATAAAGATGTTTACTTTTGTAAATCAAATACTATAGTATGAATTTAGAACAATTGTTTAGAGACAACAAAGAACAATCGATTCAAGGAAGGTATCTTACTTTAGAATCAATTGAACCAATATTAAAGAGATTGAATACCGATAATCAACTTTCTGTTATCGGAAAATCGGTTTTAGGAAAATCGATTTATAAATATCAAATCGGGACCGGGAAGATTAAAATTTATCTGTGGTCCCAAATGCACGGAAACGAAAGTACAACTACAAAAGCTTTATTTGACTTTTTGAATGTGTTGCACAGCAAATCTGAATTGGCGGAGAAGTTGCTGACTCTATTTACTTTTTGCAGTATTCCGATGTTGAATCCGGATGGGGCTAAATTATATACCCGTGCCAATGCAAATAATATCGACTTAAACAGGGATTCACAGGACTTGACACAGCCTGAAAGTATCGTTTTGCGAAAAACGTTTGAGGAATTTAAGCCGGATTATTGTTATAACCTGCATGATCAACGAACTATTTTTGGAGTAGGTGATACCGGTAAACCGGCAACTTTGTCTTTTTTAGCGCCTTCTTATAACGAGGAAAGAGAAGTAAATGCATCCCGATTAAAGGCGATTAATCTTATTGCAGGTATGAATGAGGTGTTACAGCAATATATTCCGGGGCAGGTAGGCCGATTTGATGATTCGTTCAATATTAATTGTATCGGGGATACTTTTCAGTTTTTAGGTGTACCGACGGTTTTGTTTGAAGCAGGGCATTTTCAAAATGACTACCATAGAGAACAAACCAGAGAATATGTTTTTATGGCTTTGGTTTCAAGTTTTGATTTGCTTAGCGAAAACGTTGTAGATGGTAATGGAATGGATAAATATTTGAATATTCCTCAAAATAAAGTCGTTTTTTATGACTTTATATACAAAAACATCAAAATAAATTATGATGGTATTGAAAAAATAACGAATTTTGCTGCACAATATAAGGAAGAGTTGATTAACGATGTTATTGTTTTCAATGCTTATATTGTGGAAATTGGAAATTTGGATGGATATTTCGGTCATTTTGTATATGATGGACAAGGAGCGAAGTATATGGATAACAGTAATAGTTTTCCGGAATTAAACAAAAAAGCCAGTTTCTGTTTAGACAATAACACAGAATTCGTTAACGGATTGATAAAAATATAATATTTTAGCTTTTTTTATCGTTTTTATGTATAATTTTATACCTCGTTAATGCGATTAATAATATTAATTAAATAATTATGAGTAAATTTCGTTTAGATGAAGTAGATCATCAGATTTTAGACATGTTGATAGACAATACGAGAGTTCCATTTACGGATATCGCAAAAAAGCTATTAATTTCAGCTGGTACTGTACATGTTAGGGTAAAAAAAATGGAAGATGCGGGAATCATAATGGGCTCTTCATTGGTCTTAGATTATGATAAATTAGGGTATTCTTTTATTGCCTATGTTGGTGTTTTCTTGAATAATACTTCACAGACAAAGTTCGTTTTAGAGCGCATCAATGAAATTCCTTTTGTGACAGTAGCTTCTGTGACTACAGGTAAATTTAATATTTTCTGTAAGATTAGAGCAAAAGACACTAAACACGCAAAGGATGTTATTTTTATGATTGATGATATTGATGGGGTTTATAGAACTGAAACGATGATTTCTCTTGAAGAAAGTATAAACGATAAGAAGCGCTTAATGCATACTATTTTCAAAAATATGTAATTAAACTTGAAGGCTATATTTTAAATATAACCTCAAGTTAGTTCTTGGGGTTATTTTTTTGGTAATAATTAATCAGACAATCTACTTAATTTATATGTATACACTTCCTAAAATTGAACGTTTTAATCAAACCGTTTTTTCAAAATATAATATTTACAACAGTGTATTTATTACTCTGCCTTTCGATTCTGTAGACAACACAGGAGTCTTGCTTCCTTTATTTACAGAAGTTTGTGAGAAAGGATTTCAGAAACAGGAAACTCCTAAAGAAATCGTTGAATTTTTTTCTAAGAAATATTTGCACACGGATAATGAGGAAGACGAAATAGACATCATGTTTCGTTTTATTCAATATATCGAGCGTCAAATTGTATTATTTGATGCTGTTGAAGATGCTGCTTTTCCTATTGTCAACAATATGGAAGGAAGAGGTTCTTTAAGAGATATCAAAGAAAAATCAGATGCGAAAGACAAGATTGAAGAACTTAAAGATTTCTTGGAAAACTTTAATGTAAGAACGGTTTTGACGGCGCATCCAACCCAATTTTACCCTGGTGCAGTTTTAGGTATTATTAATGATTTGACGGATGCCATCAGAAATAATAATTTATTGGGGATTAACCAGCTTTTGGCTCAATTGGGTAAAACACCTTTTATTAAAAATGAGAAACCAAATCCTTTTGACGAAGCCGTAAGTTTGATCTGGTATTTAGAAAACGTTTTTTATAATACTTCAGGAGATATGGTTCATTATCTCCAAAAGAATGTGTTTGAAGGAGAATCCATTAAAAATCCATTAATCAAACTTGGTTTTTGGCCAGGTGGAGACCGTGATGGGAATCCGTTTGTAACAACTGAAATTACAATGAAAGTTGCCGAACGTTTAAGAACTTCTATTTTGAAATGTTACTATTTCGAGATGAGAAACTTGAAAAGAAAGTTGACTTTTTCAGGAGTTGATGTATTAGTGGCTGAATTAGAACATAAATTATATCGTTCTGTTTTTTATTCTACAGGTGAAATTTTTATCACTTTGGAAGAGTTCAAAACACAATTGAATAAAATAAGAACTATAATCATTGATCAACATGAGTCTCTTTATTTAGATGAATTGGAAGGGCTTCTGATAAAAGTGAATTTATTCGGTTTCCATTTCGCTTCTTTAGACATCAGACAAAACAGTAAAATACACGATGCGGTTTTTAAAGATATATTTGAGCATTACTTAACAATCGATCCTGCTGTTTTTCCAAAGAATTATTATGAATTGAGTGAACTGGAGAAATTTGATGTTTTATCCAAAGTAAAAGGAAATCTTGATCCTGAGGTTTTTGAAAATGAAATCACAAGATCTACGATTGAGTCAATTCAGGCTTTGAAAGTAATTCAGAAAAAGAACGGTGAATTCGGTGCTAATCGTTACATTATCAGTAATAACGAAAGTGCGCTTAATGTAATGGAAACATTTGCTTTGATTCGTTTGAGTGATTGGGAAAATCCATCTGTAGATGTAGTGCCTCTTTTTGAATCGGTAGATGATTTATTAGATGCGCATAATATCATGGAAAAATTATATACCAATCCAACATATGCAAATCATTTGAAAAACAGAGGAATGAAGCAAACGATTATGCTTGGTTTTTCTGACGGAACAAAGGATGGTGGGTATTTGATGGCAAACTGGAGTATTTATAAAGCTAAAGAAGCGCTTACGGCAATTTCCAGACAATATGGGGTAAAAGTAATTTTCTTTGACGGACGTGGTGGACCTCCAGCCCGTGGAGGAGGAAAAACACATAAATTTTATGCTTCTTTAGGTCCAAATATAGAAAACAAAGAAATTCAAATCACGGTTCAAGGACAGACTATCAGTTCTAATTTTGGAACTTTAGATTCTTGTCGTTATAATTTAGAAAATTTATTAAGCGCCGGGGTTACCAACCAAGTATTTAATAAAAATAATAATAAGATATCTAAGGAACAAAAAGAAGTAATGGAGCATTTGGCAGAACTGGGTTACGAAAAGTACCTGAGTTTCAAGAATCATCCAAAATTCATTCCGTATTTGGAGCAAATGAGTACGTTGAAGTATTATGCTAAGACCAATATCGGAAGTAGACCTTCTAAAAGAAGTAAATCGGAGCGTCTAGATTTTGCCGACTTAAGAGCGATCCCTTTTGTGGGGTCTTGGAGCCAATTGAAACAAAATGTACCAGGATTTTTCGGTGTAGGTTCGGCTTTAAAGCATTATGAAGATGTGGGAGAATGGGATAAAGTTCAGGATTTATATGATAATTCTATGTTCTTCAAAACGCTTTTGGAAAACAGTATGATGTCATTGGCCAAGTCATTTTTCCCTTTAACGGCATACATGAAAAAAGATCCTGAATTTGGGGAATTCTGGCAAATTATTTATGATGAGTTTTTAGAAACTAAAAGGTTGTTGCTGAAAATTGCGGGTCATAAAGAACTAATGGAAAATTATCCTGATGGTAAAGCATCAATTCAGATAAGAGAGCGTATTGTATTGCCATTGTTGACCATACAACAATATGCACTTTTGAGAATAAACGAATTGAATAAAGAAAAAGTTGTCAATACGGAATTAATTAAGATCTTCGAAAAGATAGTGACCCGTTCTCTTTTTGGAAATACAAATGCCAGCAGAAATTCGGCTTAATCAGGAAAATGGAAAACAATCAGTTGTCTATAAACGAATATTCTAATTTTCAGGTTGCTTATATCAAAGCAGCGGGTAATGTGAATATGATTGAAGAATTGGAAATCTGTCTTCACGATTTTATTCGTTTTGTACAAAATATCCCGATGGATAAGTTTGACTTTCGATACGAAGATGGTAAATGGACTATCAAAGAGATTATCCAGCATATCATTGATACGGAACGTATTTTTGCTTATCGGGCGTTACGGATTTCCAGAAATGACCAAACCCCTTTACCGGGTTTTGAAGAAAATGATTATGCAGCCAATACCGATGCGAATAACAGAGGATTGCAGGGATTATTGTCTGAATTGGCACTTGTAAGAGAATCTACTTTAGCACTTTTTAAAAGCTTTTCGGAAGAACAATTGAAAAGAACGGGGATTGTGTCAAATAACGAAATTTCGGTTAGAGCCATTGGTTTTATCCTTATCGGACATCAAAAGCATCACCAAAAAGTTTTTCAGGAAAGGTATTTATAGCAAACAGTTGGACCAGTTTTTTAATTTATTTTCAAAAGACATGGTATTCGCAGGACTTGTAGAAGGCATCACATAATACGTGATGCCTTCTTTTTGTCCAAATCTTTTATAAAAATACCGATGACTTTCTTTCCCGTTGAAAATTATGGTATGGATAGCCGGATATTTCTTGAATAAAGTTTCGAAATCATTCTCTTTATGATTTTTGATGTGAATATCTAAACTGCCTTTTCTTTCGCAGTTTTCCAGAACATCCCACAATCCTATTTTATTAGAATGTAAAAAGGCTATTTTATCCTGAAAATTTTCAGGAATCGGATTTGTATTAAAAACACTGAAGATGATTTTCCAGAAATGGTTTCTGGGATGTGCGTAATATTCCTGTTTCTCCAGAGAAGCAATACCAGGCATTGTTCCTAAAATTAAAATCTCGGTATTGGTATTTACGATGGGGGCAAATGAAACGATCATACATTAAAAATTAGATATCAGATTCTTTTTCTATAACAGTCAAAGCCAGTCTTATTTTTTCATAGGATATTTTTTCTTCAAAAAAATCATAATAAGGCTTCAATACGATTGTTTTTTTCAGTTTTATACGAGCTTCTCGAATAAGTTCGACTTCTTCGTTAGATACAAATGGACTTAAATCGATCGGTTTTCCGTCTTTATACAATTTGGCTAAATGTGACATGATGGTACCAACACCTAATTTTCTTTTCAGGGCAATTTCATCCACGTTTAATCCGTTTTGTAATAAAGTCATGGTTTCATTATAAGTACTGGCTTCTTTCTTGGTTTTAAGCGGTTTGTTTTTTTGAAACTCAATAATCGCTTTGATAAAGGCATTACCGTATTTTTCTAATTTTGTTTTTCCAACCCCGTCGATGCTGATGAATTCTTCATCGCTCATTGGTCGTATCGTTTCCATTTGGCGTAAAGCCGCATCACTAAAAATAGCGTAGGCTGGAACCTCTTCTTCTTTTGAAATTTCATACCGCAATTTCCGCAGCGTTTCAAAAAGAGAATTGGGGAGAGATTTGACTTTTGATTCCTTCAGTTCGGTCTTTTCAATCGTTATTTTTTGAACCGTTGTCAGTTGGACTTTTTCACCTTCGAATAAAACTTCCCGGGCTAAAGGTGTTAATCTGATTTTATTTTGTTGGTGAAAAGCGATTTCGCAAAACCCTTGATTCGTTAGCTGGATGATATATTGATTCCAGTCGTGCCAGGAAATAGCACTACCCACGGCATAGGTTTTTAAATGCTGGTATTTTTTTTCATACATATAAGCATTTTTGGAACCTCTTAAAAAATCAATAATTACCGGTAGTGGTTCTGATTCTTTTAGTCGCATAATGGCAGAAAGTGCTTTTTGTGCAATAATAGTTCCGTCGAAAAAGTCGGGTGGGTTTTTGCAAATATCACAATTGCCGCAATTTTCGGTTACCAATTCCCCAAAATAGGAAAGCAATATTTTTCTACGGCAGCTTACTGCATCGGCATATTGCCGCATTCTTTCGAGTTTTGCCAGCTGTACTTCGGCATTCAAACCTTGTGAAGCAAATTTTTGCAATTGAACGACATCACCATAACTTTCAAACAGAATGGTTTCAGAAGGAAGTCCGTCACGACCGGCACGTCCAATTTCCTGGTAATACCCTTCGATGTTTTTGGGAAGATTATAATGAATTACCCAACGTACATTCGATTTGTCAATTCCCATTCCGAAGGCGATGGTGGCACAAACCACTTGGCAATCGTCATTAATGAATTCATCCTGGGTTTTAGACCGGGTTTCGTTGTCTAAACCGGCATGATAAGCTTTGGCGTTAATGCCAGCTTTCTGTAATTTTTCAGCCAGTTCTTCAGTGGTTTTCCGGCTAAGACAATATATGATTCCGGCTTCGGTTGGTTTTTTGTTAATGAAATCAATGATTTGCTTGGTCCGGTCTAAAGCAGGCCGAACTTCTAAACTTAGATTTTTCCTATCGAAAGAAGAGATGAATGTTTTCGCATTTTTTAAGTTTAGTTGTTGGCTAATATCTTCACGGGTAGCTTTGTCGGCTGTTGCAGTTAAAGCTAAGATTGGAGTAGAAGGGAAGCGATTTTTTAAATATCCTAAATTGGTATAGGCCGGACGAAAATCATGTCCCCAGGATGAAATACAATGTGCTTCGTCAATGGCAATGAGGCTTACGGTTATTTGGTTGAAGACATTTTCTAGATAGGATAAACTCTCCGGAGCCACATAAACCAGTTTAATAGTGTTGTTTCTTAAATTATCAATATGTGAATCCTGTTCGGATTGGGTTTGACTGCTGTTGATATAACAAGCCTGAATACCATTGGTTTTTAAACTGTCTACCTGATCCTTCATTAAGGCAATTAATGGTGAAATCACGATTGTGATTCCTGGCAGTAGTAATGCCGGAAGTTGAAAGCAAATTGATTTTCCTCCACCGGTAGGCATTATTGCCAAAGTGTCCTGACCAGCTAATATGTTATTTATGATACGCTCCTGATTGGGTCTGAATTTTTCGAATCCAAAATTTTCCTTAAGGGCGATGTGTACTATTTGAGAGGGAATCATAATGAGTATGCTAGGCTTTTATTTTTTTACTGAAAATAAAATTATCATGAAAGTCTAATAAAAAAGGAACCCGTTTAAGAGTTCCTTTATTTGAATTTATAGCTTAAAATTTTTAATCTTCGTCGTCTTCATCATCATCGTCATCTGCTATATCTGAATCATCAGCGTCATCATCGTCATCATCCGTATCAGGTTTATCGAGATCTTCGTCTTCGTCATCATCATCAGTTGCGATATCATCGTCATCAATATCAATTCCTTTCATTGGAGCGATAGCAATTGGTTCGATAACATCATCAATTTCATCATCTTCATCAAAGTTCTCAATACGATCCGCCAATTTAGTACTCACTTTAACTAGATATATAGTGTCCTCAGTGCGTACTTCAACAGCATCAATTAGTTCATTTTTAGCATTCTTAAAACGGATAATATCCGAATCATCATAGCCATCAGGAAATTTCTCTACCAATAGGTTTAAAATTTCGTTTGTCAGTTTAGCGTAATCAACAATTACTCTTTTCATAATGATATTCTATAAATCTAATAAATAAGCAAAAATTAACGGAGCCACAATTGTAGCATCAGACTCAATAATAAATTTTGGAGTTTTAATATCTAACTTACCCCATGTTATTTTCTCATTTGGAACAGCTCCGGAATAAGAACCATAACTGGTTGTTGAGTCAGAAATTTGACAAAAATAACTCCAAAATGGCACATCATGCATTTCCATATCCTGGTACAACATAGGAACTACACAGATTGGGAAATCTCCTGCAATACCTCCACCAATTTGAAAGAATCCAACACCATTAGTACTGTTTTTTGGATACCAGTCCGCTAAAAAAGTCATGTATTCAATACCTGATTTCATGGTAGAAGCTTTCAGTTCTCCTTTTATCACATAAGAAGCAAAGATATTACCCATCGTACTGTCTTCCCATCCCGGTACAATAATAGGTAAATTTTTCTCAGCTGCAGCGTACATCCAGCTATCTTTTAAGTCAATTTCGTAATATTCTTCCAATACTCCTGAAAGCAGCATTTTGTACATGAACTCATGAGGGAAATATCGTTCTCCTTTATCATCGGCATCTTTCCAGATTTTGTAAATGTGTTTTTGCAAACGACGGAATGCTTCATGCTCAGGAATACAAGTATCTGTTACACGGTTTAATCCTCTTTCTAATAAATCCCATTCGTCCTGTGGTGTCAAATCACGATAGTGGGGTACTCTTTCGTAGTGAGAATGAGCCACTAAGTTCATGATATCTTCTTCAAGATTGGCTCCTGTACAGGAAATAATCTGAACTTTATCCTGACGAATTATTTCAGCAAATATTTTTCCAATTTCAGCTGTACTCATCGCACCAGCCATACTTACCATCATTTTGGCACCATTGGCTAATTGTTGTTCGTAGGCTTTTGCGGCATCAACAAGGGATGCAGAATTGAAATGCAAATAATGTTTTTCAATAAATTGACTTATAGGTCCTTTACTCATTTTATGGGATTTAATGGGATTTAAAAATTTAAAAATCAAAAGAAATGAAAATTAGATCATTTTCAAATTTAATGATTTTTTAAATTGTCTTAGGGTTGTGTGTTATTAATTATTTTATTTTTTGTCGTATCCTAAAATTCTCAAAATATCATCAGAAGTTTGTTGCTCTGAAAATACTTCCGTGGCCAATATTCCGTTTTCATCTCTGTCAATAAGAATATGTTTTGGTTGTGGAATTAAGCAATGGTGTAAACCCCCATAACCTCCAATGGTTTCCTGATAGGCTCCCGTATTGAAAAATCCTATATACAACGGTTTATCTTTATTGTACTTTGGCAAATAAATGGCATTCATATTTTGCTCAGAGTTGTAATAATCATCACTATCACAGGTCAGACCTCCAAGTAAAACCCTTTCGTAGGTTTCATTCCAACGATTGACTGCCAACATGATAAAGCGCTTATTAATCGCCCAAGTATCCGGAAGTGTGGTGATGAATGAGGAATCAATCATGTTCCACTTTTCCCTGTCATTTTGTTGTTTTTGATACAAAATCTGATAGATAGCACCGCCACTTTCTCCAACAGTAAAAGAACCAAATTCGGTAAAAATATTTGGCACATCTACTTCGGCTTCATCACAGGCAATCTTGATTTGATTGATGATTTCGTCAATCAAATATTGATAATCATATTCAAACGCCAACGAATTTTTGATAGGGAATCCACCTCCGATATTCAATCCGTCCAATGTTGGGCATTCTTTTTTTAGTGCAATATATACTTTAATACATTTCACCAATTCATTCCAATAATAGGCATTATCATTAATACCGGTATTGATAAAAAAGTGTAACATTTTCAGTTCCAGCTTTTTATTGTCTTGAATTTGTTTTTTGTAAAAATTGACTATGTTTTTATATCCAATACCAAGTCTGGACGTGTAAAATTCAAACTTCGGTTCTTCCTCGGCAGCAATACGGATTCCGATTTTGAATTTTCCTTTAATTTGAGCCTGAAGTAAATCCAATTCTTCATAATTATCAATAATGGGAAGTGTGTTTTTATGACCATTATTAATCAAACGGGCGATATTTTCAATATATTGATCCCTTTTGAAACCATTACATATCACGTAAGTACTTTTGTTAATTTTACCGTTTTCCAGTAAATTTTCAACAATATTAATATCAAAAGCCGAAGATGTCTCGATATGAATATTGTTCTTAAAAGCTTCATTCATGATATATTCAAAATGAGAACTTTTGGTACAATAGCAGTAATAGTATTTTGCCTCATATTTATTTTTTTCCATCGATTTACGAAACCAGCTTTTGGCTTTGTTGATGTTATTTGAAATTTGAGGTAAATAGGTAAATTTTAATGGAGTCCCATATTTTTCAACCAGTTTCATCAAATCAATATTGTGAAACAACAGATTGTCTTTGTTTAAAGTAAATTCTTCTTGTGGGAAATAATAGGTTTGATTTATTAAATCGGAATATTTTGTGTTCATTGGGAGGATTGGATTTCAGAATGATTAAAAAATAAAAAAGGAATTAATTAAACTAAAATTCAAACTCTGATATTGGCGTAAATAATCTCAAAATTTAGAGATTCCGTTTTAAAAAAGGAATCAATACCAAAACTGAAATTATCTTTAATCGAATATATATTTTTCAATATTCTTAAAAAGAAATGACTGCTTTTGTTCTCATTCGAACTGTAAATTCTGTGGCATTGATTTTTTTTCATTGCGGCAAATGTAAAAAATAATATATACGTAATGCAATCCTTTTTTTGTAAAAAATGATTAGGATTTATAATCATTAAATGCTTCAAGAATCAATTCATTTTCAACAGATTGATTTATTTTTATTTTTCCAATTCCTTCAATTAAGGCGAATTGAATGCTACCGTACTCATTTTTTTTATCATGAATCAGTAATTCAAGAATAGGCTCGATGTCATTTTTAGCAAATTCGATATCATCAAAGATAGTTTTTATCGCTGTTTTAATTTGTGCGTATTCTTCAGGAGTGATTAGATTTTTATATAAAGAAATGTAACTCTCTAAAATCATTCCTGCAGCAATTGCTTCCCCGTGTAGCAAAGTCGTTTTATTTTCATTTTCCAAGAAATAACTTTCTATGGCATGGCCAAGGGTATGTCCGAAGTTCAGTGCTTTCCTGATGTTTTTTTCTGTTGGATCCTGTTTTACGATTTCATTTTTGATTTCTACGGAACGGTATATTAATTCGTCAAAATCTGCAAAATCAACGGCTTTTAAATCCAGGAATTTTTCCCAATAGGCTTTGTCGTAAATCAAACCGTGTTTCAACATTTCGGCTAAACCGGAACGCATTTCGTTTTGAGGTACGGTTTCTAGGTATTGGGTGTCAATTAACACCATGGTTGGGACATTAATAACCCCGATTTGGTTTTTTAAATTGCCCAGATCCACTCCGTTTTTGCCTCCTACTGAAGCATCAACCATAGAAAGTAAGGTTGTCGGGATATGAATAAAATCAACTCCTCTTTTGAATGTGGAGGCCACAAAACCGCCTAAATCGGTAACAACGCCACCTCCTAAATTAATCACAAGGCTTTTTCGGTCTGCTCCCAGTTCGGTTAAAACATTCCAAATTTGCACACAGGTTTCAATATTTTTATGTTGTTCTCCCGCTTCAAACTCAATAATTTCAATAGTCAAATCGGTTTCTAAATAAGGAAGGAATTTTGGTAAACAGGCCTCATTGGTGTTACTGTCAACAATAATAAACAGGTTAGAGTACTTCTTTTCTTTCAAATGAAGGTTTAATGCTTCATATCCTTTTTCGTTGAAATATATTGGGTAGTTATTGGCTTGAATTGTTTGCATCGCTTTGTATTAATTTGAAGCGCAAAATAAGGGAATTTTTGCTAAATAATATTCAAAAACAACTCAATAATTTGAAAAAAATAGACAATAGAAATAAAATTTGATATATCAATTCAATTTCCTCTTATCTGTATTAAGTGGTTTCGTATAATTGTGGGTAAAACATTCACAAATCCAGATTGTAAATCTGTGTTGGTTATTGTTATTTAGGCTGTTAGTTAATTTTATTCAATTACATTTATTCCCAAATCTTAAAGACGAGTGGTGTCAAACCAAAGAAAAAAATATTGATTGACAATTAAATGTTTTTGAAAGGCCTAATTTATTTTTTTTAGAAAACGAAACATTGCCATTTAATTTTTATAAATTTACTGATAAGCATATCATCTCTCTCTGGTACAATATCTTTTATATAAATAAGGCAAAAACACCTAGAATAAAAATAAAATCTATTTCAACATATAAATTTAATAAATAAATGAATCGGAAATTATCAATTGTATCAGTAGTGTGTTTAATTACATTTGGATGTTTAGCACAGAACAATGAATCAGAAAACATCAAAAGACTGCTTGAAAAAGAATCTGCAACATGGCGTTCAGGAGATAGTAGAGCACATGCCTCCTGCTGGTATATACAGCCTTATAGTCGCATTTTAATTTCTACTGTAGATGGAAAAACCTATGATCTTCCTCCGAGTGAAATGGTGAAAATAGCTGAGAACACCATACCTAATGGAGGAAGTTCCATAAACACAGATTATAGAATGAGTATAAACGGCAATACTGCATGGGTAAGTCATAATGAAGAATCCACAGCCAAGGATGGTACGAAAAGTTATTCGTATGAAATTCGATTATTGGAAAAAATTAATACAGAATGGAAATTAGTGGGACAATCTATTCATATGTATCAAAAAAAAGAATAATTGTTGCGTCCTTATAGATTTAGTTTTAAATAAAGAATTTATAGAAAATAGTTCTGTTTTACACAGAGGAATGACCAAGTGAAAAGTGAAACGGCTGTAGTTTTCTTCAAAAATAAAGAAAATCTATGTCTCGCTTTGGCAAAAACTAATTACACCCAACGGGTTAATCACTACTTTCTAGTAATAGATTGATATTCCTAATTTATCAGTTTAAATTTATAATCTTTTTCGAATTATAAAAGTTCCCTTTTAAATATTAAAAAATGGAAAAAATATTCAATAATACAGCCATTGCCTTTGCCTTGAAAAGTGACAGTGAACTTGAAAAAGCGTATTTCCTTTTTAAGATGATTGCCAATGAACCCTTAGTTCGCATTGGAACTATGGTAACCAATTTTGCATTAACAGTACATCTTCCGGTTGAAGGATTAATCCGTGCCACTGTTTTTGATCATTTTTGTGGAGGGGTGAACGAAAATGACTGTCTTGCTGTAGTGGATAAAATGTTTAGCAAGGGTGTTTCTTCGGTTTTGGATTATTCTGTTGAAGGAAAAGAGGAAGAGGAACAATTTGATGCCGCTTTAAAAATGACTCTAAAAACGATTGATTTTGCCAAGGAACGCCATGCGATTCCTTTTGCCGTTTTTAAACCCACCGGCTTGGGAAGATTTGAATTGTATGAAAAAATAAGTGACCATCAATCGCTGACTCCTGAAGAAAAGGAAGAATGGGATAGGGTAGTAGCCCGTTTTGATTTAGTTTGCCATGAAGCATATCAAAAAGACGTGGGATTACTGATTGATGCAGAAGAAAGTTGGATGCAAAATGCTACAGATGAACTAATCGTCCAAATGATGCGAAAATACAACAAAACGAAACCCATAGTCTATAACACTTTGCAAATGTACCGTAAGGACCGTTTCGATTATTTGAAGAATTTGCACCTACAGGCTAAAAAGGAAGGATTTTTTATTGGTATAAAATTAGTCCGAGGCGCTTATATGGAAAAAGAAAACGAACGGGCAGAAGAAAAGGGCTATCCAACCCCCATTTGCAGTTCAAAAGAAGCAACGGATTTGAATTACAATTCAGTCTTACATTATATTATTGAGCATTTGGATACTATGGCTCTGTTTGCAGGAACCCATAATGAAGAAAGTGCGTATTATTTGATTGAATTGATGCATCAAAAACGGATAAAAGAAAATGACAAAAGAATTTGGTTTGGTCAATTATACGGGATGAGCGATCATATCAGTTTTAATTTGGCGGCTTATGGTTATAATGTCATCAAATATGTTCCGTTTGGTCCTGTTAAAGATGTGATGCCCTATTTGATTCGTCGTGCCGAAGAAAATACTTCCGTTGCCGGACAAACCAGCAGGGAGTTGAATTTGATTAAAGTGGAAAGAAAAAGAAGAAAAGAAAATTAACTTCATCTTTTAAGTAAAAATACTTTATTTGTAACTTAAAATCATATTTAAAAAAATGAAGAAAAATATTTACCTCTTATGCCTTTTTTCCATTTTATTCTTTCAATCATTTAAAACAATTAATAATTATACCCACTCATTTTCAGGAACAATTTTCCCATTTAAAACGGGAAATTTTAATATTATCGGACCAAAAATTTATGATAATATTGGTAAAGATATTGGAGTTGGATATAATTCAACCAATAAGATTGAATTAACACATTACATTTATCCTTCGGGTAATGAATTTTTAAAAAATCATTTTGATGGTTATAAAAATTCATTGTTGTCGGAAAAATCAAATATTAAGTGTTTAACAACAAAAGAAATCACCACTTCAAAAATAGATGGTTTTTTTTCTAAATTTTCATTAACCGAAAATTTTTATGGGAATGACAAAAAAGTTAATTCATATTTATATATGTATAAATATAAAGGTTGGTTTATAATGATTCGTGTGACTTGTGATACTTCAAATGTTAAATTAAAAGAAAAAGAGATTGAAGCTTATTTAAGTAAGATGCAATTTCCCAAAAAGGAATACAGGTAGCAAAATTTTATAACTAAACCACTATGGGCTTAAAGTCTGCTAACAAAAAACTCCATTAACTAATGATTAATGGAGTTTTTTGTACTGGTGCTATAAAATTTAGGAATGACTGAACTGCAAATTACTCAAGTTCTTGTAAATTCCGTTTTCTAAGGCGATCAATTCCTGATGGGTTCCCTGTTCGGATATTTCGCCATTATCCAGCACTAAAATTTGATCGGCATTACGGATTGTCGCCAATCGGTGTGCAATGATAATACTGGTTCTTCCTTCCATCAAAATTTCTAAAGCTTCCTGAACCTGTTTTTCACTTTCACTATCCAAAGATGATGTGGCTTCATCAAGAATTAAAATACTCGGATTTTTAAGCAGGGCACGGGCAATGGCAATACGTTGTCTTTGGCCTCCGGATAATTTGATTCCTCTTTCTCCAACAATAGTTTCGAATTTTTCCGGGAAACCTTCAATAAAATCAAGCGCATTGGCTTGTTTGGCAGCCAAAAGAATTTCTTCTTCTGTAGCATTTGGTTTTCCATAGGCTATATTTTCCCGGATTGTTCCACCAAATAAAATCACATCCTGGGGAACAATACTCATATTACCACGAAGATTTTCCAAATCAAAATCATAGATGTTTTTTCCGTCTACCAGAATTTCGCCACTATCAATATCATAAAAACGCAATAGGAGTGAGGCGATTGTTGATTTTCCGGTTCCACTGGGACCTACAATAGCTATTTTTTGACCAAAACTGGCACTGAAATTTACATTCTTCAATACTTTAATTTCTTTTCTGGACGGATAACTGAATGCCACATTTTTGAAAGTGACATTTCCTTGTATCTTTTCAATTGAAAATGTATTTTGAGCTGCATTAATCTTTTCCGGAGTTTCTTCCAATAGTTCAAAAACACGCTCTGTTGCACCAATAGCTTTTTGAATTTGAGCATACAATTCGGCAATTCCACCAAAAGAAGCTCCAACAAAAGTAGAGTACAGCACAAATGAAATCAGTTGACCTACGCTCATTTCTCCACTAATACTCAATCGCACACCAAACCAAACCACAGCAACGATAGCTCCAAAAAGGCAGAAAATAATAAACGAAGCAAAATAGCCTCTGTATTTTCCTCCTTTGATGGCTAATTTTACCACTTCTTTAATTTTACCATTGTAACGGGCAATTTCGTACCATTCATTCGCAAAGGCTTTTACAATACTTATCCCTTGCATGGTTTCCTCAACAATAACCTGGCTTTCGGCAACCTGATCTTGAACACTTTTTGAAAATTTCCGAATAAAACGTCCGAAGATTACCGCCGCTACAGCAACCAAAGGCACTACAGACAGCATTAATAAAGTCAATTTAAAACTTTCGGTAGCCAATAAAGCGACTCCTCCAACGATTAAAATAAACTGTCTTAAAAACTCTGCAATTGTGGTTGTTAGAGTATCTTGAATTTGGGTAATATCAGAACTGATCCGGCTGTTTAGTTCTCCGACCCTTTTTTGTGAGAAGAAGGACATTGGCAGTTTGACCAAATTACTGTATAACGAAAGTCGAAGATTGGCTAAGGTATGCTCGGTAAAATTGACAAACAGAGACAATCTGAAAAAAGAAAATATAGATTGCATAAAAAGAATCCCAATCAAAAATAAAGCAATAGTATTGGCTTGGCTCAAACTTTTGTTTTTTACACAGTCAATCAGTAATCCCATTAATTTAGGAAATGCTAAAGCAGTAGCTCCTGTAAGTAATAAAAAAACTAATCCAACGTAAAATTTCCAGCGATGATTATCTGCATACTTAAAAATAAGAGTTGCTTTACTTAGGGAAGTTGCAGTAATTTTTGATTTTGGTAAATCATTTTCTTTAAATCGTGCCATTTGATGTAGTTTACGATGCAAATGTACTACTATAGGAATTCATTACAAAAAAATAGTCATTATAGACAAAATCGTTAATTCCTTGTAAGTGAGTATAAAAGAATTTTATGTTCAATTATTATTAATTTATTTTTAAATTTCACTTGCAAATATAAAATCTAGCTGTATATTTGCACACGCAATCGGGCGATTAGCTCAGCTGGTTCAGAGCACCTCGTTTACACCGAGGGGGTCGGGGGTTCGAACCCCTCATCGCCCACCAAGAAACTCCTTAAGAAATTAAGGAGTTTTTTTATGGTTATATTTTATAAAAACCATTACTATTTATCGCTGTAGAGGGAATATTGCAAATCCGCGCAATCGGGATTCTAAATGATTAGAATAATTTTACATGTCTTTTTTCTTTAAACACCGTCCTCTCGGCTCATCACCTTCATAAAGCACAATTTCGGAATGCAGGAACTGCGCGGCCGCTGCTGAATCTTTTACTTTGGTAGCAGAGCGTTCTAGCATTTCCGATTCAAACTCCGTTAATACGCTTTCTCTTATTCCTGCTTTTTTCCATTGCGATAAAGGTCGGCATCCTCTTGTGATACCTCTAGCCAGTGCGAGCGCATCCAGCAGTGCTTGATTCGCCCCCTGTCCTTTGAATGGACTCATAGGGTGAGCCGCATCTCCGATTAGGGTCACTTTCCCCGATTTGTTTAACAATTCAGAACTGAGTAATTCCCGGTCATACACAGGGTAGCCAGAAATTTGAGCTTCCTGAGTAGCTGCTAAAATCTGAGGAATGGGATCGTGCCATTGCGTTCTACGACAGGCTTCTTCTTTGAGTGCTTGAGGTCCTTGGGAACTTAAGGTCTTAGCCTCTTTTTCTGTCATTGGAAAACTGAGTTGCCACATCACTGAGTCTGACGTATAGGGCATGATGTAGATTCGCTCATTGCCATTGGCGGTTTGAAAAACAGTGGCCGAGTCCAGTAAAGAACTAGAAAGACCATCGAGAGCACTCAAAGGACAAATACCTAATATCACAATACAGCCGAGGTAACGTAAAGGGGTTATCTCCTCACCAATCAGTAACCTCCGCACCGAACTACGAATACCATCGGCTCCAACCACAAGATCCGCCTTGGCGCTCTTTATCTCGCCATTCACTAGAAAGTTGAGATGAACACCTTCATCTTCATATTCCTTAAAATCAACTAACTGGTGACTCCACTGTACCGCATCCTGTCCACCGAGTTGATCAAGTAGCGCTAAGCGCAAAGATTGTCTTGCGATATGCACATTGGTACGTTTCTGAAACGTTTTAGCATCTGATTGTACCCACTTTCTGATACCCCATTCACCAATTACTTTTCCTTCGGTAGTATGCACCACATGTCTTGTTGAAATTACGCCTTCTTCTAATGAGAAAATACCCAATCCCTCAATCGCTTTACTGGCTTGCTGCAAAGTGAGTCCGTAGCCTTGAGACCGGGCTTCGAAGTTGTTGTCACGCTCATAAAGGGTAAAAGGAATCCCGCGATGTAAACAAGCTACAGCTAACGCAACTCCGCCTATACCACCACCAATAATAGCAAGATGGGGGTAGTTTTCTTTATCTGCTAAAGGAGGATGGGCAGATGGAAGCAGTCCGGATCCGGAACAGTTCAAGCAGGAGTGGAGGTGACCCTTAGGACGAACTGGAGCCGTTCCTTTGTCATTTGTTTTTTCAAATTCATCTAATGCTCTCTGGTAGTGGAGTCGCGCTTTTTTGGTAAGGCCCCTACTTTTTTTTCCACGTCCCTGACATTCTGGACATATAGTCCAATTTGCTGCTGAATTTTCCACTTTTTTCACTTCCTCTTTATTTCACTTGATCTAATGCTGGACTATCAGTACTTCTATATAATGTAACGTTAAAAATTTGTATTTTTCAACGTTTTGTCGCTTATGGCCTTTGCTTAATTTTAAAACAAAAGATTAGCAGTGCAAAACTACTTTTTCAAATTGAAATAGAAAGGATTTCTCAGTGCTATTTTATTTAAATTTTCTTCAAATCCTATATAAAATGGTTCGTAAATAAGTTCGGATGGACCACAAAAGAAACTCCATTATTTCTAATGGAGTTTCTTTTAGGCTTTACTTTTTGAGAATAAAGTCTAAAAAGAATTAATCTTAAAACCTAGGGGATTAGTTAAAAGTTGAGATATTAATAATTAGACAGACCATAAAAAAACTCCTCAAGAAATTGAGGAGTTTTTTAGGTTTACAAATGTAGCTATTTCAAATAGCAGCATTATTTTTTAACTATAAAGGTACTTCTTCTGTTTTTTTGATGTTCTGCGTTACTGCATCTCACCCCATTTTTACATTGATTCACCAGTTGTGATTCACCATATCCTTTGGCCGTTAATCGGGTTTTATCAATTCCCTTAGAGACTAAATACTTTAATGTCGCATTCGCTCTTCGTTGTGATAAACTCACATTATACGCTTTAGATTCTCTACTGTCGGTATGGGAACCAATTTCGACATTGATTTGTGGATATTGATTCATAATAGCAACCACTTTGTCTAATTCTGTTTTGGCATCTTTGCGTATAACTGATTTATCGGTATCGAAATAAATAATGTTTAATGCCAAGAGATTAGATAGATCCGTTTCAGCTTGAATTATGGGAACCTCTTTTTGAATCGCAATTGTCTCGTTTACATCTTTTTTGGCAATTACTATTGATTTTTCAACAGGCACATAATTGTTTTGTTGGACTTTAATTTTATAATCGGCATCACGTTTAATATTATTTAAAACAAAATCTCCTTTTGAATCGGATTGAATTTTAGCGATTTCATTATTGTCTTTATCTAAAAGGATAATTGTGGCATTTGGTATGATTTCTTTGGTTACTACATCTATAATTGTTCCTGTGATTGTTACAGGAATTACAGCTGAATCAAATGAATATAAGTCATCATCACCTGTTCCTCCAGGACGATTGCTAGTATAATATCCTTGATTCATTTCGACATTCATGGTCAATGCAAAATCATCAAATGCACTGTTAATAGCAGGGCCAAGATTGATAGCAACTGCATTTTTATCGGATAAATCAATTGAAAATAAATCTAATCCGCCTAACCCTGAATGTCCGTCAGAAGCAAAAATCAAGGTATTGTCTTCGGTAATAAAAGGAAACGTTTCGCTTCCTTCCGTATTTATTTTGTCGCTTAAGTGTTCGATAGTTCCAAAACTACCATCGGTATTTATTGCTACTTTAAACAAATCTGAATTTCCAAAACTTCCTTTTAAATCTGAGGCAAAATACAAGTATTTACCATCCGGACTTAAAGCTGGATTTGCCATTCTTACCGAATCATTTTGATTCAAGCTAACAATCCCTTTATTTTTCCACTTCCCATCTACAAGAACTGATTGGTACAGTTTGAATAGACCATTAACCAATTTTCTTTTTGATTTATTGGCTAATTGATTTTGACTGTAATACATGGTTTTACCGTCTTTCGTAAATACCGGCGTGGCCTCATGATAAATAGAAAAACTTGCCTTTGAAAATAATTTAGGAGAACTAAAAATTCCGTTTGGTGTTTTTATGGATTGGTATAAACTGGTATACGATTGATTGGTTCTTGCGTATGTTTTGTTATCTAAAACGAAATCACGGGCACTGGCAAAAATAATGGTGTCTCCTTTTATTGCTGTACCATAATCAGAAAATTTGGAATTTATCGGTAACATTTTAATGTTTGAAAATGTTATCATCGATTTTTCCTTAGATTCGTTCTTATGGAATTTCGTTCTAATTTCATTCGGTCTTTTGTTTTCAAAAATAACCATCTGGCTTTTAGACTCTTGTAGTAAGCCAACCGATTTTAAGGTTTGTGCATATCTGTAGTGATGTTCACTGTCCGTTTCCGGAGTTGATGCATATCGTTTGGAATACCATTTATTAGCTTCGGCATAATTAGCATTCAAATAATTGGCATCACCCAATTTTTCTAAAATATCAGCTGTTTCAACACCTTTGTCAATAAGATTTTCGAATATTTTTATGGACTCTACATAATGTCCGTCATTAAATTTTTCTTCAGCTTTTTTTATTTCTTTTTGTTGAGAAAAAACCAATACTGGAAATAAAAATGATAATAGTAAACTTTTTTTCATGTCTTTATTTTTAGAAGAATCTAGGGGTTTCTAATCGAGGATGTTTTCCGAATAAATCAAATTGCAGGAATATTTCATGTGAACCTGAATTATAATTGGACAGTCTTGTCGTTTCGGTATCGTAACCATAACCAATGAACAAATTATCACTTAATTGAAAACCTGCCAACATACTCACAGAAGCACTCCATCTGTATGCAGCTCCTATGACAAATTTTTCATTAAACATGAAATTAGTTGATAAGTCTAATTGCAATGGGGCACCGGCAACTATTTTGGAAACAAAAGCAGGTTTAAATTTCAAGTTATAACTCAAATCATATACTTTTCCTCCCATCAGGTAAACATGATATCTTTGATTCACCTGAGTTTTATTGATGTCATCATATTTCTCTGTATTGAGCAGCATCGGTACAGACGCACCTAAATAACCTTTTTTATTGTAGTAATACAATCCAACACCAACATTTGGGGAAAACTGATTGGTGATATTATTTTGAAGCACCTGTTCTCCCGGATTGTACTGATTCAATTTGGAATAATCGATATTCAAAAAATTACCGCTTGCTTTTAAACCAAAAGCAAGTCGGGAATCATTTTGTAAAAATAGGGTATAGGCAAGATCTACTGCGATTTGTGTTTCATCACTCACACCAATTTTATCACTTACCACCGAAACTCCATAACCTAATTTGCTTCCCTCGATTGGTTTGTTCATCGATATATTGGCCGTTTTAGGAGCACCGTCTAATCCTACCCATTGGGTACGGTATAAACCATAAATACTGGTATTCCCTTTTGACCCTGCATAGGCGGGATTTATCACTGTTGGATTATACATGTACTGAGTATACTGGGGTTCTTGCTGGCCATATGTTGATGAACCAATTAAAAACAAAATATATATTATAAATAATTTTTTCATGTTTTACTTTTATTATTTTCTAAAGTGTTATAATTTAAAAAACCTGTTTTACTTGTTGATGTATAAATAACCGGAACGTTGTTTTGTTATCGATTGTGAATTTTTATATTTAATTACATAGAAATATACTCCGCTAGGTAATTCTTCGTTTTTATTTATTGTTGTTCTTCCTTCAGAAATTCCTTTGAAAAATTTACCCTCCTGACCATATGAATTCACTTCATACACCACAACTCCCCATCTGTTAAAAATGGTTACGGTATTATCCGGATAAGATGCAATATTACGAATAACAAACACATCGTTTTCACCGTTTCCGTTTGGTGTAACTGCATTAAAAATTTCTAAATCATCAATAGAATCAGTATGATTATTTACCTCTAAATAGTCAGGAACCGTTGTAGCATTAGAATCATTTGGTTTTTTAGGGTTCAAACCAATTTCTTCTCTATTGGTTAATCCGTCATTATCGCAGTCTCCATCTAAGAAAGTCTCAGATAATGGCAATGTAACACTTGTGGCTATTGATTTACAAGGATTTAATGAATCTGTTCCGTCTGTTTTCTCTTTTCCATCGGTTACACCATCTCCATCCGTATCCGGATTCTTAGGGTCTGTACCGTCAATTTTCTCTTGCTTGTTGCTTACGCCGTCATTGTCACAATCTGCATTTTCCCAAGCGGAACTTGGCGCAACCGTTTGACTGGCTAATACAAATTTACAAGGATCATTAGGATCGGTTCCATCAGTAGTTTCTTTACCATTGGTTACCCCATCGCCATCGCAATCGGCCGCTGCCCATACCGCATTAGTGGTAACAGGAGTTGCTCCGCTTGCATGTACACAAGGATCTTTAGGATCGGTATCCACTCCGTTTTTAGTTCCGTCACCATCACAATCTAAATTGTTCCAAGCAGCAGAAGGCGTTACTGTTTTGCTCGCAACTAAATATGAACAAGGATCATTTGGATCGGTTGCATCGGTAATCTCTCTGCCATTGGTTACCCCATCGCCATCGCAATCGGCCGCTGCCCATACCGCATTAGTGGTAACAGGAGTTGCTCCGCTTGCATG